>Ga0214919_10000894_pt1 | contig 50464 bp, 50 predicted proteins | sample LL1503_MetaG_FD_177994 | JGI IMG/M metagenome (GOLD analysis project Ga0214919, IMG submission 177994) | Freshwater microbial communities from Lake Lanier, Atlanta, Georgia, United States - LL-1503 | ecosystem: Environmental > Aquatic > Freshwater > Lake | place: USA: Georgia | collected...
TAATTTAAAAAGCTGAGCAAAGTAAGATTTTTATTCCTGGAAAGTTTGAGCTAGCCCCCAGGAATTTATTAGAAAATAATAAGTTTGATCGAGAGGGTTTTATCAAAGAAATAGGCAGTTATAAAAACTATAAAAATTTTTCAGCCCGAGAAATCCAATGCGCTGAATTTTTATTAAAGGGCTATACGGCCAAGATGATTGGTTAAAATCTAAATCTTTCTCGTAGAACCATTGAGACTTATATTCAAAATATTAAGCAAAAAACGAGGTCTTTTTCTAGATCAGCGTTGATTCAAGCTTTGTCAAATTTTTAAATTAAAAAACTGTCAGGCGTTAGCCTTAATTTGATGAAAATTTTTCCGTGAGAATTTTTCTTGGTTCCCGAAAGCCCCTTTGGTAAACTCCGCGGCTGTTTTTAAGTGGGATTAATTATTATTTAGGTGAGTCATGGCCGGTCATAGTAAATGGGCAAATATCAAGCATAAAAAAGCCAAGCAAGATAAAAGAAAGGGTAAAATTTTTACTAAGTTAATTCGCGAGATCACAGTCTCGGCAGGAATTGGCGGTGGAGATCCCGCTTCTAATCCGAGGCTAAGAGCCGCAATTCAAGCAGCTTTGGCCCAGAATATGACTCGAGATACGATTGAAAAAGCCACTAAAAGAGGGGCTGGTGGTGATGCTGAGTCTCAGATGGATGAGATCCGCTATGAAGGCTATGGCGCTGGTGGTGTGGCCGTGATCGTTGATTGTTTATCAGATAATAGAAATAGGACAGTCGGTGAAGTTCGACATGCGTTTTCTAAGTGTGGTGGGAATCTTGGGACGGATGGTTCTGTGGCTTATCAATTTGAGAAGCAGGGGATTATTAGTTTTGAACCCGGCTGTTCTGAAGAGCAGATTTTAGATCTGGCTTTGAATGCGGGCGCTCTGGATGTTGAGACTAATGATGATGGTTCTGTCGATGTGATCACCAGCCCTGAATTATTTTTAGACATCACGGAAAGTTTTACCAAGGCCAAATTAATTTATGCTCATGCTGAGGTCACCATGGTTCCTGGCAATATGGTTGATTTAGATCAAGAGAAGGCTGAAAAGGTCAATAAATTAATCGACATGCTCGAGGATTTGGATGATGTCCAAAATGTCTATACTAACGCCCAATTTCCAGAAGGGTTCTTAGACAATTTAGGATAGATCTTGATTATTTTAGGCATTGACCCAGGGTCCAGAATCACTGGGTTTGGTGTGATTCAAATCGATAGTAAAAATAAAATCGCGTCTTATTTAGATAGTGGCGTGATCAGAGTAAAAGCTGAGTTAGTCCCCGAAAGATTATTGGAAATCTACGAGGGTATTAAAGAAGTGATTAATAAATACCAAGTGAATACTGCAGCCATAGAACAAATCTTTATGCACTTTAATGCCCAGTCGGCTTTAAAATTGGGCCAGGCCAGAGGTGCCGCTTTAGTGGCTCTGGCTAGTTTTAATTTGCCAGTGTCTGAGTACTCCGCCAGACAAATTAAGCAATCAGTCGTTGGTTATGGGGCCGCTGAAAAAGCTCAAGTTCAAGAGATGGTCAAAACCATTTTAAAATTAAATAAAGCACCGAGCCAAGATGCCGCAGATGCTTTGGCCTGTGCGCTTTGTCATTACCATACTTCTCAGTCTTTGATTGGAATGATTGGAGTGACTGGGGTGAGTAAAGTCGTTCGGGGCAGAGTGCAGTGATGGCGCTATTCCCCCTCTCTGTCCAACAGGCTAAGGCCCGTTGGCCTGTCTCTCCCGCGAGGGGAGAGACGAAATCAACCAAGAGGAAAAAATAAAATGATTGGCCAGGTGACAGGAATATTATTAGAGAAAGAATTACCCTTGGTTATTTTAGATGCCCATGGTGTGGGTTATGAAATTGCTGTCCCCATGACGACCGGTTTTGAGCTGCCTGAATTAGGTGTGAGATTAACTTTGTTTACGCATTTTATAGTCCGAGAAGATGCGCAATTGCTCTATGGTTTTTCGACAAGATCCACGCGAGAAGTGTTTAGAGAATTAATTAAAATTAGTGGGATTGGCCCTAAGATTGCTTTGGCTATTTTGTCGGGCATGGATGAAGCTAATTTAAAAAAATGTATTGATCAAAAAGACATTGGAGCGCTGTCTAATATTCCAGGGATTGGGAAAAAAACTGCAGAGCGCCTGGTTATAGAGCTGCAAGATAAGTTAAAAAATATTAGTTATTTAAATTTAATAAATTCTAGTTTAACGGGGTCTTCAGGCGCTTCTGGTTCAGAAAGTTTCTCTCAATCTAAAAATCAGGAAGATGCTTTAAATGCCCTGATTTCTTTGGGTTATAAAAATGCAGAAGCCAAACGTTTGGTGGATCAAGCTTTAAAGACTGGTGGGAGTGCTTTAAGTTCAGAAGAAATAATCAGGCAGGCTTTGAAGTCTCAAATAGCTCAGGGCTAATCATTTTTTCGCTAAGATTTTTACTGAGATGGTTATTGGGATGATTATTGGAATTTTTATTGGAATTTTTAATTTTTTTTGATTTTGAAATTTCTTTAAGCTGTTCGCTTAATTTAAAATTTAAGACTCGAAGTTCTTCGACTTGCTTCTCAACAGCCCGAAGCTCTTGAGATTTATGATTTAAAGACATCCATCGCTCCGCGATTTGAGATTGAATTTCAAGCGGCGGATCTTACTCTTTTTGTCTTGTGCTGAAAAGCCAATATACTCCCGAGCTATTTTTTTTCAGGGATGAATTTTTATGTGGATTTTTTCAAGCGGTATAAAGCGAGTTCTTGGGTTTTCTGGTGTTTTAATTTCTGGGATTTTAATGTCTAGTTTGAGCGGCTGTATGGTTCAAGATAAGACTATTAATCCTGAAGTCCCGCAAAAAATAATCAATCAAGGCTTGCCTATTTTTATTAATGGGCCGGCCATTAATGTTCAAACAGCCCATTCAGATTTAAGTGTTCCCCAGAATTTATATTTAATTATTAGAGATGGGCATGTCTTGAATCGCTATGAGAGTGCGCAAAGTTTCGATCAGATATTTAATACAGCTTTGAATCAGGCTGTATTAAGCATGCAATTTCAAGAGAGCACGAATTCTCCTTATGTTTTAAATTCGCATGTTGATTTTCTAAAAGTAAATGTTGCGAGTCATGCGAATAGTATTGATTTATTAGAAGGTAAATTAGTGGCGAGCTACAGCTTAAAATTAAACGGCATTTTGATCTGGAACGGGCAGTTTGAGTCTAATGCAACCATGCCGTATCAAAATATTCAAGACGAAGGTCAGGCGGTTTCTGGGGTGATACAGGCTTTAGTTGGTAATAACTTAGGGCAATTTGGGCAGGGTTTGAATCATGCTTGCTTGATTAAGCCTCAGGGTATTAATTGTTAAGAATTAAGGGTGAGGTCTCGCCTTCTCTTAAAGTTAAAACTTCAACACCTGTTTCTGTACAGAGTAAAGTATGTTCCCACTGGGCGGATAAAGATCGATCTTTAGTAATCGCTGTCCAGCCATCTTGTAAAACAGTGATGCCATATTTTCCTGCATTGATCATGGGTTCAATGGTAAACGTCATGCCGGGTTCTAAAACCATGCCAGTCTTGGGTTCTCCGTAATGTAAAATTTGAAACCCTTCTTCATGAAAAATAGAGCCAATACCATGGCCGCAAAAATCTCGGACGACAGAAAAATGGTTCTTATGGGCATGATTGGCTATGACATAACCAATATCACCCAGGGTGATCCCAGGTTTAATAATGTCTATGGCTTTCCATAAGCATTCATGGGTCACGCGGATTAATCTCTGGGCCAGAATAGACACTTTTCCAACCCCGAACATCATACTGGTATCCCCGTGGTAACCGTCTTTTTTGACCGTGATGTCTATATTAATGATATCGCCCTCTTTTAGTTTTTTATCAGAGGGGATCCCATGGCAAACCACATGGTTAATAGAGGTGCAAATAGATTTTGGAAAACCGTGGTAATTCAAAGGTGCTGGAATTGCTTGCTGGATATTAACAATAAAGTCATGGCAGAGGGTGTTTAGCTCATCTGTGGTAATACCCACTTTGACATGGGGTTGGATCATTAAGAGCACTTCGCTGGCTAGTTTCCCAGCAATGCGCATTTTCTCAATTTCTTCAGGGGTTTTGACAAATTTGCTGGGTTTCTTAGCGGGCTGAGAAAGAGGGCCGGAGGCAGTCCATGGATTGTTGGTGTTATTGGGGGGGGTGCTGGTCATGGGGTGCTTGGTCTTTATTATTTATCTTAAAAAATCAGGCGGTGATTATACCCAGAGAGAGATTTAAATAAATGAGTAGAGTCGATGTGGAATTAATTATTTAATTAAAATAAAGGTCGGTTTATATTTTTATATTTTTTATAATTGTTTTTTGCAATTTTTATTATATTTTATCTTGCCATTAAGAAGACGTTCATTATACTGGCCTGACTTTGTTAAATCCGTCGTGTCAGCGTGTTTAATAAAGAACCTGTAAATAATTAACTTATTGATAAATATAAAAAATAAAATAGATCTTCAATAGGGTAGTGAGTTTTGAGACCTAAGTTTTAATGAGCCTAAACATCTTATTAAAATTAATTTTTTTATTTGTATTTCTATTATTTTTATTACTTTTAGTTTTCGTTGATTTGAGAGTTCCGTAGGAGGAAATCATGAAACAATTCAGAGTGCTTTCGCTTTTAACGCTTTTTTGTTTATTAGTCGTCGGTTGTTTTGGCATCAGCATGTTGGCCTATCAGCAAAGTTATCAAACTTTTTCCCAGGTGGCTTCTAATAGCTCTAATTCCCAAGAAAAATTAACGCCAAGCCAACAAAAAGAATATGTGGCAGAGTTGAATTCGATTTATTTAAGAAATCAGTTTATTTAATTTTTAATTTTATTTTTAAAAACCCAGAGAGTTCTGGGTTTTTTTTGGTTTTTGATTTTAAATTCTGCGTTGATGTCAAGAATTAAACTCAGTATAGTTGCCGCCGTTTTTAGGCTGACAAAAGGCTGTACTGGATGACTTCCATGATTTCAATGACTCCCGAGAAGATTCTAGAAAATAAATTAATCCCATCGAGATTGATTTTTGAAACGGGGGAGGTTTTTCATGGATTTTCGCCCGCTTGGTCTTCCGGTACGCATTTTGGAGAGATTGTTTTTAATACGGGGATGGTCGGCTATGTCGAAACCATGACGGACCCGTCTTATACGGGGCAGATTTTAAATTTTACTTATCCCCTGATTGGCAATTATGGGGTGCATGATAAAAATACCTGGGAGTCTGAAAGACCGCATGTCCATGGTGTTTTAATGTCCCAGCTGGAAAATTTTAATGCCAGAGCTTTTTCAAAATTTAATTTTTTAGACTGGTGCAAGTTTTATAAAATTCCAGTGATGACGGGTGTAGACACGCGCCAAGTGACAAAAGCTTTAAGATCTAAAGGTGTGGTGGCAGGGGCAATAGTTGTAGGTCAGGAAGATCCTAAAGCTTTTTTTGATGTGAATGAGCTGGATCTAGTTTCCAAAGTAAGTATTAAAAGCCCTATAGATTATGTCCCAGAGAGTTATTTAAATAATTCAGATAAAAATAATTTAAAAGATTTAAAAACGTTGGTTTTAATAGACTGCGGCATGAAAGAAAATATTTTAAGAGCCCTAAGAAAATTTAAACTAAAAATTCGGCGCGTGCCCCATAACTATAATTTTTTAGACGAACAATTTGATGCCGTTTTTATTTCTAATGGACCTGGAGACCCGGCTGTTTGCCACGAGACTATAAAGTTAACTCGCGAAGTCATGGCGAGAAAAATCCCGACGTTTGGTATTTGTTTGGGTTCGCAAATTATGGGCTTAGCTGTGGGTGCTAGTACTTATAAATTAAGGTTTGGACATAGATCACAAAATCAGCCTTGTTTAAAAATTGGAACAGATCGGTGTTTTTTAACCAGTCAGAATCATGGCTATGCGATTGATGAAACAAGCTTGCCGAGTGAGTGGTGGGTGACTTATAGAAATCTAAACGACGCGACTGTTCAGGGGATTGCCCATAAAAACCTAAATTTTGCCTCGGTGCAATTTCACCCAGAGTCTTGTCCGGGGCCCATTGATACGGCTTTTATCTTTGATGAATGGATGGAAAGTATCGGGGTCGAAAAAATAGCGGGTGAAAATTAGATCATGAAAGATTTAGAAAATAAAAAAGATTTAAAAGATTTGAAAAAGATTTTATTGCTGGGTTCTGGGGGCTTAAAAATTTCCCAAGCAGGGGAGTTTGATTATTCTGGCTCTCAGGCCATTAAGGCTTTAAAAGAAGAAGGGATTAAAGTTATTTTAGTGAACCCTAATATTGCGACGATTCAGACGGATCAAGACATGGCCGATGAGGTTTATCTTCAGCCATTAACCCTGGAGTCGCTCACTAAGATTATTGAAAAAGAAACGCCCGATGGGATTTTATTAGGCTTTGGTGGGCAGACGGCTTTAAATCTAGGCTTGGCTTTAGAAGAAGCGGGTGTTCTAGAAAAACATAAAGTTAAAGTTTTAGGGACGTCGACTAAATCTATTAGATTGTCTGAAGATCGAAAATTATTTAAAGACGAACTAGATAAAATAAATATTAAAACAGCCAAAAGTTTTGCAATTACTAATATTCCAGATGCTTTGAGCGCGGCTGAAGAAGTGGGTTATCCCTTGATGATGCGCTCTGGATTTTCTTTAGGCGGCTTGGGGTCTGGGATTATTTATAGTCCGGATGTTTTGAAAATTAGAGTCCAAGAAGCGTTAAGTTCTGCACCGCAAGTGTTGATTGAAGAGAATTTAATTGGCTGGTCAGAGTTTGAATATGAAATAGTTCGAGACTGCGCTGGTAATGTCCTGACTGTATGTAATATGGAAAACCTGGATCCCATGGGGATTCATACGGGAGAGAGCATTGTTGTTTCCCCCTCTCAGTCTTTAAATAATCATGAGTATCACTTTTTAAGAGAGGTGGCTCTGAAAGTCGCCAATCATTTTGAGATTATTGGCGAGTGTAATATTCAGTACGCTGTTAATTTAAAAGATTTTGATTATCGGGTCATAGAAATCAATCCAAGATTATCTAGATCATCGGCTTTGGCGTCTAAAGCCACGGGGTATCCATTAGCTTTTATTGCAGCCAAATTATCTCTGGGCTTTAAATTATTTGATTTAAAAAACTCTGTGACTAAAAAGACTTGCGCTTATTTTGAACCGGCTTTGGACTATGTGGTTGTTAAGATTCCCAGATGGGATATTCAAAAATTAAAAGGCGCCGGTCGTCGTATTGGCACTGAGATGAAAAGTGTTGGAGAAGTCATGGCCATTGGCCGGTCTTTTTCAGAGGCCCTGCAGAAAGCCATTGGGATGTTAAATATTGGTGCTAGTGGATTAACAGATTATCCCTACGAAATTAAAGACCCTGAAGATGAAATTAAATATGCGACTGATAGACGAATTTTTGCTTTATATCATTTTTTAAAATCTGGAAAGAGTATTCAGGAAGCCAGAGATTTATCGGGAATAGATTTATGGTTCTTAAATCAAATTAAAAATATTGTGGATCTCGAAAATAAATTAGAGTGTAGGGGCGGACCTGCGTGTCCGCCCTTGATTGATCTGGATTTGCTTCGCGAATTAAAAAAATCTGGATTTTCAGATAGAGCCATTGCTAAAAGTTTAAATAGTTTAAATAAAAATAATAAAAATTTGACAGAGCTAGATATTCGAAAATTAAGACTAGAAAATAAGATCACGCCCGTGATTAAGCAAATAGATACGCTGGCGGGAGAGTTTGACGCGCAGACTAATTATTTGTATTTAACTTACCACGGTGAGTATCATGATGTTAAGCCGTCTGAGACACCTATTGTTTTAATTTTGGGATCCGGGCCTTACAGCATTGGATCATCTGTTGAGTTTGACTGGTGTGCGGTAACAACTGCGAGGCAAATGAGAAAAAAAGGCCAGAGCGTTGCGATTATTAATTCAAATCCAGAGACTGTTTCAACAGATTATGACGAGTCGGATAGATTATATTTTGAACAGCTGACCCTCGAGCGGGTGAGTGATATTGCAGAGTTTGAAAACTTAGCTGGTATTGTGGTTTCAGTGGGCGGTCAGGTGGCTAATAATTTAGTGAATAATTTAAACCAAATGGGTTTTAAAATTTTTGGGACCGCCCCTGAAGATATTCATAAAGCAGAAGATAGATCTATCTTTTCAGCCATGTTAAATAATTTAAATATCGATCAGCCGGACTGGGTCAAAGCCAATAGTTTTGAGAGTGCTTTAGAGTTTGCGAATAAGATTGGCTATCCCGTTTTGATTCGGCCGTCTTATGTGCTGTCTGGTTCTGCCATGAATGTGGTCAGATCAGAAGAAGAATTAGAAATATATCTAAAAGAAGCGGTGAAATTATCTCCAGATCATCCTGTGGTGATTTCAGAATTTATTACGGATGCCAAAGAATTAGAGATAGATGGTGTGGCTGAGAACGGCGACATTTGTCTCTATGTAATCTCTGAGCATATTGAAAATGCAGGGGTTCATTCGGGGGACGCGACCATCGTACTACCACCCCAAAAATTATATTTAGAGACTATTAGGCGAGCTAAACAAATTAGTAAAAAGATTGTCAGGGCTTTGAATATTTCAGGACCGTTTAATCTTCAGCTGATTGCCAAAGATAATGATTTAAAAGTGATTGAATGTAATGTTCGGGCATCCAGATCTTTTCCGTTTGTATCCAAAGTGACGGGGATAAATTTTATAGAAGTCGCGACGCAGGTTTTATTGGGCTGTTATGTTAAAAAACAATATAACACGCTGGATTTAGACTATGTGGGGGTGAAAGCCCCGCAGTTTTCTTACTCAAGATTAAAAGGGGCTAATCCTGTCGCGCATGTCGAAATGGCATCGACTGGGGAAGTGGCTTGCTTGGGGGATAATCTGGACGAGGCTTTTTATCTGGCCATGATGGCGTCGGATATTTTTATTAAAAATAAGAAAGCTTTTATTAGTATTGGCGATGAGAAAAAAAGTAAATTATTGCCCTATTTAAAAATATTGGCGGATCAGGGGTGGGAGTTTATTTGCACCTATGGGACGCATCATTTTTTAAAAGAAAATGGTATTGATTCCGCCTGTGTCTTTAAGGCCCGTGAAGAGGGCAAGACGCCGAATACTTCTAGTATTATTACGCAAAGAGAAGTGGGTTTAATTATTAATATCCCGAGAGGCAATGCCTCGAGTACGCATGAGACCGATGGATTTTTAATTCGAAGATTAGCGATTGATCATCATATCCCGCTAGTCACTAATGTTCAGATTGCGCAGCAATTATTAATCTCACTCTCAAAACTTTATGACAGGCCTTTGATTGCAAGGTCTTTAAGAGAAATCACGGAGTAAAAATAACATGGCCAGTAAGAATCCTTTGTTTCAAAAAAATTTAACCGCGATCTCTGAGCTTTCTCGGCAAGATATAGAAATTATTTTGTCTCTGGCGAAAAATTTTAAGCGTCAAAAAAATCATCATTTTTTGGAAAACAAGATTATTGCCACGGCGTTTTTTGAACCATCGACCAGAACAAGATTATCTTTTGAAACGGCTGTATTAAGGCTCTCTGGAAAAATTATTGGTTTTTCAGATAGTCGCAGTACGTCTTCAGCTAAAGGCGAGACGTTGGAAGATACGATCAGAATGTTAAGTAGCTATGCCGATGCGATTGTTTTAAGACACCCAGAGGCCAAGAGTGCTGAAAGGGCGGCGAGAGTCTCGACGGTGCCAGTGATTAATGGCGGCGATGGGGACGGCGAGCATCCTACTCAGACTTTATTAGATTTGTTTTCTATTTTGGAAACCCAAGGAAAAATCGATGGTTTGACGATTGCGATGACAGGGGATTTAAAACATGGCCGGACCGTGCACTCTTTGGCTAAAGCCCTGGCCTATTACAAAGTAAAGCTAGTGTTTATTTCAGATCCAAGATTAGCCATGCCCAATGAGATTATTCGGGAGTGTCAAAAAGCTGGTTTAGATCTGGAGTTAAGAGAAAAATTAGATTTAAAAAATATTGATGTTTTATATATGACGAGATATCAGAAAGAGCGCTGGACTGGGGATTTGTTAGATATTCAGCCGATGGTCTTAACGCCTAAAGAATTAGTAGGGGTCCCCAAGTATTTTAGAATTATGCATCCGCTGCCCAGAGTGAATGAGTTGGCTGTTGAAGTGGATCTGACGCCTTATGCTTATTATTTTCAACAAGCTGAAAATGGCTTATTTGTAAGACAGGCATTGTTATGTTTGATTTTGTCGGACATTCGGGTTTGAAGTTTTAATATTGCCACCCCCTTTTTCTTCTCGCCCCTCTACCACGCGTGGGAGAGGGGATGGGGGAGAGGGCAAGGTAAGGAAATATAAAATGATCGAAATTAGTGGCGCTAAAAACTCTCAGGGCCAAGAAGTAAATATAAAAATCCCCAGTGAATTAAATAAAATAATTAATGCTGAGGGCTTAGTTGTACTGCCAGGATTAATAGACCCTCATGTACATTTTCGAATTCCTGGGCAAGCTTACAAAGAAGACTGGGAGACGGGGGCAAGAGCGGCGCTCAGTGCGGGTTATACCAGTGTTGCAGATATGCCCAATAATATCCCTGCCTGTGTGACTTTAGAGCGCATGCTCGAGAAAGAAAAAATAATTGATCAATATTTAAATAATGCCAAGCCTGAGTTGGCTTTAAATTATTTTTTATACTTAGGTGCAGATCGAAAAAACTTTGATCAAATTAGCCTGGTTAAAAATTACGAAAAATTAAAAAACAGAGTGGTCGGGATTAAAGTTTTTATGGGGGCATCCACTGGGGAGTTGCTCATGGAAGACAATTCTAGTCTCCATGCCATTTTTGCTTTAGCTAAGTTTCATGGTTTTTTAATTGCCGTTCACGCGGAAGATGATTTGTTAATTAAGCAAAGATCTGAATTATTCCCAAATACTTGTTGTTTTTCTGATCATTCAAAGATTAGATCACCAGAGGTTGCCGCCAGTGCAGTGAAGCTTGCTTTGAGCTTGGCCAAAGAATATGGCGTGAGATTATATATCTTGCATGTGAGTTCTCGACTTGAATTAAATCTAATAGAACAAGCTAAGAATGACGGTGTGGATGTGTTTGCAGAAGCCTGTCCGCATCATCTTTTTTTAAATACTAAAGACTATGAGCGTTTGGGTCTTGAAAATGGCGGCTTATTTAAAATGAACCCGCCTTTGCGAGATCCTGAAGATCAAGAATATTTATTAGAGGCTGTGAAATCTGGTCTAATAGATACTTTGGGTTCTGATCATGCGCCACATAGTCTGGCAGAGAAAAAACTAGAGAAAGATCAGCCGATTTCAAAATGTCCGTCTGGTGTACCCGGCATAGAAACTAATTTGCCTTTGTTATTAAATGCGGTAAATCAGGGTTTATTAAATTTAAATCATGTTGAAAATTTATGTGTGAAGGGCCCTAGAAAATTATTTAATTTAAAACCCAATCAAGATTGGGTATTAATAGATTTACATAAAGAAAAAATAGTAAATGCAGGTGATTTATATACTAAGTGTCACTGGAGTCCCTTTGAGGGGCAAATATTAAAAGGCTGGCCGGTGATGACCATTGCGAATGGGTGGATTTATTAGAACGAACTTGTTTTGCGAGTTTTGCTGTTTTCGCTTGCAAGCACTTTGTTTTTGAATAAACTATGCCCGCTTTGGAATTCGGTAGATTTTTCGTAAGTTTTTAATGGTTTTTAACGGTTTTTATAGAGGGGAACCCTAATGGATAATATAGAAAGTCGCGTCAAGAAAATTATCGTTGAGCAGCTTGGTGTTAAAGAAGAAGATGTGACCATGGATGCATCTTTTGTTGATGATTTAGGCGCTGATTCTTTAGATACAGTGGAATTAGTCATGGCTCTTGAAGAAGAGTTTGAGACTGAAATTCCTGATGAAGATGCAGAGAAAATCACGACTGTTCGTCAGGTCATTGATTATATTACGCGTGGTTCGAAAGCTTAGCGTGGTGATTTTTAATATTGGCTGGATCAGCCTGTATTGATTTTTTAAAAACTGTTGTGAATTTTAAGTTCCCAACAGTTTTTTTATTTTCGAGCTTTTATTATTTTTTTATTATTTAAAATTTTTCACACAGGAGTGCTCTTTCATGAACCCTTCCCAGAATAATATGCCAGGCAATACTAAAAGACGTGTCGTTGTTACCGGCATGGGTATTATTTCTTCTTTAGGTTTAGACATTGAGTCCTGCTGGAAAAATATTTTAGCCGGCCAAAGTGGCATTTCTTTGATTACTGATTTTGATACGACAGACTTTGCGGTGAAGTTTGCAGGCTCTGTCAAAAATTTTGACCCAGTGGTCTATGTTGGCGTTAAAGATGTCAAGAAAATGGACATTAGTTTAATTTATGGTGTCGCCGCGGCTGAGCAAGCCTGGAAAGATGCTGGAATTGTTTTAACAGAAGAGCTGGCTTTAAGAACGGGCGTGAGTGTGGGTTCTGGAATTGGTGGTCTGACTAATATTTTAAATACCGTCAGAGTTTTAGATCAGCAGGGGCCTAAGAAAATTTCCCCGTTTTTTATCCCCTCGGCGATTATTAATATGATCTCTGGGCAGATTGCTATTAGAGGCGGATTTAAAGGCCCTAATATTTCTATCGTCACGGCTTGTACTACTGGGACTCATAATATTGGCTATGCGGCCAGAACCATTGCCCATGGCGACGCGGATATTATGATCGCTGGTGGTGCTGAGAAGGCTAGTTGTGAGTTAGGTCTCGGTGGCTTTGCAGCATCCCGCGCTTTATCTCAAAGAAACGACGCGCCAGAAAAAGCCTCAAGACCTTGGGACAAAGACCGTGATGGATTTGTGCTAGGTGACGGCGCCGGTGTTTTAGTTTTAGAAGAATACGAGCATGCCAAAAAACGCGGTGCAAAAATTTATGCAGAGATGGTCGGTTTTGGTGCGAGTGCTGATGCTTATCATATGACGTTGCCAGATGGCGATGGTGGTTTTAGAGCCATGGAATTGGCGATTAAAGATGCGAATTTAAAACCAGAGAATATTGATTATATCAATGCCCACGGGACCTCGACGCCTGCAGGGGATCAAGTGGAATCGCAATCGATAGAGAAACTAATGGGCTCAGCGGCTAAACAAGTCGCTTGTTCGTCGACTAAATCCATGATCGGGCATTTATTAGGCGCTGCAGGCGCTGTGGAAGCTATTTTTTCAATCTTGGCTATTAGAGATAACTTAGCGCCCCCAACCATTAATTTAGATAACGTCGATGAGGGCTGTAATCTTAACTATGTCCCCCATCAGGCGCAGGCGAAAAAAATCGACGTCGCTTTGTCTAATTCTTTCGGGTTTGGTGGCACCAATGGGACTTTGATTTTTAAAAGGGTTTAAGTTTTAAAAATGACTGAAAAAAAATCTTTCCCTGGAAAATTTATTACGCTTGAAGGCGGTGAAGGCGCCGGTAAAACGACTAATTTAAGCTGGATTGAACATTATTTAAAAAGTAAAAATATCCAGGTTATTTTAACTCGTGAACCTGGTGGGAAAGATTTAGACGGCAAAGACTTAGCAATTGCGGAGAAAATTCGCGAGATTTTGTTAGATAAAAATAATAAGAACATGTCCCCCGATGCTGAGTTATTACTGATGTTTGCCTCCCGGGCTCAGCATTTAAACCAATTAATTTATCCCGCTTTAAAAGCCGGTATCTGGGTGGTTTGTTCGAGATTTACCGATTCGACTTATGCCTATCAGGGCGGTGGTCGAGGCATGAATTTAGAAAAAATTAGGGTGCTAGAAAACTTAGTTCAAGCCAATAATTTCCAGCCTGATTTAACTTTATATTTTGATTTAGATGTTTCTGTTGGCATGAAAAGGGCAGGTCTAAGAGGAGATCTGGATCGTATAGAACTCGAAAATTTAGATTTTTTTGAAAGGGTCAGATCAGCTTATTTAAAACGAGCTGAAGAGTATAAAAACAGATTTTATTTAATTAACGCTGAGCAAACCCCGGCGCAAGTAACTCAATGTTTAGAGCAAGCGCTGGAGCAGTTTTTCTTTAGGAAAAAATAAATAAATTTACTGAGTCGGGCTTGCGTCATGATCTTCTTGATTATCAGGGTCTGGGGAGGGTGTTGTGCTGCCACTGGGCCCTGCGCTAGCCCAAACGGCCCATGAAGCTTCGGGAAGCTCTGGTGGTGGATTAAATAAATTAATGTATGCCTCAGTAGCGCCTGCTGCGGTTAGTTTTGACTTGATTTTTTCCCGAAACACCGGGGTGTTTCGAATAATAAATAGGAGCGGTGGAATGCCACCTTCTGGATCGGCCATGATGTTCTCTAGCTGGCTAGCTAAGTTCATGGCGCTTGTATTAGAAATATGCTCCATCATTAGATTAAGCCCATCCTCTTCGAGTCTTGCTATGTTTGCATTTAATGACCCCAATACCGCATTTTTAAAAATTCTAATAGAAACATCATGATCAGCAGTTTCTGGCTCTTGATTAAGAAACTGACCGTAGGCATAGGCAAGATTATTTTTTTGTTCTATTGAGAGAGGTTCAGGAGGCGCGTCAAAGCGTCCGCGATCTACAAAAGATTCAAGAATACTGGTTCCAAAACGATAAGCTAAATTTGGGTAATCGAGATCTACATCCGGCCCAAGGCGGCAGATTATTTTATAACTCGATTGAACCAGGCTATTAATATCATCTTGCTCTAAATTTTTTAGTTTAAGCGTATAAAAAATGACACTGGCCTGCCCTCTAAGATTTTCAGGTGATAGCTCAAAATTTTCTGCCAATGCTTGAAGCGCTAAAAATTCTGCTGATAAAGAGGCTGCTCCGCTCATAGTTTTACCCTTAAATTAAATATGAATATTTTTTTAGTCGGGTGAATTTATGGGATATTCGTGCTGGAGTCGATTTATTTTAATTTCTTAATTTCTTAATTTCTTAATTTCTTAATTTTTTAATTTTTTAATTTTTTAATTTTTTAATTTTTTAATTTTCAAATTTCCATGCCGCATAAAATTTTAGAGCCTGGGTTTAAATTATTTTGATGAGAAAATTTTATATCTTCAGGAAATAGAATAATCGCGGTAGAGCCAAATTGAAAAAATCCCAGCTCATCGCCCTGATTAAAAAATAAGGGCTGGTCTAGTTTTTTAGTAAATATTTTTTTTGATTTTCGTGGGTTAATAATCCCTGTAAAGCTAGTCCCAATGCTGGCGACTAAGAGAGCCCCAACCATGATGACTATAAAAGGCTTTTGATTTAAATCTTCGAAGAAAAAACAGACGCGTTCGTTACGGGCAAATAAATTAGGAATGTTGTCAGCGGTGGTGTTATTGACTGAAAATAAATCGCCAGGAATGTGTCTATAAGCCAATAATTTTCCAGATAAGGGCATGTGAACCCGATGGTAATCTCGGGGAGATAAATAAATAGTGCAGAAATTCCCCTGGTTAAATTGATTTAAATCTAGATCTAATGCCCCCTCTCTGACCTTCGGCGTCGCCTTTAGGTCTGTCTCTCCCACGAGGGGAGAGACGAAAGCAAGGGGTAATTCGCCCAATAGTTCTTCCAGATTAAAAAAATGCTTTTTAGCTTGGAAAATTCTGCCTGCTTGTATTTTTCCTATTTGGCTAATTGAGCCATCCGCTGGGCTGATTATTTTTTCTGGGATATTTAAATTATTTTCTAGATTGATATTTCTATTAGGAAAATTTCTCGCGCCTGGCTTAAGTTTTCTAGTAAAAAATTGATTAAAAGTTTTAAATTCTTTGGGGTTAGAAATCAAAGATTCAGAAAGATCTATTTTGAATTTTTTGATGGCAAGATTAATTAAACAATTTTTTAAAAAAATATTCTCAGAGCTGGCAAGTTTGCCTATTAATCTAGAAAGCCCGTGCTGGGGAATGATGTATTGAAAAGAGATAAAGCAAAGGGTTTTTATTTTTTTTAACATGATCTGGAGCCTGATTTTGTAAGCGCTGTGATAGCATGCGCGGTTTGGTTTTTTAAGGCGGCGGAGTATGTCGTATCAGGAATTATTTGAAAAGCTGGAGGCGGGCGCTTGGGTCCTCACGGCGAACTCGCGAATGGCGAGATTTTTAATTAAAAATTATTTGGATTTTAAAAAATCAAAATCAGGATCAAAAATTTGCTTAAGCCCCAGAGTGATGTCTTTGAAGGAGTTTTGTATTCAAAATTTTGAAGGCTCTCTTTTTTTACATCCCCGTGATAACGGGGATTTCACCTCTCCCACAGGTGGGAGAGGTCGAGGACCAGGTCCTCGGGAGAGGGCAAAAATATTAAATCCATTTGAATCTTGTCTGCTCTGGCAAAAAATAATTATAAAAAACACCCATGATTATGCTTTGGGCTTAATTCAGCCTGAGAGTACAGCGAAGAGTGTGCATTCAGCTTATGAAAGTTTATTAGAGGCGAATTTAGAGTTAAGAGATTTAAGTGCTGAAAAATTGGGAGATTTAATTAACACCCCAGAGACTTTGAGTTTTTTAAATTGGGCCCAAGAATTTGAAAAAATCTGTGCTGAAAAATACTGGATGACTGAACAAGGTTTTTTTAAGAGAATTTCTGAATCAAATAATTTCCCCCCTCTCTGTCCCTCGATTTCATCGTTTTTAGACTGGGTCCCGCGATCAAGTCGCGGGATGACGCCGCAGGGGGAGAGACGAGAGCAATCTCACAACCACGCCCAAGCTGAGATTGTCCTGGCAGGCTTTGATCGAATCTCTCCTAGATTAAAATTAATTTTAAAAAACTGGGAATTAGAAAATACAAAAATTAATATTTTTAAGTTTTCACCCAAGGCTCAAAAATTTAAATTGGGCTTTAAAGATAAAGCAGATGAATTTAAAAATTTGGCTGAATTAGCGAAAAATTATTTAGAGCAAAATTTAAATAATAAAAATTATAAAATCGGCATTGTGATTCCAGAAATAGTGTCTGAGCGTGAAGAATTAATAGAAAGTTTTTTAAATATTTTTGAACCTGAGAAATTACGAACTTTACATCCTGTCCCAGAATTATTTGCCGTGACGGGTGGTGAGCCACTCGCACTAGTACCGATTGTTTTTGAGGGTCTGGAATTATTAAAAGATAAAAATATTAAAAATAATAATTTGGGTGTCTTAAAAAAATTAGCGGACTGGAGAGTTATTTTTTTAGAAATTTTAAATAATAAATCTTGGCCCGGAGAGTTTGTTTTAAGCAGCTTTGAACACCAGGCCGTGCTTAAATTTTATCAAGCATTAGAAAACTGGATGAGTTTAAGTTTTCTAGTGGGTGAGATTGATTTTGAGTCGGCTTTGAATTTATTAAATAGCTGGCTATCTGAGATTTTTTTCCAGGCCGAAAGTAATAAAAATGCCAAAGTTTTAATTTATGGGCCTTTAGAGTCAGCCGGCTTAGAGCATGATGTTTTATTAATCGGCAACATGAATTCTGGGGTCTTCCCAGGTCAAACTGCTCCGAATCCTTTTTTACCCTATGGCTTTCAAAGAGCCCATGAGTTGCCCCATGCCAGTGCCTTAAGAGAGCTGGATTATGCCAAGGCTAGATTAGAAGACTGGGCGGGCTTATGTGGAGAATTAATAGGAAGTTTTAGAGAACGAGAAGGGGACTTAGAACAAAGCCCTAGTGCTTTGATTGAAGGTTGGGAGGATTTTAATACTGATGATATCGTTTCTCCCCTTGCGAGGCCCCCACAAAAAAATGACGGTGTGGGGGTGAATCTTGTATTCGCCCGTGATCCAATGGCAATGACTGTTTTAGAATACTTAAATGATTTCAAAGCCCCAGAAGTTTCCCAAGAAGAATTAGGGAATTTAAAGTCTGGCATTGGCATATTTAAATCCCAGGCCGCCTGTGGCTTTCAGGCTTTTGCGAAATTTAGATTAAATCTAAAACCTATTGATCAAGTTTTAGAGCCCCTAAATTTAATCTCCAGAGGGATAGTCACCCATGAGATTTTAGAAATTTTAATGCCCAAGATTTTTAAATTAAATAAATGGAAGAATTTAAATAGTCAAAGTTTTAAAGATTTAATTATTGAGTCTGTCTCCCAGGGTTTATCTAGGTTGCAAGAGAAAAATCCTGAAGCCCTGCCAGGTTATTTTCGAGAACTAGAATTTGAAAGATTGGTTAATTTAATGACGGATTGGATTGCTTTTGAGCAGGCAAGACCTGGTTTTAAATTAATCGCCCAAGAGAAAAAAATATTTGGCGTGATTGGGGGTATTAATATTTCGGGGCGAGTGGATCGGATAGATGAGATAGATCAAAAAACAATAATTATTGATTACAAAACCGGCCGAGTGTCAGCGCTTGATTGGCTGTCTGAAAGACCGGATGAGCCTCAGTTGCCGATTTATAGTTTATTGCTGGATAGCGCTGAGAATATTGCCTATGCCAAAATTAATGGCCAAGAAATCGGCTTAGAAAGTCTGGAAGATTTGAGAGATTTTGGTGATTTTGAGACTCAGAAAAAAATATGGTTAAAAAGTTTTGAAAATCTGGCTTGGGAGTATTTAAGCGGCGATGCGAGATTAAATCCGAAATATGGGAATCAGACTTGCAGTCGTTGTGATTATTTAAGGTTGTGTCGAAGACATGAGGTTTAGAAAATAATGTTAGATCAAGAAGAAAGACTCAAAGCCCTCGACCCCAGATTCTCATGGATTGTCCAAGCGCCAGCAGGTTCTGGAAAAACTGAATTATTAGTCGGAAGATTTCTGACGGTATTGGCCCAGGTTCAAGAACCTGAAGAAGTATTAGCAATAACTTTTACAAGAAAAGCCGCGTCTGAGATGCAAGCCAGGATTATGGGGGCTTTGGTTTATGCGTTGAGAAATAATCAGCCTGAAAAAAATCACCAGAAAACTAATTTTGATTTGGCTCGCAAAGTTTTAAAGCAAGATGAAATTCGGGGTTGGAAATTATTAGAGCACCCGAGTCGATTAAGAATCAGTACGATTGATTCACTCTGTGCGTCTTTAACAGCCATGTTGCCGATGACGGCGAAGTTCGGTGAAAATTTTCAAGTGTCTGAGCAGGCGTATTTACTCTATGAAAAAGCCATAGACCAATTATTACTGGGTCTCAAAGATAATCTGCCATTTAACTCAGCCCTGAAATCTTGCTTGTTATATCTAGACAATCGGCTGGATAAATTTAAAGAGTTATTAACCCATATGCTTTCTCGAAGATCCATGTGGTTGGATATTATTTTAAAAATTAATTCGGAGGCTGAGTTTGAGAAAATTTTAAGAAGCTCTCTGGAAAATATGATTGAAGAGAGTTTGGAGAATTTATATCAAGAGTGGCCTGAAGAATTAGACGGTGATTTATGGGCAATGCTGGGGGTTTATCATTCTGAAATATCATTGCCTCATAACGACGGGCGAATACAAGATTCGCTCCTACACCTTGGTTCTGGAATGGGGGAGAGGGCGAAGTCTCTGTCAGATTTTCAATCTCTCTCGGATTTATTGCTGACAGACAAAAATCAACTCAGAAAAAAAGTAGACAAGCGCCAGGGATTTTTACCCAAGACGCCTGAAAAAATTCGCATGGAAGAAATCTTAGAACAACTGGAGTCTTACCCTGGATTCATAGAGCAATTAATTCGCATTCGGATTTTGCCTGGCTGTGATTTCACTCATGAATTAACCCCTGAAGGCCAGGCATTAATTCAAGATTTAATAGAAGTTTTAAAAGCCGCCGTGGCTTATTTAAAGATTACTTTTCAAGCTGAGAAAACCGTTGATTTTGATGAGATCTCTATGACAGCTCTCGAGGCCTTGGGGGCTGAGGATGCGCCAACGGATATTATGTTAAGACTGGATCATCGGCTGTCGCATTTACTAGTCGACGAGTATCAAGATACTTCTCAGCTTCAATACAGATTATTTTCTTCCATGGTCAGAGGCTGGCAAAAAAATGATGGCCGGACAGTATTTCTAGTCGGCGATCCGATGCAGTCGATTTATAAATTTAGACAGGCGGATGTTGGCTTATTTTTAAAAACGATTGATCAGGGGTTAGGGCCAGTTCATTTAAATTTTATTCAGCTGAAAATTAATTTCAGATCCAGTCCAGAAATTATTAGCTGGATTAATCAGACTTTTGAACAATTATTTCCCAAGAGTAAAGAAGGGATGTTTGGCGCGGTGACTTATGCACCGTCTTGGCCGGCTGAGCCCTTTACAATAATTTCTGAGAATGACATCGTCTCGCCCCTCGTGGGAGAGACAGGACAACAGGCTTTGCCTGTTGGACAGAGAGGGGGGTATACGCATTCAGGCGTCAAAACCATTCTCAAAACTTCCCCAGATCTTCTAGCCCTCGAACTCGCCCAAGAAATTATCAATCATAAAAATCAACATCCAGAACACGCCATTGCGATTTTAGTCAGAGCCAGGACCCATCTAGACCCAGTGCTCAAAGCCTTAGCTATTTTTAACATTGATTACCAGGGCGTAGAAATCCAGCGCCTATTTTCAAAATCAGAAATTTTAGATTGTTTGAATTTAACTTATGCAATCTTTGATTTAAAAGATGCTTTATCTTGGATGGCGCTGTTTAGATCACCGGTCTTTGGGTTTGAATTAAAAGATTTGCTATCTGTCCGCCTAGAAGAGGGGTTGAAAATTAATTCAGACAATCTCTCAGAGCATGCCCGCGCCCGCTTAGATTTACTAATGCCTATTATTCAAGAGGCCCTATTGGCCAAGCACCGTGAACCTCTGAGCACTTTAATTAAAAAACTCTGGGTCTCTTTGGGTTTTTTAGATTATTTGAAAAATTCAAATCAAATAGAAGCCATCGAAAATACCGAAAGATATTTTGAGCTCTTAAAAAAAATCACACCCAGACATCGATTACCAGAGCGAGAATATTTAGAAAAATTATTAGAAAACTTATTCGCCAGATCAAAAGTTACTAATCCTAATCCAGTGGAAATCATGACGGTGCATAAATCTAAGGGCCTGGAGTTTGATCATGTATTTTTATTTATGCCGAATAAAACAGCCCGTGCTTTAGACAAGCCTTTGTTTTTATTTCAGGACCGAATGAATCATAAAAATTCACAGCATGAGTTATTAATCGCGCCTCATCGAGCGCATAAAGAAACGCAAGACAGCCCGCTTTATAAATTTTTATATGAGCTGGAAAAAGAAAAAGAAAATCATGAGGCCATAAGATTATTGTATGTTGCGGTGACGCGGGCGAAGTCTTATTTAAGTTTGTTTGGTGAAATAGAATTAAACGAAGAGGGTGAAATAAAAAAACCAAAATCGGGGTCGTCTTTGGCGTGGTTTTGGCCGGCGCTTTCCGTGCCCCCTCTCTGTCCCGTAGACATTCCGTCTCCGGGCCTGTCTCTCCCGCCAGGGGAGAGACGAAATCATCAAGATGATCCAGAAGGGCATTATTTAAAAAGACTCAATAAAAATTCCCAAAGTGCCTGGGTCTTGGATCATGGAATTTCTGACTCTGCTGCTTTTGTCTCTCCCCTCGTGGGAGAGACAGACGGCGCCGCAGGCGACGGCAGAGAGGGGGGTAAAATACTAAACCACCCTGAAATTCCCGAATTAAATCTCGAGCCCAAAATATTGGGCACCATCGCGCATGCGTATTTAGAAAAACTTTCAAAACTCCCCCCTCTCTGTCCTTCGGCTGACGCCGCAGGCCTGTCTCTCCCGCCAGGGGAGAGACGAAGTCTCGGTATGAGTATTAAGTCTTGGGAACAAAATATCTTACAAGACTGCGAATCAGCAGGCGCCAGAGATCCAGGAAATATGACCCAGAAAATTATTCAGGCCTGTGATTATTTATTAAGTAGTGAAAGAGGCCGTTGGATTTTAAATCCTGATCATGAAGGCGCGGCGTCTGAATTAGCTTTGTGGGATCTAGATAAAGAGCGGGAATTTATTATTGATAGAACTTTTATTGCTGATCTTGATGTCAATGTTGATCTCGTCTCTCCCCTTGTAGGGGCGGACCTGTGTGTCCGCCCTGCTGGAGAGGGGGTGAATCAAAAAACCAGAATCATCATTGATTACAAATTCTCAGAGCCGCGTTCAGATCAAGAATTAAAAATAGAATTAGAAAAATATACGCCCCAGCTTAAAAACTATGAAAAATTAATGAGAAATTTAGATCAAAATAAATATCCCGTTAGATTGTTTTTAGTTTTTCCCTTGGTTCAAAAAGAGGTGGAGTGTTTTTAAAACCTCAAGCCCCAATCACCAAATAACCTCTCGGTTTTTGACTGGTGGAATCGACGCTTTCCATTGCATGCCAGAGATCCTGTGATTTAACCCAGGTCGGAGGATATTTATAACGCGCGACATCCATTAATAAAAAACGATCCGTTGTTGGATCGTAAGCGGCAAGGGGTGAAAAATGTCCGCCACCGATTTGGCCTAAGACATTGCGGTTGTAATTGATGATTAAATAAGAATTAGATTTAGGGTTAGATAAGATTTTTTTCGCTGTGTTTATAAAATCACTGAGGTCTTGATTATTTTTTGCAAAATGAACTTGAGTCTGGCCGCCTAAAATGCTTGCGAGTGTTGCGAGTTGTTCCAGGGTTAATCCTGCTGCAGCGACTTGTCGGGGCTGAAAAATGCGCATGACTTTTGGGTTATAAAAAACATCATCCTGAGTAAACAAGGGGTAGGGGTATAAATCAGGGGCGAAGGGGCGCTGGATATTTAACGCATTCAGGACCATGACTAAGCTCGCGATGCTACAAAAAGCAATGTTTTGCTCTGAGACAAAATAGCGACTTAAGGGCCAGTAACTGGTTTGGTAATCAGATTTTAAAAGCAGCTGCTGACCTGCTGGAGATTCTAAAGAAACTAAACCAGTCGGCAGGGGTAAATCCGCCCATCCGCCCATAGGAATTAAAGCCATGAGAGTGATGGCGGTACTGAGCCTGATTAATTTTTGTTTGACAAAAGAAAAATTGAAAAAAGATCGCATATAAAAACTAATTCGCTTGATAGCTGGTGTATTGCAGCTCAGCAGGTGGCGCATAGGTCCCGCTAATATGTGAAAGTTTATTATTCACAAAATCTAAAACTAAGTGATTTTGGACCAGGGTTTTGCCATCTTCTTTGTTGCTATAAAAATAAATCCATTGGTTTTGTTCAAAAGGATTTTTGATATTCGGCGTGCCTAAGACATAGGCGACCTGTTGTTTGGTCATCTCTGGTTTGATTTTGTCCATCATGGCCTGAGTAATAATATTGCCCTGTTGGACTTGCTGCTGATAAGGCGTGCAAGAAGATAAAATTAGGCCAGTGGCTAGAAAACCGGAGAGTAATAAAGTCTTGAAAGTTTGATAAGTCATAGTGTTTAAATGCTCTTAGAAATAAATATTAAAAAATAAAACCGGCGGATCATACTGAAATTAGGGCTGGGGTGTTAGCGTGTTTTTTGGATTAATTTTTTGGTTTATCGTCGCCAGTAAAGACAATTTTTCCATTTTCCCAGGTGACAAAATAATGGCCTAGACGCCTTTTTTTCTCTAATTCTTTTTTGACGGCATTTCTTAAAGCGTCCAGTACGATTTGGGCTTCTGGTGAAATTTCTTTTTTAAAGATCAGTCGCATATTTCAATTTCCTTCAAAAGATTTTGGTAATGATCATGGTGGGCAATGATTCGATCTTTTCCATTTTGCTCAAAGACTAAGACAGGGGTTAATTCATTATTTATAAAGCATAAGCAGCTTGTTGCTGCCTCACTAAAATCACTGAGCAAATTAGAGAGACTGCGAGAAAAGCGCCGCTCAATATCTGCCACTGGAATATTATGTCCGCCATGTAACACACGCTCTCGTACTCGCAACTTAGAGGTTTCAACATTCGGCAGGGCTAAGTAAATTAAATTCACGATCCAGCAAGTTGGCATGAGAGGCTCCGTAAAAATAAGGGCGAGATTTTATAGCGTGATCTGGCAGATAGCTAATTTTGATTTTTAAGAATTTTTTTAAGACTTCGGATTTTTAATTTTTGTCCCAGTCCGGGCTCGATGCCATTTGCCCATGGGTTTGACGCGCTCTTGGCGTTTGATTTTTGGGTCAGCGATTAAATTTCTATAAATTTCTAAGCGGTCGTCAGGTTGTAATACGTAAGCTAAATCTATTTTTTCGCTGAAGATGCCTAGGTTTAAATTAGATAAATTATTGATATTAATTTTTAAATCTGGATGTGAATTTAAAATCCCTGATTTTATTAAAGCCTGTTCAGCCGTGAGGCCTGGTGTATGAGGAAAATCCAGGGAAATAATCTGATCCGGAGCGGCATAAATAATATTGATGTTGCTGTTATGACTCATGAGTTTTTATCCCCATAAATTTTCTCAGCGCGTTGACAAAAAGCATCGAGCATCTGGTTGGCTAAGTGGTCAAATAGTTTGGCAAAAATTTGGTTTAATAAGCTGTTTTTGATTTCGAAATTTAATTTTAAAGACACCCGACAGGCCTCTGAATTTAATTTTTCGAATTTCCACTCGCCTTCTAAGTTTGAGAAGGGGCCGTCGACGAGATTTAATTGGATAGAGTTTGGAAATTTTAAAATATTTTCAGTGGTAAAAGACTGTGAGAAGGGGCCTTTTTTAAGATATAAACAAGCTGTAATTTTATGCTCTGAGCGCTCTAAGATTTCTGCGCCAGAACAGTGAGGAATAAACTGAGGATAATCTTGAATGTTATTCACTAATTCGAACATTTGTTCAGCGCTGTGAGGGACTAGGGCGCTGTGATTGACTTGATGCATAGAATTTTGGGACTTGCTTGTGTAAAGTGGCGCGCATTTTAAGCAGTAAGAACATCATCAGTAAAGATCAGTAAAGATATGAGTAAAGATAAGAAAGATTCCCAAAGCAAAACTATTGCGGTGAATAGAAAAGCCAGTCATGACTATAGCTTTGAGTTAAAACTCGAGGCTGGAATAGTCTTGCAAGGCTGGGAATTAAAAGGGATTCGAGAAGGTCGAGTGCAATTATCTGAATCCCATGTGGTATTTAGAAAAGGCGAAGCTTTTTTATTAAATTGCCATATTTCACCGACGGCTAATGTGTCGACCCATTTCACACCAGAAGATGCGCGGATTCGAAAATTATTATTAAATCGCCGTGAGTTATCTAGGTTGCTGGGCCAAGTCGCGCAGCAGGGTTATACCATTGTGCCGCTTTCTATGTACTGGAAAGGCTCCCATGTGAAAGTCGAGATTGCTTTAGCCAAAGGTAAAAAGCTGTATGACAAAAGAGCAGATGCCAAAGAAAAAGACTGGACGAGAGATAAGGCCCGCTTAGTTAAAAGCATGCGTTAGAAGATTTTTTTGAAAATTTCTAACAAGATTTTTTCTAGATTTGGATTTTGATTTGGATTTTGATCTGGATTGTTGGGGCTGATTACAAATAATTTTTGAGAAATTCTTGGGTTGTCAGAAAGACTGGCGCCAATGTCTGAGAGCTTGATGCCTGATTGAATTCCCCCTCTCTGTCCTGAAAGGCTGCCGCCTTCCAGTGCTGTCTCTCCCGCAGGGGGAGAGATGAGATCAGAATCAGGATATGAATAGTTTAAAATATTGGGGATTAAATAACCCTGGGTGCTTAGATTTTGTAAAAGTAAATTGTGAGTTTGAGTCAAAGAAAAAGAATCCAGGTTTAGATCACTGGGATAATTTAAAATTAATAAGCAGTGTTGGACGGGATAAGTTTCTCCAGAGCCGGATCTTAACAGCCAGCCGCCTGTGCGCTCTGTCATGGCGATAATTTGATCTGATTTGCAAGAAATATTTTTAGAATTTTTATTTAGATTTAACTTGGCTTGAGATAAGTCTGGGCTGAATAAAATAAGATTTTTTTTGAGATTTAATTTTTTTAAATTTTGGGTGAAGAGCTGGGTATAAGGATCAATCCAATTTCGCCCCTCTACCACGAGTGGGAGAGGGGGTGGGGGAGAGGGCTGCGAATTTAAATCTATAAAAATAATGGCCAAATCTGGATCCTGAGAAAAATTGTCATGGATCTGGGGTTTTAAAAGATGGGAATTATTAAACTGAGATTTTTTTTTAGATTGGTTTTTATTTTTAGAGTTTTTTTTGCCTGGGAATAAAAAATTAAGATCAAATGGGCTCATAGTTTTATGATTAATTTAAAAATTTAAAAGGGCGAAAGGGTAATAGCTAGGAAGATAATTGGATAGAGAGAACTTACAAAATTTTTTTACAAAACTTCCAGATGCATTTGGCTTTTCAATATGGTATAAAGCGCGCCGGTCTTAACTCAAAGTTGATTTTAAAATTAATTTGATTGGATCGAAAATCACGTACACCAACAGTTTTATTAGTAATTTTTTTAATCTTATTAATTAACCAGAGCACGGGGTGCAGTAATTTTACTGTCGGGCTCGGGGTGTGCGGTCGCCAAACCCTAAGATCAATTAAACTGCAAGGAGTATTGTTATGACAGCTGTCACGATGCGTGATATGTTCAAAGCCGGTGTTCATTACGGACATCAAAAACGTCACTGGAACCCACAAATGGCGCCTTATATTTACGGCGACCAAAACAGAATTCATATTATTGATCTCGAAAAAACTTTGCCTATGTACCATGAAGCAGTGAACTTTATCAGTTCGGTTGCTGCCAGAGGCGGTAAAGTATTATTCGTAGGAACAAAGCGAGCTGCTCAAGCGGTAACTAAAGCTCAGGCTGAACGTGCTGGGATGCCTTATGTCGACCATCGTTGGTTAGGTGGCATGCTCACCAACTATAAAACTATTAGACAGTCTATTAAGCGCTTAAGAGATATTGAGAAAATGCGTGATGATGGCATGTTTGAGCGTATGACTAAGAAAGAAGTCTTGGGTTTAACCCGCGAGATGGAAAAATTAGAGCGTAGCTTAGGCGGAATCAAAAGCATGGGCGGGATTCCTGACGCGATTGTTTTAGTGGACTCAGCGCAAGAAAAAATTGCGATTACAGAAGCTAAAAGATTAAATATTCCGGTCATCGGCGTTGTAGATACCAATGGTTGCCCTAATGACATCTCTTATTTGATTCCAGGTAATGATGATGCGATTCGCGCCATTGAGCTTTATTTCTCAGGTTTTGCAGATGCAATCTGTGAAGCACGTGAAGCGTCTCGTGTTCGTGGGACAGGTAAAGGCCCAGCGATTATGGAGCAAGAATCTGATGCCATGAAACAAGCCGGCACTTCAGAGTCTGGAGAGTAAGCACATGGCAGAAATTACAGCAGCATTAGTCAAAGAACTGCGCGAAATGAGTGGCGCAGGGATGATGGAATGTAAGAAAGCCTTAGTTGCAGCCAATGGCGATATTAATCAGGCCATGGATGACATGCGTAAAGCCGGTCAAGCCAAGGCGGATAAGAAAAGCGGCAGAACAGCCGCTGAAGGCGTCGTGACTATTGAAACTTCGGCGGATCATAAACGCGTGGTCATGATTGAAGTGAACTCTGAGACAGACTTCGTGGCTCGTGATACGAATTTCATGGGCTTTGTCAAAGAGCTGGGTCTGAATGTTCTGAAATCTAGTGTTTCTAGTTTTGAAGAGTTTTCTTCAGTGAGTTTGTCTAATGGCGAAAGCATTGAATTAGCGCGTCAAAATTTAATTACTAAGATTGGCGAGAATGTGAATATTCGCCGTGCAAAAATTATAGATACGCATGGTGTGATTGGATCTTATGTTCATAGCAATCGTATTGGTGTCATCGTCGATCTTGAAGGCGGCGATGCAAATTTAGCCAAAGACATTGCGATGCATATTGCTGCAGCGTCCCCCATGGTTATTTCACCTTCTGAAATTCCTCAAGAAATTGTGGATAAAGAAAAAGAAATATTTTTAGCGCAAGCGGAAGGTTCTGGTAAACCCAAAGAAATTATTGAAAAAATGACCGAAGGTCGGATTCGTAAATTCTTGGAAGAAGTCAGCTTAGTCGGTCAGGCTTTTGTTAAAAATCCTGAACAAAAAGTGGGTGACTTGTTGAAAGCACATAAAGCTTCTGTTAAATCTTTCGTCCGTTTCGAAGTCGGTGAAGGCATTGAAAAAGTCACCGTCGATTTCGTCAAAGAAGTCATGGAACAAGCGAAAGCCTAGTTGCATTGATTTTTTAAAGATCAGGTGAAGGGGCGAACCTGGTGTTCGTCCCAACAAACCAACAAAAGATTAAATAGGAATCTTATGTCGTTGACCCAGAAAAGTTCTAAACCTCGTGTGGTTATTAAGCTCAGTGGAGAGGCATTAGCCAATACTTCTCAGACTGGTTTGTGTGATCAGCAATTAATATTTATGAGTCAACAAATTATTCAGGCCGCTAAAGCAGGAATACAAATTGGCATCGTGGTAGGCGGTGGGAACTTTATGCGAGGGTCAGCGTCCCTTTCAAAAATTATTGAGCGCAATACAGCCGATCAAATTGGCATGTTAGCAACGCTCATGAATACTTTGGCGCTAGGGGATGCCTTAAGTTCTCTGGGTCAAAAAATAGAATTATTTTCAGCCGTAGAACTCTCTGGCGTTTGTCCAAGATTTAATGCGAAGAAAGCCATTGCAGCGCTTGAGTCAGGGGCAGTCGTTATTTTTGGTGCAGGAACGGGCAACCCATTTTGCACTACTGATTCAGCAGCGGCGCTAAGAGCCGTTGAGATTCATGCAGACTGCGTGATCAAAGCCACTAAAGTGGATGGGATTTATAACAAAGACCCTAAAAAATACGCAGATGCTGTTTTATATAAAAACTTAAGTTTCGATGAAGTGCTTGATCAAAAATTAGAAGTCATGGATCTAGCCGCTTTTACTTTATGCAAAGAATTTAATTTACCCATTTCTGTTATTAATCTTTATAGACCCCAGGGTATTTATGACGCTTTAATGGGGGTATTAATGGGGACTTTGGTTTCTTAGATATTTTTTATTTTATTTTTTAATATTTTTTTTAATTTTATTTTTTTTAATATTATTTTTTTTAATATTAATTAAGTTAATTAATACAGGAGAGAGACATGCAAGAAGAGTTAATTCAAGACGCTGATCGTCGCATGAAAAAATGCCTAGAGTCTTTAAAATCTGAACTGGCAAAGCTAAGAACAGGTCGTGCGCATCCGTCTTTATTAGAGCATGTCATGGTGCCTTATTACGGCAATCCAACGCCTTTGTCTCAAGTCGCGAGTGTCAATGCTTTAGATTCAAGAACGCTCTCTGTTTCTCCTTGGGAAAAAAACATGGTTGGTCCTATTGAAAAAGCCATTGGTCAGGCGGGTTTAGGTTTAAATCCGATGACCGTCGGAGAAGTTATTCGTATCCCCATGCCGGCTTTAACAGAAGAGCGCCGTCGTGACATGACCAAAGTGGTTCGTCATGAAGTGGAAAATGCTCGAGTGGCTATTCGAAACGTCCGCCGTGATACGAACACCCATCTTAAAGAGCTCGAGAAAGATAAAGAAATTACTGAAGATGTTTTGCGTAAGGCTGAAGAAAAAATTCAAAAGCTCACAGATCAGCATATTGTGATTGCTGACCAGATGATGACTGAGAAAGAAAAAGAGCTGATGGCGATTTAGAAATAGGATTTTTGTGTGAATCCAAAAAATATTCCAAAACATATCGCCATTGTCATGGACGGTAATGGTCGTTGGGCTAAAAAAAGATTATTGCCCCGTGCGATGGGGCATAAAGCGGGCTATGCCCAGGCGAGAGCTTTGGTTAAACACTGTGGTGAAATCGGTGTCGAGGCCGTGACTTTATATACGTTCAGTACGGAGAATTGGCAAAGACCCGAGGAAGAAGTGTCTTTTTTAATGGACATGTATGCCAAAGCGTTAAGAGCTGAAGCGCCAGAGCTTCATAAAAACAATGTCCAAGCGAAAATTATTGGCGATGTTTTGGGTCTTCCTCAAGCGCTTCAAGAGTCTATTCATGAGCTGGAAAAACTCACTCAAAATAATACGGGCTTAAAACTTAATTTGGCCATGAACTATGGCTCCCGATGGGAAATTATTAATGCTGTTAAAAAAATTTCGAAAGATATTTTAAATAATAAAGCCGAAATAAATTATTTAAATAATCTAACAGAAGAGAAATTTTCAAGTTATTTACAAACAGCCCATTGCCCTGAAGTTGATTTATTTATCAGAACTTCCGGGGTAATTCGCATCAGTAATTATTTACTTTGGCAGATTGCCTATGCTGAGCTTTACTTCACAGAGAGTTTTTTCCCAGATTTTTCTCCGGCTGAATTAGATCAAGCTATTTTATGGTTCTCTTCGCAAGAGCGACGATTTGGGAAAATTTCAGAGCAATTAAAAAAATAAATCTAAAACAGGAGATTAAAAATCCATGCTCAAGAGAATTATTACTGGGATTTTTATTAGTTTTATTATTTTTCTTGCGCTGTTTTTTTTAAATAAATTTTTATTTTCTGTTTTCTCTGGTCTGATTTTATTAATCGCTGCTTGGGAGTGGCTGAGTTTTTCCAGTCAAAATAAATTTTTCTCAAAACTAATTTTATTAATTTTAATGTTAATTTTTATGCTGGGCCTTGGCTTTTATTTTTTTAATCACAGCCATATTGCGCTCATTAAATTTATTTTATCTTTAGGGGTTATCGCTTGGATTTTGGCCATATTATTAATTTTATTGCCTATGAGATATTCCCAATTTTTAAAAAATAGAATTTATTTAAATCTTTCTAGTTTTCTATTTTTAATTCCTGCTTGGTTGGCCTTTATAGTCTTGTTTCAGGCGGGACACCCTTGGGCGCTGATTTATTTAATTTTAATTACGGCGTTGGCAGACACCGGGGCTTATTTTTCTGGAAAATTTTTAGGCAAGCATAAAATGGCGCCTGAGATTAGCCCGAAGAAAACATTAGAAGGGGCTTTAGGTGGGATCTTACTGGCTAGTTTTGTTTCTGCAGGTTTTTTTGAACTAGTGGGTAATAAACTAAGTGCAGATTTCTTTCAGATTTTATTAATTTCTATCGGCCTAGTTTTTATTTCTATCTTTGGTGATTTGTTCGAAAGCTTATTAAAAAGACAGCATGGGATTAAAGACAGTGGGGTGATTTTGCCAGGTCATGGCGGTGTTTTAGATAGAATTGATAGCTTAATTGCTGTGTTGCCGATTTATGCGCTGATCGAAAGCATGGGGCATTTTTTTAATTAGTTGTAGTTTTTTAAATAAAAATTTAAGTCCGGCTTAATTTACAGCTTCTAGATTTTCTTAAATTCTTTCGATAGCTTCCGCGAGTTCTGAATTCAGTAAGGGATATATTTATGAGTGGTATTTTTGGTGGACCTAAACGACCCAGAGGGCCTAAAGAGCCTGGTCAACGTCGATTTTTCCAACGCAGAAACAAGGCGAATAATTCCAATGCGAATCAAGCAGCGATCCAAGGCTTAGAAGATCAATCAATAGCTCCTAATGATTTAACGGGTGTTAAACGCAGTCCTGATGAACCGCAAGTATTAGATCAAGCTCAGCAGGATCAGACCCAGGATGATCAAGCGCCAGCTAAAAGAACAAGAATGGGGCCTTCGGATCAGGATCTACAAGATCAACAAAGACAAGAGCTGCAAGCTCAAGAAGAAAAAAGACGTATTGAAGAAAAAATAGCTTTAGAAAAATCTGAAGAAGAGAAAAGATTCGCAGAAAATAAAGCGATGGATGACTCTATTGCTGCTCAAAACCGTGCAGCGGCTGAACAGGCAGCTCAAGAACAGCAAATGGCGAATGAGGCCCAGGCGAATCAAGAAGCTGAAAATAAAAAATTATTAGAAGAAGGCGCAGCAGCATTGGCGATTGGTGCTGGAGTTGTTGCAGTTTCTGAAGTTGAGAGTGCGTTTGCTGATGATCTTAAAAAGATGGAAGACGTAGCCATCGGCGGTGGGTCAGATATCGATTCAGCGGATGATAAAGATTCCAGAAGTAATTTAAACGAAGGGGATGCTGGGGCTTCTGATTATCGCGAAGCTACTGATGGAAGTAATGAACGGGAAGAAGATTTAGAAGCGGCATTAACGGGTACTGGTGAGTTATCTTCAGATGCTGCTTCAGAAGTAATTGCTGAACAGGGTTCGCCAGGACAGACACCTGAATCAGGCAATTTAAACGAAAATAATGCTGTAACAGAGCCAACAGAAGAGCCAGTTCAAGAGCCAGTTGAAGCTGTTGATTTGGAGCGTTTAAATAATCCAAGACAAGAGCCAGAGCCAGAGGAACCAACAGAAGAATCTAGAAATAATGCAGACAATGATGCTCGTGGGCTTGAACAAAATAATGCGGCGAGATCCGCTCAAGAAGAACCTGTGCCTGCGGCTCCAGCACCTGCGGAAGCGGTAACCGCAGCGGCGCCACAGGCTGAAGAAGAGAAGAGTCTTTCTTTGGGTGATCGGTTTAAAAATAATTTTTTGAATAATGTCGAAAAATCCAATTTAGGGCAGGCTGCCTTAGAAATTAAAGGCGCTATTGATTCGGTGAGGGGGCTCTTTAAAAAAGAAGAGTTAGCTACAGCCCCTAAAGCAAGTACGGCAGAAAATGCAACTGCTACACCTGCATCAAGTTCGCCTGAACCAAGTTCAGAGACCACATCTCCCGCAGTTGCTGCAACACCCACTGTAAGCGCCGCTCCTTCTGCAGAACCTCTTTCTTTGGGCGATAAACTTAAAAATAATTTTTTGAATAATGTGGAAAAATCCAATTTAGGGCAGGCTGCTTTAGAAATTAAAGGCGCTATTGATTCGTTGAGGGGGGTCAAAAAGTCAGCCCCTGAAGCAAGTGCGGTAGAAAGTGCAACAGTCACGCCTACACCAAGTGCAGAGACCGCATCGCCTGCAGCTCCTGCAGCTCCATCGCCTGCAGCTGCTCTAGAGCAATTAAACAATCCAGCGCCACAACAAGCGTCAGTAGGGCAAGAAGCCGCAGACAATAATGCGAATAAAGCGCGTGAAAGTGGTGCGGCTTCTGGGTCTAGTACTGATCCTGAAACTCGAACTTTTGTAGCGCCTGAATCTCCATCTGCTAAATCTTCAGCAGCGAATGATGGATTGTTGGCGACTCCTTTCTCATCCTCACCAACCCCTGGTGTAAGAGCGGGTAGTAAAGTGAGTTCATTCGATAAAGATAGAGATATGGAAAATACGGGCACGGGGCCTCATAGATAGGTCTTTCTAATAGAGATGAAGGGGCGAAAGTGATATTCGTCCCTTCTTGTATCAGGTCTTAATGCTTCGATCGACAGTAAGTTTCTTTAATAAAAAAGCTGAGCAACACACTGAACCCAAATGCAATGGGTAATAATAAAAAAGCCGTGTGAAAATCATTGATGCTATAAATGGCCCCATGATTTTGGCTGACTTTTCCATCCCAGTTTAATTCTAAAAAATACGCAAACAGCGGTTGAAAAATAGCCCCTGCGGACATGATGATCATGGCAGCAATGGACTCACTTAAAGCCGTTATATTTTTTGGATTAGATTCTATGACCAGCGCAAAAGTAATAATCTGCGAGCCTGAAAAAAGACCCATCAGAAAAAATATAAAACTAGTCTCTAGGGGGCTGAGAGTTCTTTCTGTTAATAAAATTAACGCCATCAATAAAGTCAAAAAAGCGCCGACTAGCATGGGCATTTTGCGACGTCTTAATTTATCTGAAATAGCGCCTGCCAATGGGCAGCCAATTAAAGTGCCTAGAAAAATAAAAGAAATGCTTAAAGCCGCTTGCTCCATGGTCTCATGCTGAACGGTCATTAAATAATTTTTACCCCAGAGGGCGCCTAAAATAATAATCGGCAGGGTGAGTAAATTGCTGTAAATACCCGCAAGCCAAGTTTGTAAATTAAAAACCGCTTGCCCTAATGGTTTAAAAAATCCCTGAGTTTTTAAATCTGATAATTCTTTTTGAAACAAATGCGCATCTTGATAAGTCTTTGGATAATCTTTAACAAATAATAAAATACAGAGCCAAAACAAGAGGCCCAAAATAGAAATCAAACTCATGGCGCTTTGCCAGCTATGAGTGACATTAATTAAAGCAGGCAATTGTTGAGCAATCGCGCCGCCTAACATGGCCATCGTAACGACTAAGCCCATGACCAGTGCGCAATGATTGGGTGGAAACCAACGAGAAGTTAATTTCGCCGTGCTTAATAAACAAAAAGTCGAGCAGCCTCCAATAATAAATCTCGCCAGCATGGCTAAATATAAATGATCACTCCAGGTAAATAGCACAGACGCTAAGACTGAAAGCAGCATAAAAATAATTAATAATTTTCGAATCGAAAATCTATCTAGTAATAATCCTGCCGGGATCATGAAAATAATATTCGCATAGAAATACATGGCAGAAAGATTGGATAAAGTTAAGGCATCTGCATGATAAAAATCTCTGAGTAAATCATTCAGGGCGTTAAAGCTATTTAAATTAATAAAAGAAAAAAGAAAGAAAGTAGCGGCTGAAAAAACCACTAAGCAAGAACGAAATAAATTCATGGGGATCTCACAATTATTAATAATCACATGCAATCACTCTGGTCAAAAAAAAAGATCGGTATGCTATAGTCCCGCTCCTTTAAGATCTATGATGCCGGTTATTTGTGAACATAGGAAGATTGTTTTGCAGCTCGCGTAGCTTATCTAGCTTGTCTTGCTTATCTCTATTAATTTTGATCAGCGCCCAGTTGTCTAGCTGTGCTGCTAATTCCACTAAAAAAAATACGTCTGCTAATCATTCAGCTGACTCAGCTAATTCAGCTCGGCCTTTTAATCCTGACCCTTATGAAAAATACAATCGAAAATTTTTTCAATTCAATATGGATTTAAACAAGGCTATTTTGACCCCTGTTGTAAATACGTATAACACGGTTTTGCCTAATCCCGTCCGCAATGGTGTTCGTAATTTTTCTGGGAATATCATGATGGTTCCGACCATTGGTAACGATGCACTGCAAGCAAATTTTAGATTCATGTGGAGAGATATTTTTAGGTTTGCGTTAAATAGCACCATGGGCTGTTTAGGCTTGGTGGATGTGGCTTCCGATATTGGTTTTGGTCCAAGAACTCAAAGTTTTGGTTTAACTTTAGGCAAGTGGGGGATTCACCAGTCTCCTTATGTCATGGTGCCTTTATTAGGCCCATCGACGGTTCGGGGGACTTTTGGTTTTGTGCCAGATTACTTTATGAATCCGGTGTCTTATATCACACCGACCTGGAGTTATGTGGCAGTTCGGGGTGTTCAGTTATTACAGAACGCATCAGATGTCTTGCCTCAAGAAGAGACTTTAATGCAAATGTCCTTAGACCCTTATGTTGCTGTTCGATCGGCTTATTTACAAAACCGGGCATATCTTGATTCCCAAATCATGAATGAAACCGCGGATGATACGTTGATGGAAAGTGCCGCAGGAGATCATTCTGGAGATAGCGCAGATTCAGATCCTTTGGATATGGAAAATAGTTTGAGCGCTGATGAAGTTGGGCCCATGGATTCTGGTTTGAATTCTACTTTGTATTCTATTGATAACAGTGCCCATCAAGATTCTAGTTCCAATCCCCAGTCCAATCCCCAGTCCAATCCCAACTTAAAATTAAGACAGGAGCAGGGGAATCTTGCGAATGGGTAATTTAAACAAATTAAAAATTAAAATTTGAGATTTAAAATTAAAAAAGGGAGCGTTGCTCATGAGTTTTATTAAAACTAGTCCTGTAAAAATCAATAAAATATTTTTAATTGCTGTGTTAGCTATCGTTTTACCTTTAAGTATCCCAATTAGTGCCATCGCGACGGTGAACTATGGCCCGGTTAAAAAAGGTGAGACGCTTTGGTCTATTGCAAAAACACATCGGCCTAAGCATGTCAGCATTCATCAGATGATGCAGGCGATTCAAAATCTCAATGGGCCATTAATGCAAGACTCGCAAGCTATTCATCAGGGGCAGACTTTAATTCTTCCTGAAAATATTCAAGAAGTGAGATCTGCGCTTCATCCCGTTACTGCAAGTTCACCAACGAGTCCAGTAGTCAGTCCAGCTGTTAATCCAAGTGCTCAGTTAGCCCAAGCGCCAGCTTCAAACACTCCAGCTGCAAATACAGTGATAACTAATCCTGCTAATCCCATGCCAAATTTGACAACGGCTAATGCTAATACAGCGAGCAGTACTGTTAGTAATACAGTCCCTGCAGCGCCTGCGTTATCGATTAGTACTTTGAGTAATTCTAATCCTGCTAATTCCAGCCCTATTAATTCTACTAATACTGCTAATCCAGCACCTTCTAGTTTTCCCTGGGGTTGGGCTTCTGTCGTTGTTTTGTTATTAGCCTTGGCTTATTTAATTTGGCAAAGAAAATTATCTGGTAATTTGCCTAGTGATATTAAAAAATTAGCGGCTTTAAGATTGGGCATATCTTCTAAACGCCATGAGCCATCAACCATCACACGCTATAAAACCAGACGATTTAAAGAAGGTTTGGATTTGTCTCCCGATCAAGATTTTGGGTTAAGTCCAGAAGAGGGCTTTAATCAAGCCAGTCCCTATTCCACTCATCCTGCGTCTTTTTCGCATCAATCGGCTGAAGCCATGGCGTCTGCAATGATTGATATCGCTGAGAAAAATTATGATGGGGCTGAGCGATTATTAAAATCAGCGATTACGCAAGATCAAAATAATCTAGAGCTTAGGGTTAAATTATTAGAGTTGTATATGACGACTAATAATCAAAATGCTTTCAAGAAAGAATCCGAGCAAGTAGAGCAAATGGTCCCAGAGAATTCCCCCGTCTGGCATCAAGTTCGGGGCATGTATTTAAACCAGTGGGCTTATGATGCTTAGGGTTCCTAGCTCAGGTTTCTAGCTCGAATTGAGATCAGAGGCCCTGCTTGATATACTCCGGCCTCTTTTTTATTGGCCCTTATTTTAGGTCCATATTTATCCTGATTTATTCTAGGGAAGCCCATGCAGTACTTAGCCTTTGAGAAGCCTATTGCCGAATTAGAAAATAAAATTAATGCGCTGAAAGATTTAGACGTTGATTCAAAAATTAATATGACCGATGAGTTATTAAAACTTGAAAAAAAGATGCATAAATTAACTGAGGATATTTTTAAAAATCTCTCAGATTGGCAAATTACCCAATTGGCTAGACATCCAGACAGGCCCTATACCCTGGATTATTTAGAGCGGACTTTTACAGAGTTTGATGAGTTCCATGGGGATCGATCTTTCGGCGATGATGCGGCCATTATTGGCGGGACGGCTAAGTTAAATGGCCGAGCTGTCATGGTGATAGGTCAGCAAAAAGGCCGGACGACAAAAGAAAAATTACATCGAAATTTCGGTATGCCGCATCCTGAAGGTTATAGAAAAGCCTTAAGATTAATGCAGATGGCGGAGCAATTTAAATTACCCATTATTACTTTAATTGACACGCCAGGGGCTTATCCTGGTGTGAATGCTGAAGCGCGAGGTCAATCAGAAGCTATTGCGAGAAATCTCAGAGAAATGGCTGTGTTAAAAACACCAATTATTCCAGTAATTATCGGCGAGGGTTGCTCTGGCGGGGCTTTAGGAATTGGCGTCGGTGATTGTTTATTCATGATGCAGTACAGCTATTTTGCGACGATTTCTCCAGAAGGCTGTGCGTCGATCTTGTGGAAAAGTGCTGAATTTGCGCCAAAAGCTGCGGAGATAATGAATATCACAGCCACTAAACTAGTTTCTTACGGGATTATTGATCAGGTCATTCAAGAGCCGATTGGTGGGGCGCATCGCGATTATGATCATGCGGCGTTTCAGTTAAAAACAGCTTTAAGTAAAAAATTAGAAAGCTTAGAAAAATTAAGTGTGAAAGATTTATTAGACCAGCGTTATAAAAGATTGATGGCCTTTGGGAAGTTTGAAGGTTGAGATAATGATACCCCCTCTCTGTCCTTCGTCTTGCGCCAAAGGCCCGTCTCTCCCGCAAGGGGAGAGACGATGTCAGGATTTGCTAGTAGACACTTTAAAAAATTCTGAAATATTAAACCAAGCCTCCAGAATTTTTATTGGCTTTTCAGGGGGTGTAGATTCCAGTGTTTTATTACATGCGCTAGCTCAAGATCAAAATTTTTTAAAAAAAATTCAGGCCGTGCATGTTAATCATCAGCTACAAGACGCAGCGGGTGATTTTGAAAAATTTTGTGTGAGTTTTTGTGAAGATTTAAAAATAGATTTAAAAATTTTAAGACCATCAAGACCTATTAATTCTGGTGAATCGCTTGAAGCCTATGCCCGGGAAATCAGATATGAGTGCTTTAGATCTTGTTTAGAAAATTCCCAAGATATCTTAGTCACAGCGCAGCACTTAGAAGATCAGGCTGAGACTTTTTTGATTCAATTATTTAGAGGGGCAGGCTTGGCAGGATTAGCCTCAATGCCTGTTTTAAGTAATTTAGGGTCTGGGGTTTTATATCGGCCATTTTTAAATATTTCTAAAAATAATATTAAAAATTATGCTGATTTTTTTAAATTAAATTTTATAAACGACCCCAGTAATTTAGACGTAGATCTAGATCGAAATTTTTTAAGACAAGAGATTTTTCCTAGATTAAAACAAAGATATTTGGGTTTGGAAAAAAATATCGCGAGAAGTGCCAGGCACTGTGCGAGTGCGCAAGAATTATTAGATCAGCAAGCTTTAGGCTTATTAAAAAATATCGGCGGGGAATTAGGTAAAAAGTTAAATTTAAAATATTTCTGGGATTTAAAAAAACTAGAGCAAGTTTTAGTTCTAAGATTTTGGCTGGCTAGTTTTGATTTAATTTTATCTGAGGCCCAGACAGAAATTTTATTAAGTAATAAAAAAATTAAAATTAAAATTAAAAACAAAAATAAATTTGTTGAGATTCGAGAATTTAAAAATTTTTTTTATGTCGTACTCGATGATCAATTTTTTTCAGGATCTGCCCATCGTCATGACTTCGTCTCTCCCCTTGTGGGAGAGGCAGACCAACGGGCTCTAGGCCTGTTGGGCAGAGAGGGGGCATCGCTGGAGTGGCCCTGGGAAATAAATTTAAATCATATTTTAAAAAGCCTAGAAATTCAGGGCATAGATCTTAAAAAATTAGATTTAAATAATTTAAATTTAAAAATTAGAACTGAAGAAGAAAAAATTAAATATCCTGGAGCTGCTCACCATAAAAGTTTTAAAAATATTTTTCAGGAAAGACAAGTTCCGCCCTGGCTGAGAAAAAAAATTCCTTTGATTTATGAAGGTGAGAATTTAATTGGGATTGTATTGCCTGAGGTTTTTGAGTGATTTTTTTTAATTTTTAGACAACTAGGCAGCAATCTTTTTAATAGTCACATGTTCTTGAGCGGCATGCCACAAATCCCAGTGGAGCTGTAAATTAAGCCAGAACTCGGCTTCCATGCCAAAAGCGTCCGCTAAGGCGAGAGAAGATTCAGCCGTTAAACCTCTTCGGCCATTGATAATTTCATTGAGTTTTGCGGTGGTCCAGCCTAAATGCGTTGCCAGTTGTTTCTGAGTTAAACCCATCGGATTTAAGAACTCTTCTAATAGCATTTCACCTGGATGAGTCGGTTTTCTTTTTTTAGGTAAAGTCATGGAGGCGCTCCTTTTTAATGATGATAATCCACTATATCAACGTCCCAGACATGACTGCGTTCCCACTTGAAAATAACTCGCCATTTGAGGTTGATCCTAATGCTCCAATAGCCTTTATAATTTCCTGATAATTTTTCAAGATTATTGCTAGGCGGAACGTAAAGCGTCTCAATCTCTGTCATTGCATTAAGCTGATCAAGGAGTCTTGCTGCTTTTGGATGTAAATCTGAATGTAATTTTCTGGACTCTTTAGAGTTGATTCCATCGAATATATGTTCAGCAGTTTTGCTTCCAAAGCTTTTAATCATGTGGTCGTCTCTTTAGCGGGCGTCATCGTATATCGGTAATCGATAATAATCAATCTGCTTTACCTATTTTAAGTCGCTTCCGTCGGGCTCATGACCTGAATGATTCTCTGTGAACTGCGTTGGGAAATGTTCTGGGAATTTCGACGGCTTAAATTTTCTCTGAATGAAGGTAGGGAGAGCTGGTAAACAGGATTAGAAACATCAGCCATAGAGAGCTGGGCTTTTCGGTGGCAGCACTGTTTTAAAATATTTTGAAAGGTTCTGACTAAAAGATGTCCTATTTTTGAGGGGATGCCATGGCTGGAAAATAACATGCCCACCACGCTGGCAATGGGGACGCCGACTTTATAGTCGAGCTCTTCAGCGCCTAAGGCATAAATATTTAAACTGGTATTGATCACAGCGAAGATGCTGCACAGATGCATTTCGGTATGGTGAATTTTTTGATGATGAGAAAGAATTTTAGTGAGACGTTGAGTATAAGAAGCGTAATTTTCAGGTTTGAATTTAATCTGAAGCCAGAGCGAGAGCTCTAAGATCCCCGTGATTAAAAAGCCTGTTAAGGCAGGAATCATTCCCCAGTTAAATAAAATACCCACGGGGCCTAGATTTTTTAAGACATGAGCGAGCTGTGTTTCAACATCAGGGGAATTTGCTGAAAGCAGGGCGACGGTGCCGACGCCAATCCCTGTTGCCAGGGCCGTGCAGAAGCCAATACGGATTGCTGAAATGCAAGATTTTTTAAAACTAGTTTTGGTGATCATAAAAGACTCTTTTAATTATAGGGCATTAAAAAAATCACTTTATACTGGATTTAAAATCCAGTTTCAAATTAAATAAAAAGAATAAAAATATTTTTATTATTAAAAATAATTTAAAACCAAATTTTCAAGATCTTGAAAATATTTAATCTCTTGGGTTTTTAAAATTAAGTTTTCTAAATTGTTTAAATCTAATTTTTGAATATTCCTGGCGTAATATTTAATCAATTTTCTAGATTGTAAGATCGCTATTTTTTCGCCCTCTAGGCTGATCAAGCCCTGAATATGTTCTAGAAATAATTGGCCTATTTGAAAATTACTGGGGGGGATAAAAATTTCGCCTCGTACTTCTTTTTTGATTTTTTCAAATAACCAAGGCTGGCCCACAGAAGCCCTGGAGATCATCAAGCCCTGAGCGCCTGTATTTTTTAAAAGAGAAATCGCAGATGGGGTATCTTTGACATCGCCATTGGCAATCACTGGGATAGTTAAACTTTGAATAATTTCAGCCATTTTTTCTTGGCGTTCTAGATCACAAGAGACTTCATAATTTTCAGTCCAGTGCCGGCCATGAATAGTGATGAAATCAACGCCAGCATCTTGGGCTCGCAGCGCGGCTGTTTTGCTCTCAGGGCCAATTCTGATTTTGATAGAGATCGGCAAGTCTTGAGCATTTTTCTTAATCGCTTTGATTAATAAACATAGTAAATCTGGCGTTTCTAATAATTTAGACCCGGCGCCTTTTTTTCTAATTTTAGTCACGGGGCAGCCGCAGTTTAAATCTATAAGATCTGCCCCAAAGCCAAGCACTCTCTCAGTGGCTTTAGATAATTCATCAGGATCTGTGCCGGATAGCTGCACACAGAGTGGGCCTTCTTCTGGATGTTTAATTCTAAATCGGGGTTCTATCTGATCATGGGTGGCAAGATTTTTAGCTGACAGCATTTCCGTATAGCAGAAAGCAGGAGCGCCATATTGGCTAGCTAATAATCTCAAAGGCCAGCAGCTGACACCGGCTAAAGGCCCTTGAATTAAATTATTGGGAAAATTTCTGGACCCTAAAATTAAGGGGGTTATTTTGGACATCTTGGTTCAACTTTACTTAGCTAATCCGGCTGTACACCCAGACCGTCGCAGGAGGAATATTTCCCCAAACGCGATTGCTGACTTTAATAGAAAATAAACTGGGGTTCTCATGGACGAGTTTTAAAGGGATGGGGGATTTCACGCCGTAGGTAAATTGAATGAAAGAGCTGTCTATAGATAAGAGTGAAAGTGAATTTTTAATAATATTAATTAACACTCTTTTAGGTAAAGATCTTAAGGGAATCCCAGAGACGATCGAGTTGATTTCAGTAATATTCTGGGCTTTTAGAACTTGGGCTAAGTTCTGAGCATCGGCTTCTAAGATTAAAGACTGCGTAAATTGCTGTTTTAATAATTTTACAAAGTTTAAATTTTGCTCAATCACTATCAAGCGTTTTGGATCAATGCCTGAATTTAATAAGGCTTTGGTTAAGGCTCCAGTCCCGCCACCGAGTTCAATAATATATCCGGGCTTGTCTAGATTAATTTCAGAGGCAATCGCCTGGCCTAATAAATTGGAAGAAGGGGCAATGGCGCCAATATTTCTAGGATTTTTGATCCAGGCTTTGAAAAAATGAAAGCACATTTTTAAAACATAAAGTGGGCGTTTTAATAATTTTTCTAAGCAGCTTGGCTGATTTAAATCGGAAGAGGGCATTGGATTAAAACCGTATTTTAAAATGTTGGGCATGCTAACAGCTAGGGGCTGTGAATACCATGGGATCTCCTTTGGTCTTCTGGGTCTTAATAATTCAAAATCCAAGCCCCGCTTCACTAAGAGGGCAATCTATGATTAACTCCCGCGCTCTATTTTCATGGGGTTGGAGTTATCAAGTGGCTGAAGATACGAAAAATAAAAAAGATAAAAAAGAGATTAAAAAAAATACGGATACTTTAGAGATTGTTCAGTGGAAAGAGATTGCTGATGATTTATATAAGCTCAATCCAAATCTAGTCGAAGCGTTGGATCAATTATCAGGCGTCAGGCATTTTTCTTGTGTTCTAGCCTCTTATCCTTTTGGTGCCAAAGTGATCGAAAAAGGCCAGTTCCATCTTTATCAATCAGGGCGTGAAGTTGCTTTTGGCTCTGCGCAGATCTCTCCTGATGTTAAAAATTTATTGAGCTATGACTGGCAGAGCATGCCTTTAGGGGTGGTCTTTGATGGTGCATTCGAGTCGCATAGTCAATACGGCAATGCAGTTGTTCCCTATCGATTAAAAAAACCAGGTCAGACTTTTTCTTTGCTCACTGTCTTTGATAATCCCCATTTGATTGCCAATCTTTGGACGGAAGTCGCAGGCTGTAGGTCTATGTTAATTTTGCCCAAGATTACGCAAGAGTCATCTTTGAGTGCTTTAGAAAATATTTATGGCATGAAAATTAGCTCTGAAGACAGTAAAGAATTTTCTAAACAATGGGAGATTTTTAAAAATTTAAACTCAGCGCCAAGCTTTGAGAATCCTTGGTCCGCGAAGTTAATTTTATTCTCGAAAGAGTTTATGGCAGAGCTTAAAAAAAATACCATTGTTCGCGAAAGATTATTAAGCAATCTCTGGAGCTTTAGTTCTTTCCCATTAAATTTACGCAGCTATGAATTTCTTTGGTCTGTCTATTTATCTCAGTTGGAAGCACATAAAAATTTATCGTCCCATATGATTCAAAATCCATTGATTACAGAGACTGCTAAGCATTTGATTAAAATCGCCCTGAGAGCCATGCCGGGCTATAAGCCCGCGATTGATGATCAGGCGGGGCCTATCAGTGAGTTTATGAGGGTATTTATAGAAGACTATAAGATTCGTTTTCGTATTCCGACCCTGATGATCCTGGATCACTATGATGGCAAGACCCCGATTTATTACACCATGGCCCATCATATTTTTACGCACGCTCATCCCAGTCCTAAAAACTATAATAGAGAGACGGTGACTGATTTAATTCATATTCGAGAGTTGGTTTTGGGCTTTGTGGACTTTGTTTTAAAAAGCGGCAGTGGCCATGACTTGTCTAATACGCGCTTATTTGAGTATTTGTCTCAAGTCCAATTTGATTTTTATCATCCAAAAGGCAAGTCAGGAATAGATAATAATATTGAAAACTTGTGCGCTGAAGATGCAAGATTTTCTTGGATGCCACAAAAATTTAACTCTTTAAAAATATTAGAATCTGCCTCAGGGTCCAATTTCTTCAACGGTTGTATTCGAATACAGTCGAAAAAATCATCATGAAGGCTCGTGCGCTTCCTTGTTAAAAATTGATTTCACTTCTTAGCTCTGTCCGTTCTTCACGAAGAAGATACTTCCTGAGATGCATCTGGAATCCCGTTGGGGTTCCTAGCCGTCCCGGGCGAAATAAAAATGATAACGGAGGATGTAATGAACCAATCTAATCTAAAAATCGTGCAAATCGTTGGCTTACCTTTTATGCCTATTGATGATCCACTGGGGGCAGAAGCGATATCGATATAAAAGCATAAGTTAAAAATTGCATTGGAGTCGATATAACACCATTGCAATGCAATCGACAAATTCTTACTATGACCCTCGTTCCATAGTCTAAGTTCATATTGTGAGTCGGCCTTCTTAAGTTGAATAAATTTAAAAAGACCGGCTCTTTTTTTTACCTAATTTTTTTAATTTTTAATTTTTAATTTTTTAAATTAAAGACGGAGCTGCCATGAATTTAAATAGGAAAAATTTAAATACAAAAACCCCTGGGGAAAGATTTCGAGAGAATTTAAAAAATAATTCGCCCTTGCAAATCTTAGGCACTCCTAATGCTTACTCGGCCATCATGGCTAAGAAATTAGGCGCTCAGGCGATTTATATTTCAGGGGGAGCGCTTTCAGTGATGTCTTATGGCTTACCTGATTTAGGCATTGCAGGCCTCGAAGATTTTCTAATAGATACTCAGAGAATGACGGATGCCGTAGATACGCCCTTAATAGTCGACATTGATACTGGTTTTGGCGGTATGTTTAACATTGAGCGAACGATTTTAAAAATGATCAAAGCCGGCGCCGCTGGAGTGCACATAGAAGATCAAGTGGCTCAGAAAAGATGTGGGCATCGTCCTAATAAGCAATTAGTCAGTATTGAAGAGATGTGTGATCGGGTGAGTGTTGCGGCTCAAGCTAAAAATCAAAAAGACTCTAGTTTTTTTCTAATCGCCAGAACCGATGCTTATGCCAGTGAAGGCTTGGAGTCAGCGATTACTCGAGCCAAGGCTTATCTAGAAGCAGGGGCGGATGGAATTTTCGCAGAAGCTTTGGGCTCTTTAAGTGACTATGAAAAATTTTGCCAAGCAATAAAATCCCCAGTGCTTGCCAATATCACGGAATTTGGGAAAACGCCTTTGTTTACTTTAAGTGAATTAAAAAGCGTGGGTGTATCGATGATTTTGTATCCCTTTGCAGCGACTCGAATGATGAATGCAGGGGCTGAGAAGGCTTATAAAGTTTTATTATCTCAAGGGACGCAAAAAGATTTAATAAAAGACATGCAAACCCGTGAAACTATGTATGACTATATTGGGTATCATGATTATGAGGATCGGCTAGATCAGCTAGGTAAAAAATAAGTTGTTCACGCCAGCTGTCTTGCGCCCCCTATCGGGGGGCGTCCCCGGGGGGGGTGCATTAAGCAGCTGATTTCAAAGGCCTGTGCCAGTATTTTTGGCTAAAATTTTTAATATAAATATACAGAGGCAACTTATGGGGCATTTATTACGTATCAAAAAAACATCGACGGCTCCATGCCAAACGATAACTTCAGAGCTGGGTTTGTCTCATGCCGAGGAAAGCGATTCTGCACTGGGGGATTTCTTGTTTTTTATTGCTGACGATATCAGCAATAACCCCGGAAATATCAAGCCTATTTCTTCGGACTTATTAGGGCGTGCGAAAAACCTAGTTGCTGAAACGACCATTGATCTTGATAGCCCCTTAAGCCATGAGCTTGAGAGAAGGACCATTAAAGATTCTAATTAAAATTCAAATAAATAAGTTAATTAAAGCGAGCGAGCCAATTGGAACAAAATTTCTTAAATCAAATCCGAATTATTCTGATAGAAACTACCCATTCTGGAAATATTGGGTCTACTGCCCGAGCCATGAAAACCATGGGGCTGTCTGATCTAGTCTTAGTCAACCCTCAAGATGAAATTGATGATCAGGCAAGAGCTTTGTCTTCTAATGCGTTGGATGTTTTAGATAATGCAAAAATAGTTAAAACATTGGGTGAAGCTATTGCTGACTGTGATTTAATTCTGGGCACCAGTGCGCGAAAAAGATATTTAGACTGGCCTTTGATTACGCCCAGAGAAGCGGCTGAAAAAAGTAAAGATATTATTTTTTCTGGCATGAAAGTAGGGATTATTTTTGGCCGTGAGCGCAATGGATTAATTAATGAAGAGTTAGAACGCTGTCATATGCATGTGCATATTCCTACTAATCCAGATTACTCGTCTTTAAATTTAGCCCAGGCAGTCCAGCTGATCAGCTATGAAATGAGATTAAGTTTATTAGACCCCAAAATACCTAGTCCTAAAGATCAATTAGCCAAGCCAGAAAATCTGGAAGGTTTTTATGGCTGTCTAGAAGAGGTGTTATTAGACATTGGATTTTTAGACCCGAAAGCGCCTAGGAAATTAATGCCCAGATTAAGAAGATTATTCCAGAGAGTGGTTCTTGAAGAGACGGAGTTGAATATTCTGCGGGGGATATTTGAAGAGATTAAAAAGAAGAACACTAGGAAAAATTAAAAATAAATTAATTAATTAAGTCCTCATGATTCAAGACTAAAACATGAAATAAGTTTTTTATTTTATGGGGTTTGATCATGTCGGGTATATCAAGACAACAAGCTTTAGCAGCGCTAGTTTCTGAAGATCGTTCCGTATCAGCAGGCTTAGCAGTTAGAGGTGGTGTGGCTTCTGCTGGTGCAGGTTCATCGGGAGATGGTGCAAGTCATTCTCAAAATTTTAATCATTTATCGTCTGTTAATTTAAGCGCAGATGATGGTGCTTCTTACGAGGGAAGTATTTTCAATGTTGTTGCTAGACCGGGTCTGACTGATCGCGCGCAAGTCATCGCCAATTTTGAAGAGCTAAAGCATCAGCTGACGCGTGTCTATAAACAAGAAGCTTATGCACAGAGCTATATGCCTGTTACTAGGGATGGACTGAGTGCCATTGTGATTAAACCCTTGCTTGGTGCAGTGCCCAATGATGTAAAAATCAATTGCCACTATGCCGCTTATACCGAACAAGGTTTGGGTGCATTGCAGGGGGCTTATGATCTTTTGAGAATCAGAATGTCTGGAGATTTAAGTAAGCCTGGTCGTTTATTAGAGCAGCATTTACAAAAATTCCTTGCGGAGATGAAAAGCCTTGATGCTTCTATGTCTGATGAGGTTCGAGCTAAATCGGGTCATAAGATTTTTGAAAAGAAACTAGAAGAATTTAATAGAGAAGTGGTTAATGTGTTAAGTTCTTACATTCCTTCTGAAGATCTGAAAAAAGATCTAGAGCAGGCTCGTTTATGGGCTCCCTTAGCTTTTCAACCAAAATCCTATGTGGTTCAAGACCCTGATGGGGATGTCACTGTTCGTGAGCCAGTGATTGTTCAACCTGGGGCAGATGCATTGACAATGAAATCGTCTGATCCCGATAGCCTGAAAGCAAAATTATTTGAATATCATCAAGAAAGTTTAAGTGAGGGTCGTTTGATTCCGACTCAGTTGACAGATCAATCCATCAAAATAGATGGGATTGGCGCGCGCAACTCTTGGCTAGTGACCTCTTTTCAGGGCGGGCATCAAGTATCTCAAGTTACAAGCTCAGGTTTGTTTAGTTTTAATAGTGTTGAGAGAGCAACTCATATTTTTGAAAGTACTAAAAGCCAGATTAGTGCTATGACCGGTGCCCGATTGGATGTAATGGTTCCAGCAACTCTGACGACTGACGCCCACGTTAGGGATATAGGAAAAATGTTTAAAGGCGGCAATGAAAAAACAGCTCGCGACGTTTATGCACGTATGTCTAGGCCTTCCAACAGTGTTTCTTCCGCTTCTGTTTCAGCGGATTCAGATTCCTCTCCTGTGCCAGTATCAAGATCTCCGAGTCCTGAGGGTGAAGCAGGTGCTGGTTCTTCTGGGTCCGAAAGTCCTGTTCCAGATGCTGGAAGTACTGGCAGTGGCTTTAAATTTATTAGTTCGCCTTTATTCATGCGCAGTCTAGGGACGGTTGAAGATCAATCGACTTTAGAGGTCATTGAGTCTTTGTTTTCAGTTGGGGGACCCCTGAGATCTGAAGGAAGGATTTCAGTTTTGAAGGGTTTTTTAGACTTAGATTCGTCAAGCGGTACGACAGATAATAGTGCTGCGGCGCGTCAACAAGTGCAGGCGATGATAGAAATTAGAGCGGAGACAGATCCGAAGAAAAAACGCCTAATGCATGCGTTATTAACTTGGAAGATGCTGGATTTTAATCAAAATCATAAAGGGAGTGAGCCTTTTAACTTAGTTCTAGATCAGTTGAGAACTGAGATGGGGGGTGAAAGACCGATCTATCATATTTGGCAGTTAGCGTTGAGTGCCATGATTCATGAAGGGGCTCAGAGTCTTTTAAATATTCAATGTAAAAGCGGTAAAGATCGAACCGGGATGGCCTTAGCTTGTCATCAGATTTTAAATAAGACTTATGATGCAGAGTATGGCTTTTTAGGTCGTGGCCCCCTCAGTGAACCTAATGCTGGTAAAGATCGTTTTATTGCAGCGCGAGATATAGTCATGCGTCGTGGTGATATCCAGTTGGCTGCCAGTGAAGGCGGGACTCAAGGTTGCTTTGGTGTGATGGATAATGGGGAAGTCCGAGGTGTTTTTTCAAGAATTTTCGGTATTGCAAAAGACGATCCAAGATCAGGTATTTTGGTTTCAAAGCAAGGGAATGGTCGTAAAGAAATAAAAGTTGCTAAAGAGTTCAAAGCAGATAAAGCGACAGAATTTGAGCCTGTCTCAGTCAGCTCGAGATCGGATCAATTGAAAGTATTAGTTGGCGTTTTTGGTCAGACAGAGCCTACAAGCCGTGTGGCCTATCTAGAAGCAAATGCAGAGGGTTTAAACAAAGCGATGGGTGGGGCATTTTCAGGTTTGCGTGGTTCTATGGGTCTAACCAGTAGTGGCCGATGCGCTGGTGCTTTGAAGTCATTGTTTGAGATGTTGGCGGCAACTGGACCTAGCGGTAACGTATTGACAAACCCCGGCTATGGCAAAGTGCGTGCTGAAGCTGTCACTACTTTTGAGAAAGTGCTGATTAAGTCAGGTTTAAGTGATGAGGAAAAAGCTGCTTACAACGCGGGATTTAAAAAAGGGTTAGATGGGTTGATCGCAGGAAGGTAGTTTTTCCATCGCCCTCTGGTGGTGCTGGTAAAAAATAAAAATCATAAAAAAATAGCAGCGAGTTAAAGAGGCTAGAAAAAACTAGAGCAAATTTTATTGAAAAGATTCTTATTAAATAATTCTTGATCTGATTTGTTATAAACCAAGCGACTTCCCATAAGAAGCTATGAAATAATATGGCTGTATTTTCTACAGTTTTTTATTTTTATGAGTTTTATTTTTATAGGATTTCGTCATGTCAGGTGTGTCTCCAGCTCCAGTTTTAGATTTTTCTCATAGACAGCATGCTTTATTGCGCTTGGCTTTTTTAGAGCCGCAAAAACCTAGGCTTGTAGAGTATTGCGCAGGTGCCGGCGCCGCTTCAGGTCGTTCGGGTGATGTTTCGTCAAGAGACCGCATTGATTTCACGAGTCTGCGTAGACTATGGATGACGCTTGCTGATACACAGCATTCTCAACTTAAACCTAAACCGCGAGAATTTAATTCAAATGCAACGGTTATTTTAAATGATGATGGTGCTAGTTATAGGGGCTCTATTTTTACTGGGACGTATGACAATATTGTCGGTAATTTCGAAGAGCTGAAGCATCAGCTCACTAAGTTTTATAAGCAAGATGCTTATGCTCAAAGTTATGATTTTATGATCAGTCCTGACGGAATAAACTCAGCCATTGTCATTAAGCCTCTAGAGCATCCGGCTACGCCTAATTATTCAAAAATCAATTGTCATTATGTGCCCTATGCTGAACAGGGATTGAGCTTTTTGCAGGGTGCTTATGATTTGTTTTTGATTAAAAAAGGACCGCTTGTTTTAGATCCTGATTTTATTAATTTGAAATTTGAAGGGTTGGATCTTAATTTTAAAAATTTTCTGGCTGAGATGGCTGGGATTGATCGGGTTATTTCAAAAGGTAAGTCGGGTATTTTATGGACGGACAGTCGAACTGAGAGAGATCATCGAAAATTTCAGGAATGCCTAGAGGTTTTTAATGGGCAGGTCTTGGCCGTATTGCAAGAGATTTTTCCTGATGGGCGTGTTGAAATCTGATGCTGATTGCTCGAAAAATTATTAAAATGCAGGGCTCATAATTTTGGATTTGAGCAAGGGAAAAAATGCATCAAGTAGAG
>Ga0214919_10000896_pt1 | contig 50426 bp, 48 predicted proteins | sample LL1503_MetaG_FD_177994 | JGI IMG/M metagenome (GOLD analysis project Ga0214919, IMG submission 177994) | Freshwater microbial communities from Lake Lanier, Atlanta, Georgia, United States - LL-1503 | ecosystem: Environmental > Aquatic > Freshwater > Lake | place: USA: Georgia | collected...
AAACCTTCAACTATTTCATAATCGCCCTTATCCCTTAACAAATATTTGATAGCATAATCAAATGATATTAGTGGCACCTTATTACTCATATTACTGCTCATTTCCATAGAGGTCATTATAGCATAAATCAAAATTTCAGGCAATTGCACTATATTTATAATCGATGGTATCCACCTTTGCTTTTCTGTATGGTTATTTGCACATTCTATAATTAAGATTAATAAAATCTTTTTGTATTATCTCAAATGCTCTAATATATTGTGTAGGATTTTCAGCATATTGTGATTTGCAAATATATTGCTATACGTCCATATAGCCGTGTTCTATCGATGGTCTCATGGTGCTATAAAATATTTTGGTATAACTATGTCTACCAATCCAGCTTGGAATACAAACTAACAATAGAGGATAGCATTGATACGCAAATAAAATCCATAGGTAAGCAATTTCTAGGCAACCAATTTCTCTTTTAGTACCTCAACTAGTTTATTTATCGCTTCAGTAGAATCTATACTTTCTAGGATTGCCAGTTCACCAGCTAGTCTATTTAATGCGGATTCATAAATAGTTCTTTCGCTATAAGAACGATCGCTATCAACATTTTTATAAAGATCACGCACTACTTCTGCTACAAACACTATATTACCAGAATTAATTTTACTCTCATATTCTTGCGCTCTTCTGCTCCACATTCTATTGCCTTGTTTGGGTTTCCCTTGAAGTGTAGAATATATTATCACCAAATCATTTTTATCTACTAACCTTCTCAGGCCTGAAGCAGTTGCCCTACTAACAGGTACTTTTAAAATCATTTTATCTTGAGGAAAAGATATGACATAAACATTAATACTATTACCCAGGATAATTTGATGTTCTACGTTCACTATTTTCCCTACTCCGTGAGACGGATACACTATCCGCTCCCCTATTTTGAATTTAGGCACCACTGTCATACTTGACTCCTTCTCATAATAAAGTGTAAAACAAATTTTGTCATAAAAGACACAATAAAGAACTTATATCTCAAGCATTTTTTGGAAATGAGGACACACCTTAAGCTACTTCAGATACCTCCCTAGCTACGCTAGTTCGTTGGTTAGCATTATAACATATTTCTTACAGATAATAAAGTATAAGTTATAAAAAAAATCATTTTGTGCTTTATAAATTGCTGAAGTAGTTTATAATACTAATTTAGCTAAATTTGATTTATAACTGATGAGTAAACCTAAATCTGTTTTTTTATCCGCAATTTCGGGTAATATATTAGAATATTATGACTTTACAGTATATTCAGTATTTTCATCAGTAATTGGTCATACGTTTTTTCCAACAAGCTCAGAATTTGTGCAAATAGTTTTAAGTCTTGGGGTATTTGCCGTAGGATTTTTGACTAGACCGATAGGGGGCATAGTTTTTGGTTACATTGGAGATAAATATGGCAGGCGTCCATCTTTGATTATTTCCATGCTTGGGATGACTATACCAACCTTTATCATAGGGCTGATTCCCTCTTATTACGATATAGGCTATTATGCACCGATAATATTGGTGATTATGCGTCTTTTGCAAGGTTTATGTATCAGCGGAGAAGGTGCTGGAGCAGCTATTTTCATTTTAGAGCACCATCAAAATTTACGACCAGGTTTAACTGCTGGTTTGGTGCATGGTTCTAATATAGCTGGTACTCTCATGGCTACTTTTGTCGGAATAATTATTGAGCAATATTTCTACCAAATTAATTATGCTTGGCGTTTTGCTTTTTTTCTCGGTGGATTAATGGGTCTTATCGGCTTTTACCTCCGTCTTAAAATGTCAGAAACACCTATTTTTAAAATGTTATCTAAGCAAAAAAGAATTTTAAAAGCACCTTTTACTAATGTAGTAAAGACTGCTTGGAAAGCAATGTTTTTAACTTTTTGTGCTGGTTCAGTAGCTAGTAGTGTACTATATTTAGTAAAAACTTACGTAAATGTTTATTATCATAATGTCATGCATTTTAGCAATACTACTGCCCTTATATATTTATCATATTCTTCTTTTATAGCAATGGTATCTATGCCTATATTTGGAGGGCTAGCTGATATTATCGGCAAATTTAAAATGATAGTGCTAGCAACCGTGGCGATTTTGCTACTATCACTGCCAACTCTCTTTTCCATGTCCTCATTAGAAGTGTGGCAACAAATTTTATCACTCACCATTCTCGGAATTCTTGGTGGTGCAATCTCTGGATCGGCCTATATATTTATTATATCTTTATTTACTCCTGAGCAAAAATTTTCTGGTGTAAGTTTTAGTTATAATTTAGGTATTGCCACATTTGGTGGAACTTCTCCTATAATTGCCCGCTGGCTCGTTGAAGAAACAGGATTATTTTACGCCCCTGCCTTTTACCTTATGGCTACTTCTAGCACATTTTTAATTATTGTTTATTTTATGCGGAATGAAATAAGACGCTTATTTAAAATAACAAATAAATAAGTTAATATGATCAGTAACAAGCAAAGCACAGCGACATGGTTTACAAACTTACGTAATCAAATATGTGGTGAGTTTGAAAAAATTGAACTTGAATATAGTCAGGCAAAAAATTTAGATACCGCAAAATTTATACGTTCGCCTTGGGAAAGAAAGAGTGGTGGTGGAGGTGAAATTTCTATTATGCGGGGTAATTTATTTGAGAAAGTTGGGGTGAATATTTCCACGGTTTTTGGAGAGTTTTCAAATGAATTTAGTAAAAACATACCTGGCACGGAATATAATAAGGAATTTTTTGCCACTGGTATTTCTGTGGTTGCTCATCCTACTTCTCCGCTAATTCCTGCATCTCATTTTAATACACGTTATATTGAGACCGAAAAGAATTGGTTTGGAGGAGGTGGGGATTTAACTCCATTTTACCCTAGTGACAATGAAACAGTACAATTTCACAATGCTTTTAAATCAGCTTGCGATAAACATAATCCGAATTATTATGATAAATTCACAAAACAATGTGATGAATATTTTTACTTAAAACATAGAAAGGAACCACGAGGGGTTGGTGGTATATTCTATGATTACTTAAATACTGCAAATTTTGATAATGATTTTGCTTTTACTAAGGATGTAGGACGAGCTTTTTTAACAGTATATCCTGAAATTATTAAATCTAAAATGCTATTACCTTGGAATCAGGAACAAAAGGATAGACAATTAGTACTACGTGGTAGATATGTTGAATTTAACTTACTATATGATCGTGGTACTGCCTTTGGTTTAATGACTGACGGTAATGTTGAAGCAATATTAATGTCTCTACCGCCGAAAGTATCTTGGTAATAAATAATGTGAAGCAGAACGTAAGTTCGGAATCATTTCAACTGACTTATATATCTTAGGTAAAAATTTATTAAATATTTGTATAATATTGATATAACTAGTATTATTATTTTTAATAATTTAAAATCATGATGGATGATCAAGTCTTTATTTAATTTCACTATAGTTAGACTTTACATAATATCTCAGTTTATTAGTAGAATTCTGTTAAGTTCATTTGCTCTATGGCACAATGAGATTGCTGTATCTGATTTATGGTTAATTTTTACCATTGGTGTTGTTAATGATTTAGTATCACTTTGTTATTTTTTACCAATAATTTTGCTAATTACTATTGTACTGTATAAAATATTATCATTTCATAAATATTTACGTTTGACCTTTAGTTTTATTGGTTATTTTTCTAGTGTCGCTCTCCTAATATTTACTTTAATTGCCGAACTTGTATTTTGGGAAGAATTTAGCACTAGGTTTAATTTTATTGCTGTAGATTATTTGATTTATACTAATGAAATAATTGGTACCGTCAAAGAATCTTTACCCTATATAAAAATATTATTAACTATTATTATAGTTTCACTGTTAATTACTTTTTTCTCCAGAAAATATATAATTAACCAAGTAGCTAGGGTGAACATCATGTGTCACCTTAGTCACGCCATTGTGATATTCATATTTAGTCTAATTGCTTTTAACTTCTATAAAATTAATAAGATTCGTTTTAATTCCAATAAATATGCTATAGAGCTGAGTAAAAATGGTAATTATGAATTTTTTTCCGCCTTTATTAATAATAGCTTAGATTACAATAACTTTTATCCAATAATTGATAAAAAACAGGCTTTGAATATTATTCGTAAAAACTTATCACAAGATTTACAAATATTCTTGAATGAGTCAAATATAACCCACAGAGTCGATGCCCATCCCTCTACTAGTAATAAATATAATATCATTTTTATTACTGTAGAAAGCCTAAGTGGTGAATTCATGGAAAAATTTGGCAACCAGCAGAATATTACCCCAAATTTAGATAAATTAGCTGATGAAAGTATCTTTTTCAGCAATTTATACGCAGTAGGGACTAGAACAGTAAGAGGGCTAGAGGCAATTACTTTATCAGTACCACCAATTCCTGGCTCAGCAATAATACGTAGACCTAATAATCATTCATTATTTAATATTAGTACGATCTTTAAGAATGAAGGATATGATGTCAATTTCATTTTTGGTGGCTATAGCTACTTTGATAATTTACAAAATTACTTTCAAGGTAATGGTTACCGAGTGCTAGATCGAGGTAATTTGCAATCAAATGAAATTAGTTTTTCTAATATTTGGGGGGTGGCAGATGAGGATATACTAATAAAATCATTAGAATTATCTGATCAAAGTTATAAGGAAGGAAAGCCCTTCTTCTCCTTGATTATGACTACTTCCAACCACCGCCCTTATACCTTTCCAGAAGGAAGGATAGACGCACCCTCTGGTAGCGGACGTAATGGAGCTGTGAAATATACTGATTACGCTATCGGTAAATTTCTTGAACTTGCTAAAACTCATCCTTGGTTTGATAATACTATCTTCATCATCAGTGCTGATCATTGTGCCTCTAGTGCTGGTAAAACTGATTTGCCAGTCAATAAATACCATATACCTCTACTAATATATGCTCCCAAAATATTAAAACCTAAAATAATTGATAATTTAGCAAGTCAAATTGATATTGCTCCTACTATTTTTGGATTATTGAATTTTTCATATAATAGTAAATTTTTTGGTCAAGATATATTAAAGACAGCCACAAACAGAGCCTTTATAAGCACTTACCAGTTGCTTGGTTTTATGAAAGATGGCTATTTAGTTGTACTAAGCCCAAACGAACAACCAAAGACTTATAAATTAGTTGGCAATGATAAAATAGAAATTGAGAATATTCCAAGTTTAGTAGAAGAAGCAGTCAGTTTTTATCAGATAGCTTATGATATGTATATTACTGGTGAGATGAAAGAATAGGCAAAAATTATTATAATTTAGTCCTTGTGTCCAAAAAATCATATTAATCAATAATTTTGGTAAATAATTATCAAAATTCATTTATCTTGCATCAACATGTGTAATATACCGTAAATAATTTATGAGGTTTTTATGAAAAGGAGTACAAATCCTTCTACTAATCCTAATGATGTTAATATAGTAATTCCAGCAGGGGCAAGTGTAGTAACTCTCGGAAGCATACCAGCTACGAATAATGGTGGTCACGTAAATATTACATTTGCAGGGGGAGGTGAATCCCTTATCCTTACAGGGCAAAATTCCCATGTTGAACCAACTGGAGATGCTCATCATAACGACACCCAGCACTAAATCTTGCCAAAATCTCTAAGCGATAACAAGTTTGGTAAGGGGCTTACCCTTGCAGTGCCGTAACGCTTCTCTAAGAATATAACTTCTTTATTAATGGAGTGCTTTGCCTCTCCAAGTCACAACTATAAATTCTTTAATTACCAGCACTACTTTTTAAAATCCCCTAATTTTCAGGTAGAAATATTTCTCTTTTACCAGCATGATTAGGCTGGGAGATCGCACCTTGCTGTTCCATTTTCTCAATTAGGTTAGCAGCCCGATTATAGCCAATACGCAAACATCTCTGTATATAGCTGATTGATACTTTTCTTTCTAGTTGTACTATTTGTATCGCTTTTTTATATAAAGCTTCATCACTACTTGAATCATCTGTTAAATTTTCTGAATTTATTTCATTATCTTCTAATATTTCCGTTACTGCAGAAATATATTCAGGAGTTCCTGTTGTCCTTAAATATTCAGTGATTTTTTCAACTTCCCTATCATCAACAAATGGTCCATGAACTCTAGTAATTTTCGAAGAATTACCCATATATAGCATATCACCCATACCAAGTAGCTGTTCAGAACCTTGCTCACCTAGAATAGTTCGACTATCAATTTTAGAAGTGACTTTAAAACTGATACGACTAGGAAAATTAGCTTTAATGACACCAGTGATTACGTCAACTGAAGGTCGCTGTGTCGCCATGATGATGTGAAGCCCTGCTGCTCTTGCCATTTGAGCTAAACGTTGTATAGATAATTCTATATCTTTACCAGCCACTAGCATTAAATCAGCCATTTCATCAACAATTATCACAATGAATGGTAATTCTTCCATATTCATTTCAATTGTTTCGTATATAGGCTTACCAGTTTCTGGATCAAATCCTGTTTGAATAGTCCGTTCTAGTACTCTACCTTCTTTGGTTGCTTCTAAAATTTTAGCATTATAACCCGCTATATTTCTTACCCCAATATTTGACATTGCCCTATAGCGATTTTCCATCTCTTTTACTGCCCATTTGAGAGCTACCACAGCTTTGCTTGGTTCAGTGACAACTGGAGTTAAAAGATGAGGTATACCTTCATATGCTGATAATTCAAGCATCTTTGGATCTATCATTATCAAACGACATTCTTTAGGCGTATAACGATAAAGTAGCGATATTATCATCGCATTAATTGCTACTGATTTACCAGAACCAGTGGTACCAGCAACTAATAAATGTGGCATTTTTGCTAAGTCTGCTACAAAAGCTTTGCCAGCTATATCTTTACCTAAAATCAAGGGTAGCATAATATTATTATCTTGATATTCAGGTGTTTCAATTAATTCTCTCAAGCAAAAAAATGCTCGTTGTTTATTTGGTAGCTCGATACCTAAAACATTTCTACCAGGAATTACTGCTATCCTAGTAGATATAGCCGACAATGATCTAGCAATATCATCGGACAGACCAATAACCCTAGAGGATTTAGTACCAGCTGCAGGCTCAAATTCATATAATGTCACGACAGGTCCTTGACTTATATTAATTATTTGACCTTTAACACCAAAATCCCCAAGAACATCAAGTAGTATTTGTGCATTTTGTTGTAATTCCGATATAGTTTGCGTTTTAATATTTTGAACATCAGCTTGTTTTAACAATTCAACTGGGGGTAATAAATATGCTAATTCATCATTTTTTTGAGATAATACAGATTGTTTCCCTAAAGAATGCGATTTAATTTCATTATTTTTCTCTCGAACTCTCTCTATTTTTTGCCTCAATATAACTTCTTCTTGGTTAATGAAAGGCGTTTTTTTTACTAAAATTTGCTCCGTCTGTTTTGCATTTATTGATGATATATGAGAGTCTATAATTCTTCTATAGGGTATTAGCTTAAATAACTTAATTAGATAATTACCAAAAACCGATAATTTTATTTCAGTCAGTAATAATAATGAAATTAGTGCAATAATGACTAAGACATAATCAATAAGTGCGAAAAAACGCTCTTGAGAAAATTTGTGCAAGACAGCACCAAATGCTCCGCCAGCTCCCAACGGCAGATAACTTATTTTTATATTAGTGAAAACTATCGATAAAGACGTAATTAATACTATCATTGTACTAATTCTAGTGAGTACCCATTTTTTCTTTAAACGCCAAATACTAAAAGCCCATAAAATAAAACAAAATGGTATAATAAACGATACTAAACCAAAGAATTGGTAAAGAAAATCTGCTATATATGAACCAATATAACCAAATACATTACTAGGATATTTGTCTGTAAATGAATTAAAAGAGGGATCGCTTGGATTATACGATATTAATAGTAAAGCAATAAAGCATCCAAACAATATTAATAAAGTAGCCTGCACTTTACTGATGGCAAAAATCTTATTTATGTAATATAGCACTTAAAAATATGTTTTTATAAATTTAATATCGCTTAAAAAATGAACCGCTTTAGCCGTTGCTCAAGATCCCCAAAGAACCTTTATGTATAAGTGGAATCCATAATATCTGCATATTAGTCTCAGACAGGGATGGCTTCCTAATCGATAAAATCATACTCTCGGAGCAATATGTTCAGCTCACGAACCAAGCAGCCCAAACAGAATTCTTACGAAATCCTTTAGAAAAAATCATATTATCACTTTCCAACTTTTTTTGCAAGATTTTCTAAATACCCAGCTATAGTACTTAATGTTTCGGCAAATTTTTCTTCATCATGAGGTATTTTATCCTTATTAATTTTATTGCTCAAATCTTGTACTTGCTCTTGCAAACTTAGTGCTGACATCACCAACAGTAAATCAAATGAGGCTGTTGGGTTTATCGATTTCATTTGGGTAATATTTTCATTCAATTTAAGTGCAAGATTATGCAACTGTTCTTCTGATCCATCATTACACGAAAGATGAAAAGTTTTATTACCTAGTACTATTGTTATTATTGACATAACTTTTTATGTATTTGAATGTTTTATTGCTTCAAGCTCTGCAATATACAAAGTTATTTGCTCAAGCATTTTTGTATAATTGTCTTTGAGTTGCTTATTTTCTTCCGTTAATTTCTCAATTTCTTCACTTTGCGTGGCTATTTTTACCAAGAGTCTTTCAAGCCCTTGATCTATATCTGCCATTAGTTTAAGCAATAAATTATCAGTTATTTTCATTCTAATTTTAATATTAAGAAACAAATTATCGAGATTATTAAAATAGAAAGAATTATTAGACGTTTTTTCCATCGATAATTAAACATTAATAATTTTATTCTATTTTGTAATACAACGTCGTTCATAGAATCCTTGCCTTGTTCTTGAATATTAGAAAAAGATATTCCTAAATAATTTGAATATAACTTAATGTAACCTTTGACATAGACTTCTTCAGGCAAAACATCCAAATCATTTTCTTCAAGGGCTGTTAAATACTGCTTTCTAATTTTTAAATCAGAAGATATTTCTTCGATTGTTTTGCCAGATTCCATTCTAGCTTGTTTTAAGAGTGTCAGCATAATAATTTATCCAAGTTTACAAATAAAAGTTTCCAGTTTTTTGTTTGCTAAAATTAAAATATTTAAGTCAACATTTCCATTAGATTTGATTTTATTGATAAAATCCAGAAAAATAGTTGCATCATCGATATAATCGTTGCTCCATAAATCTAAATCAATAATTATTTTAGATTGCATAATTATTTTAGTTAATAACCGCCTTTGTTTATCATATAAATCATCCTTTATCGACTGAGTTGCTAGCCTATTCCAATAAGAATCATTTAATTGTTGATCACAGCACTTACGAAGCCAATCAATACTAAATTTGTTACCAATAGCAAAATATAGATTAGCTATAGCACTATTCCCAAATTTTGTCTCCTTTGCTGTATATATTATGTCAAAAGCAGATATTAGGCTATCAAGAGTCGCTATACTATAAGCAAGTATACTTGGCACATTTGATAAAGTATATCCCTTAATTTTATCATCGAATTTAACTTTTGCCTCTCCTAAAAGACAATTACCTATAATTTGGCTAAGAGATTTAGCTGGTTCAGATAATTCAGCAATAATATTGCTAATATTAATAGGACGTTGTGTATGCGTAATAAACCAACATATACCTCTGCGCATAATTTTAGCAAGTTCAGTAAACATATCAGCTTTTATTTTATAATCTATAGTATTTGGTAAAAATTCTACAGAATTCCATAAATTCTCTAGATCAAAAATTTCACAAATAATTATATATGAACGAATTATATCAGCAAAAGTGGCACCAGTTTGGCGTTTTATAATATCAATTGCAGTACCGCCCAACTGGTTGATAATTTTATTGGTAACGACAGTTCTAATAATTTCATATTTCAGAGGGTGTGATAAAATTTCTTCACGAAATTTTTCTTGCATAGATTTTGGAAAATAATTGATGAGATAGGATTCAAAATACTCATCTTGCGAAAATGTTGTAGTTAATAAATCATGATAAGCCCAGCTTTTACTATAAGATAATATGACGCAAAGTTCAGGACGAGTAAGATTTTCTTTATTAATTGATCTTTTATTAAGCTCTGCTTTGCTTGGTAAAAACTCAATAGCTCGATCGACTAACTTTGCTTCTTCCAAAGTATCAATAAATTGGCTAAATATTTCTATAGGTGATGCAGTTGATAATTGCATCATGTTAATAGCTTGATTTTGCTGGTAATTATCCGTCAAAACAAGCTTCTCAACTTGTTTTGTCATGCTCAATAAAAATTCATTGCGTTCCTCCAAGCTAATCTTTTCAGCAAATACTGCTTGGTTAAGGGCAATTTTTATATTCACCTCATGATCGGAACAATCAACCCCACCAGAATTATCAATAAAATCGGTATTGATAAGTCCACCGCATTTACTATATTCTATTCTACCTAATTGAGATACTCCAACGTTTCCACCTTCACCTATTACCTTAGCCTTAACATCAAGACCATTTACTCTTAGAGCATCATTGGATTTATCATCAATCTCAATATTATTTTCTATTGATGCTTTTATATAAGTTCCTATTCCACCATTCCAAAGTAAATCCACCTCTGCAAGTAAAATAGCTTTAATTAAATTTTCTGGAGATAATTCATTTGCATCTAATTTAAGCAAGGCTCTAGCCTCTAGTGATAGAGAGATCGATTTGCAACTTCTCTCGAATACTCCACCACCTTTGGAAATTAATGAGGGGTTATAGTCAATCCAACTTGACGTAGGCAATGCAAATAATCTTAATCGTTCATTAAAACTTATTATTGCATCAGGCATCGGATCAATAAATATATGTTTGTGATTAAAAGCTGCAACAAGCTTTATAGTTTTAGACATCAACATGCCATTGCCAAATACATCACCAGACATATCACCTATACCTACAACAGTAATAGGATATTCTTGCACATTTATCCCCATAGTGTGGAAATGATTTGTTACTGAAATCCAAGCACCTTTTGAAGTAATAGCCATTTTTTTATGATCGTAGCCAGCGGAGCCACCAGAAGCAAAAGCATCACCTAACCAAAAATTATATTCAGCCGAGACGCTATTTGCATGATCTGAAAATGTGGCAGTTCCCTTATCTGCTGCCACCACTAAGTATGGATCTTGTAGATCATAGATCACAGTATTACTTGGTTGGATAATTTTTCCATCAACAATATTATCTGTTATGTCAAGTAGACCACGAAGAAAATTTTTATAACATTGGATAACTTTTTCCATATATTCTATGCGACTCAGATTCTCATCAGTAAAATTGATAAAAAATCCGCCCTTTGAGCCAACTGGTACGATCACAGAATTTTTTGTCATCTGAGCTTTCATCAAGCCTAATACTTCCACTCTATAATCTTCACCTCTATCAGACCATCTAATACCACCACGAGCTACTTTCCCACCTCTCAAATGTATAGCTTCAAAATCATTGGCATAGACAAATATTTCTGCATATGGTATTGGTAAAGGTAAGTCTGGCACCTTACTAGAGTTAAATTTGAAAGAGAAATAATTTTTATTAGAGCATCCCTCATTAATGTTTGATTGATAGAAATTAGTTCGGACGATCGCTTCTATGACTTCAGACATATTCCTTAAAACCTTATCTTCACTACTACTATTTACTGTATTAAGGTAACTAGTGATAGTATTTTTAATCATGTTAAATTGCTTATCTGAACTATTCTTAGGATTAAATTTAGCATCAAATAAATCGAGCAACATCTTGCTATATAAAAAATGTTGTATCAAGGTTGATTGAACATAATTATCGCTATACGTAAAGCCAGTTTGGTGTAAATATCTAGTTAATGCTTTCATTAACTTTACTTTGCACCAAGTAAAACTAGATAATACTATTAATTTGCTTAAAGAATCATTTCCAAGTATTCCAAGAAAAATCTTATCTAATGCTTCTTCTATATTAATTTTTATTAGATCCATATCACCTTCAATTGGCATTGGTGCATCTAAAGCAAATACATATATCCAACTCTCCTTAATGTTCAAAGTTTCTTTTACAATAAAGCTTTGTTCATCTATTACTTTAAAGCCTAAATTTTCTATCGGAGGCAGTAATTCTGAGAGAGATAATTTTGGAGTAGGGCTGTAAATTTTCAGATGAAACTCCTGACTATTGATAGCTATTAAATTAAATGTAAGCTTTTTATTATCACTTGCTTTTTTAAGATATTCTATATCTATTAAAGAAGTTTCTCCGTTAAATTTTCCTTTATAACCAATAGAAAACATTGGGCTGAAAAGTTTAAAATTAACACCACCTTGATATTCACCAAATTTCTGACATAAACTGTGATAAAAATCTTCAGTCCAGTTAGTGGAAAGCTTATTTAATTCTTGTTCTATTATATCTATTTCAAAATTGAAGATACTTTTATTTTGCACTTCTATAGTGACAAATAAATATGACGAATCTTCTTCTACTTCTACGATATGATCTGATAATATTTTGCTATTGAATTTATCAGACAGGTAAAGATTTATTATACCGTGGACTTCCAGTGTTAAACGTTCTCTAGGGAGAAATATTATGATATTTATAAATAAGCTCGACCAGTCTTGTTGAATGAATAGTTTGAGTTTTCTACTCATCATAGAGGAAATAGTGTGTAAACATATACAATATAGATCACCCTGATCAACCTGTATTAAGGCTCTTTTAGGCAAGGATTGGATAATATTAGTGATTTTTTTGGTATTATGCCCACCATTTGGAAAACCTACTTTATCTAAAACAAATTGTAATTTTTGTCTTAATATAGGAATATCCATAACTGATTGATATTCTATTGCAGAATTATATAAGCCAAAAATTATACTACCTATAGTATATGCTCCATTAGAATCAATTTTTTTTACTAAAATATAATCTACCAAATTACCCTTATGGATTCTAGAAATTGTATTAACAGCACCTAAAATAATTAATTGATTTTGGTACAAAGAGCTTGCTGAGCAATCAATAATATTATTAATGTCATTAACAACATCTCTCCATATTCCTGTAATACCATCCTCTGATGAAAAATTGTGAGAAGTTACATCAAAATCAATCATGCCTAAAAAAATAAAATTATCATTTTTTAGCCATTTTAAGAAATCTATAGATTCATTATAATCAAAATTATTATTTTTATATAATTGTTGATTATCGTGCATTTCATTGGAAAGATGCGTCACCCTATTTAATAATTTAGCCTTTATATTTTCAGTTATATCAACCTTATCGAAAACATTATTTAAAGCTTGTTCTAATGAATTAATAGATTGTTGATTGAAATCTCCGAGTATAGTTATATGCACTAGGGATTCGACATGACTATTTACATCTATATCTGATATTTTACATAATTGACCATCATTATTTCTTATACAATTAATAACTGGATTAAGTAAGAATTTAGCTTTTAAATTAAGACTTGTTAGTAAACAAATAATTGAATCAACTATAAAGCATTTATCATCGTTTAATATTAAAATATTGATGGCTGGATTATCCTCAATAACTGTATTAGTGATCTGTATTTTTCTTTTGTTAGTGTGTTTTTGCTTAAAGAATTTAAAGGCATCCTGAGCAAAATTACAAAATAATTTTTGTCTGTCTTTAAAATTATAATCTACTGCAATATATGCTAAAAATTGCTGTACAAATAGATCATAAAGAGGATCATCATTAACAATCTTAAGTGATGAAATCTCTGATTCATAGTTCGGAATTTGGCAATTAAGTTTGCTTAGAGTTAAGGATATTGCTTTATTTTCATATTTGGTCATAATAATCCAACTTATATAAATTGAGTATCTCTAGCTATTATAGTATCTCAAATAAATTACTTAAGCAATAGGTGCATAACTACAATGGAAACGATTTTTGCTCAAAGCTCCAAACTAGGAAAAGCTGGCGTTGCAGTTTTTCGTATTTCTGGTTCTAAAAGTTTATTTGTATTACAACAATTATTAGATAATAATTGTTCGAACATCACCCCAAGAATGGTATATTGCAAAAAACTTATAGATCCTAAAAATAAAGAATTGATTGATAAGGCAGTTGTCGTATATTTTCAAGCACCAGCAAGCTTCACTGGTGAAGATGTTGTAGAAATACATACCCATGGTAGTATAGCAATTGCTACTATGTTAAGTAATGTGATTTTAAGCTTAGATGACGTACGTCTAGCGGAGCCAGGGGAGTTTACCCGTAGAGCATTTTTGAATGGTAAATTTGATTTAACTGCCGCAGAGGGAATTGCAGATTTAATAGAAGCTGAAACTATCTGGCAACATCGTCAAGCAGTTAAACAAGCTGGCGGAGAACTTGAAATATTATATGACGGATGGAGACAATCTTTACTGAACATTATTAGCTTGCTTGAAGCATATATAGACTTTCCTGACGAAGATATTCCTATTACCATATTAAATAATATTGTTGTTGCTAGTGATGTATTAAAAAGCACTATGACTAAGCATCTAAATGATAATAGGAAAGGAGAGCTATTACGATCTGGGATTAAATTAGCTATTTTAGGTGCACCAAATGTTGGTAAATCTAGTTTGTTGAATCTTTTGATGCAAAGGGACATTGCAATAGTATCTAATATTGCAGGGACAACTCGTGATGTAATAGAAGGGCATCTAGACATAGGTGGATACCCAATTATATTACAAGATACTGCTGGTATAAGAGATAGTGATGATTTTTTGGAAAAGGAAGGGATTAAGCGTGCTATTGATTCTGCAAAAAAGGCTGATATTAGAATAATTATGCTTGATGTTAGTTGCCTAACTCAATTTAACCCTTCTTCCGTGGACGACCTAGTAGATGATAATAGCATAATATTAATCAATAAAATTGATCTTTTAGAGGATGTAAATACGATAGATTCAGCTATTGATCAATTATTTTTATCAAATAAAAATTGCTTAAAAATTTCTGTACAAAATAATATTGGACTGGATATTTTATTAAAAATGATTGAAAACATAGCCCATAATATTGCTGGTATTAGTGAGATTCCTCACATTACTCGACAACGCCAACGGCAACATATTGTAAAAGCTTTAGAATATTTAGAAAATTTTAATATTGAAAATGACTTAGTGCTTGCTACGGAAGATGTTAGAATGACTATCAGAAATCTTAGTAACGTGACTGGTAAGATTAGTGTTGAAGAAGTGTTAGGAGAGATATTTAGTAATTTTTGTATAGGGAAATGATTGACGCTACAAACAAAAGAAAAAGAAGTGCTAGAATTAATAAGCAAATGGCAGAAATACCTAAAATTGCAAAGGGGTTATTCAGATCATACCATAGATTCTTACAGTAACGATTTAGGGAATTTGCTCAATTTCATGAATCATTATAATTCTGAAATGATAACTATTAATTCTATAAAATTTATTGATATAAGGTTAGTACGTAGTTGGCTTGCCAAAAGGCAACAAGATAATTACTCGGCTACTTCTAATGCTAGAGGGCTATCTGCTATAAAAAATTTTTATAAATATTTAGAAAAGGTGCATAATATTATTTGTCATGCAATATTTTCCGTTAAGACTCCTCGAAAAGCTAAAATATTACCTAGATCTCTATCACAAGATGATTCCAAACTATCCATTGAGCATATTGATGATTTTGCTGATTTAGAATGGATAGAACTCCGAAATAAAGCTTTATTAGTACTTATCTATGCGACAGGTCTTAGAATATCCGAAGCATTGGCAATGACTAGATCGGATGTGCAAAATGTAGATTTTATAAAAATCATAGGGAAAGGAAATAAAGAACGTATAATACCGTGGATACCAGTTGCTAAAAATCTAATAGAGCAGTATTTAAGTAAATTACCTTACCACATAAATGCAAATGACCCAATATTTAGAGGTAAATTGGGTAAAAAATTACAAGCACCAGTATTTAATCGTGAGTTGATAAAACTACGTAGGCTATACGGATTACCAGAGCATTTATCAGCCCATGCTTTCAGACATAGTTTTGCAACCCACTTGCTTGAAAATGGAGCAGATCTAAGAGCCATTCAAGAATTACTTGGTCATGAGAGCTTATCCACTACCCAGCATTATACCAAAATTGACATAAAACATCTGGAAAATGTGTACAATAACTCTCATCCAATATCAAAATCTAGTAAGAAAATCATATAAATCCCTTGCCTTACTTGTGAATTATAAGATATATTATTCATAATAGCATTATTGAGAACTTATATGTCTAAAATCATTTTACCCAAAGGGTATAAACCGTCTAATAATCATGAATACATGAATTCTGAACACCTAGAATATTTTAAACAAAAGCTTATTGATTGGAAATTTTCTTTGTTGGAAGAATCACAAGAGACATTAGTCCATTTACGAGAAGAGAATTGGAATGAACCTGATCCAAACGATCGTGCATCCGTTGAAACTGACGCATCAATTGAATTAAGAACACGTGATAGATACCGTAAACTTCTGGGCAAAATTGAAGATGCTATAATGCGAATTGAACAAAATGAATATGGTTATTGTGTAGACACAGGAGAGCCAATTGGCTTAAAGCGACTAGAGGCAAGACCTATTGCTGTTTTGTGTATCGAAGCACAAGAAAGGCATGAAAAATACGAGAAACAGTATGTAGATGATTTTGATGAGTAAGTCACCGTCTTTATAAATTTTTCCTATCACGATTCAATTTACTAACAGTTAAATATATTATTCCAAAATTCCGCAATCTCCCTTAATTACGTTGCACCTTAAAATTAGCTAAGATCATTCGTTGCTAATTTTAAGAGCAGCAATAAAGGCAGATTGCGGAATTTCAACATTCCCAATATTACGCATACGTTTTTTACCAGCTTTTTGTTTTTCCAATAATTTACGTTTGCGCGATATATCCCCACCATAACATTTAGATAAAACATCTTTACGCATAGCTTTAACAGTTTCTCTAGCGATGATCCTACCCCCAATCGACGCTTGAATGGCAATTTGAAATAATTGCCTTGGAATTAATTCTTGAAGGCTCTTACATAATTCTCTACCTCGATATTCCGCTCGTGACTTATGCACTATGGTAGATAGAGCATCAACTATTTCGCTATTAACTAAAATAGATAATTTTACTAAATCGCTTTCTTCATAGCCGTCCATTACCCAGTCAAAGCTAGCATAGCCTTTCGTATAGCTTTTTAGTTTATCGTAAAAATCAAATACTATTTCATTAAGTGGTAGCCTATAAATTACCATAGCCCTACCACTTACGTAAGTTAGCTCAATTTGCACCCCTCTTTTGTCAGTACACAAAGACAAAACATTACCCAAAAATTCATCTGGCACTAATATTGTTGCTTTAACCCATGGTTCTAGCATTGATTCTATATTTTGAATATCTGGCAAATCAGCTGGGTTATGTATTTCTAGTTGCTGTTGATTACGCATATTGATTTTGTAAATCACACTTGGAGCAGTAGTGATCATATCAAGATCAAATTCACGCTCCAATCTTTCTTGAACTATCTCAAGGTGCAGTAACCCTAAAAATCCACACCGAAAACCAAAACCTAAAGCTGTTGAACTTTCTGTTTCAAATTCAAAGCTAGAATCATTAAGTTTTAATTTGGCTAGCGAATCTTTGAGATGTTCAAATTGCGAAGCATTCGAGGGATATAAGCCACAAAAAACTACTGGTAAATGAGGTTTAAAACCAGCTAGAGCCTCTTGGCATGGTTTTTTTTCATCAGTTATTGTATCTCCAACTTTACAATCAGCAACCTGCTTTATTGAAGCAGTGAAAAAGCCAATTTCTCCTGGATGCAATATATCTGATATGTGTCTTTTAGGGGTGAAGTACCCAACATTTTCCACATTATAACTAGAATTAGTCGCCATCATTTTAATACGCATATTCTTGCTCAAAGTTCCATCAACAACTCTAACTAAAATTACCACCCCTAAGTAAGCATCGTACCAACTATCCACTAATAATGCTTTTAAAGTATCTGTTTGATTAATTTTGGGACATGGAAGTCTAGTGACAATTGCTTCTAGCACATCTTTTATACCTATACCACTTTTTGCAGAAATTAATACTGCATCACTTGCATCTATACCAATCACGTCTTCGATTTGTTGTTTTACCTTATCAACATCAGCAGCAGGTAAATCGATTTTATTTAAGACAGGAATAATTTCATGATTATTATCCATAGCTTGGTACAGGTTCGCTAGGGTTTGTGCTTCCACTCCTTGACTACTATCCACCACTAACAGCGAACCTTCGCATGCCGCTAGGGATCTGCTTACTTCATAAGAAAAATCTACATGACCTGGGGTATCCATAAGGTTTAGATAATAGTCATTACCATCATTAGCTTTATAAATTAATCTAACGGTTTGTGCTTTAATGGTGATGCCACGCTCTTTTTCTATATCCATAGAATCCAGTACTTGTTGACTCATTTCTCTAGATTCAAGACCACCACAATATTCAATCAACCTGTCAGCAAGAGTAGATTTACCATGGTCAATATGTGCGATGATTGAAAAATTTCTGATAAACTTTTGATTATTCATTGTATTTTGTATATAATATTAATAATATAGATTCCTGTATATATTATTTATATAACAAAATTCCATTTTTTAGTAGGAAAATTAACAATGCATGCTGAAATTGAACATTATGTAAAAAGAATCGAGCAGTCACTAGGACTTCTCAGGAGGGCACTTTGACGTCGAAAATTCAACAATTAGACTCTTAGAACTAGATGCTATATCAGAAGATCCAGAACTGTGGCATAATCAAAAAACAGCTCAAAATGTTCTAAAAGAAAAAAAATTGCTAGAAATTAAGCTTAATTCTTTTACGCATCTTGAATCAGAATTAGCATCATGTTTAGAATTAGAGGATTTAGCCTTTACTGAAAATGATCAACAAGTTTTAGAGCAAGTACAGGAAGATTTAAAAAAATTGACTATAATTGCTGAAAAGTTCGAGACAGAATGTTTATTTTCTGGAGAATGTGATAGTAATAATTGTTTCTTAGAAATTAATGCTGGAGCTGGTGGGACGGAAAGCCATGATTGGGCATCGATCATGATGCGTATGTACCTACGTTTTGCTGAAAGATTGGGTTTTCAAACTGAAATTATTCATCTTATTAATGGTGAAGAAGCTGGTATAAAATCGTGTGCTATCAAAATTAATGGTCACCAAGCATATGGTTGGTTTAGAACTGAATCAGGCGTGCATAGATTAGTTAGAATATCACCCTTTAACGCTGCTGGCAAAAGAATGACTAGTTTTGCCAGTAGCTGGGTATACCCAGAAGTTGATGACGATATATCAATTGTCATAGATGAAAAAGATCTTAGGATAGATACTTACCGATCTTCAGGGGCGGGTGGGCAACACGTAAACACTACAGATTCTGCTGTAAGGATTACTCACTTACCAACCAACACCGTAACCCAGTGCCAAAGCGGTAGATCTCAACACAAAAATAAGGAACAAGCGATGAAAATGCTTAAAGCAAGGCTTTATGAATTGGAGCTAAAAAAACGTAATGATGAACTTGATGAACAAAATGCCTCCAAGACTGAAAATAGTTGGGGACATCAAATAAGATCATACGTGTTGCAACCTTATCAAATGGTTAAAGATTTGCGTACTAATTATGAAACTTCAGATACGAAAAACGTACTAGATGGAGATTTGGAAAAATTTGTTTCAGCTAGCCTATCTAGGAATATTGGTAATTTTACTTAAAATATTATGAATTTAGGAAGAGGGATTATGTATAAAATAATAGTGGTTTTTTTATGGTGTTAATATTTATTTTGCTGTTTTGTTCGTTTGCGATTGAACGGTATGGAAGAAAAAAATACCGACTCACTCTACCATTATTTTATACTAATTTTCTCATAGCTAGTACAATTTTTTACCTACATGCTAGCGATCAGTTAAATATTTCATTTTAATTTTAATTTTATTATGCAACCAAATTTAAATAAATCTGTTATTATATATATTGCTATTGCTACTTTATGTATATTAGCTAATGTTTCCGCTTTTATTTTTCAATTTTTTTATTATGAATTACCTTGTCCTTTGTGCCTATTGCAACGATTTGGTTTTATCGCAATTGGATTTGGGGCGACTCTTAGCATAATTCACCGCACTTCTTGGAAGTATGATTCAATAATATTAATTTCAAGTATTTATACTTTAGTGGTAGCTATCAGACAAATTTTACTGCATATTGCCCCTAATGATTTAGGTTATGGCTCCACTTTTTGTGGTTTACATTTTTATACATGGTCAGCAATACTATCTTTTTCTTTGATCCTACTAATGTCTATGACTACAATCATTGCCTCTACATTAAACAATTTTGTTATATTAATAGATGATCAAAAATTGCCTTATTCTAACCTAGATTATAAGATTTTTATCTGTAATAAATCAGGCTTTAGAGTAAATATACCTATATCCTTTTTCAGATATACTGGTACTGTAATTGAGGTTATTTTCCTGTTAATCACATTTATCAATATGATTGCTACATATTTTGAATGTGGTTTTAGCAATTGCCCAGCAGATCCTACAACTTACCTAGAATGGGGCAAAGTCCTAAAGTTATTTAAGAGCTAAAATATCATATATTAACATTATTAGTGCTTGAACAAATTGCCTATACCAGTCCGCATTAGGCTTTTTGGATTCATGTTACTAGCTTTTTTCATAACGCTACTTATTTGCATAAATTGTTTTAATAAAATATTGACCTTTTGTACTGATGTTCCTGACCCCTCAGCTATACGTTTTTTCCGTGAAGCATTTAATAAATCTGGGTGTTTTCTCTCCTTTTTGGTCATCGATAAAATTATCGCTTCTTGGTGTGCTATCAATTGATCATTAAATCTTGAGGTATCCACTTTATCGATAATTTTATTAATGCCTGGCAATGTGCTTAGCATACTACTAAATCCACCTAATTTTTTTATACTACGCATTTGCATTAAATAATCTTCTAAATTAAACGTACCTTTCTTGAGCCTAATTGCCGCTTTTTCCGCTTCTTGACGATCCATTACACTTGATGCTTTCTCAACAAAGGCAATTATATCTCCCATATCCAGTATTCTTGAAGCTATGCGCTCAGCATCAAATTCTTCTAAATTAGTTAATTTTTCACCATTACTTAGGAACTTGATAGGTTTTTTCGTGACGTACTTAATGCTAAGAGCCGCCCCACCTTTAGCATCACCATCGATGCGAGATAAGATCACCCCTGTGATACCTAATTTTTGATCAAAATTACTTGCAATCAACACCGAATCTTGACCAGTCATTGCATCAACTACTAGAAGAGTTTCAGTTGGAGATATTAGCTTTTTTATATCAGATGCTTCTTTCATCATCTCATCATCAATTTGCATCCTGCCTGCTGTATCATAAATAACAACATCGAATGCAGCTAATTTGGATTCACGCAATGCTCTTCTAGTAATATCGATAGGAGAGTGATCTGAAATAATAGTTAAACATTCCACCTCTATAGATTTGCCAAGAATAGCTAATTGCTCTTGAGCAGCTGGTCTATAAGTATCAAGAGATACTAAAAGTACTTTTTTATTTTGATTTTTTAGCCTAAGTGCTAATTTAGCACTGGCTGTAGTCTTACCACTACCTTGCAAACCAACCATCAAAATATTTACTGGTGGTTCCGACTTGAGGTGAAGGGTTCTTTCTTCAACAGAAGTTGATAATATATTTATTAACTCATTATGGATAATTCTTACTATCATCTGCCCAGGGGACACTGATTGAATAATTTCCTGCCCCATGGCCTTTAATTTCACTTGTTCAATAAAATCTTTAACAACTGGCATTGCAACATCCGCCTCAAGAAGAGCGATCCTAATATCACGCATAGCATCATTTATTTGAGATTCGGATAAAACTCCACTTCTTTTGATGCGATCAAAAATTTTCGTTAAATTTTGGGTAAGTATTTTAAACATAAAATATAATTAATTGGTTATTTGATTTACGCCATTGTATCATATTTACAAATAATAGCTAAGCCTAAAAAACTATATAATATTGTGGATAAGTTTGTGAATAACATATTATTACCAGCTTATATGATTAATAATCTATTTTAGCTTATATTATCTGAAAAAACCAAGGGGAAAGGCGTATAGGGTTAATATATTGATTAATCATATAAATATATTAACCCTATATTTATACAAATATCCTCATATCTGCGATGTTTTACTGTGTGCATAACTTTTTTTAAATATCACTACTAATCAATTATTCAACTTGTCAATAGTTAATAAACATTATAATTAAGATTTTAAAGTGACAAAATTTAGTGACTATAAATAGTAAATTTATTATAATAATTAATTAGTGGCATTACGCTTAGTGAATATATAACTTTGTATCTTGGTATTGTCTTTAGTTAGTAACTATAGTATACTTGGGATACCAAGTACGAAGGCTAGTATACTGTGTAACCTTAAGACTATGATCCTGTAATTGAGATAAGTAACTAGCCTTCACATACTCATTAAAGATCGGACGGTATCTGAGGTCTTGAAGTTAATAAACGAACCTGTATTGACAAGGTTGATCTTTGAGTATAATGGTAACCAAAAAGCAGTTCTCCAATTCAAATATTCAAGAAATGTGCCAAGCGACAATATACCAATAGCTTGTTTTTGTTATTTAGTTAAAGTTTGTTGATTTATTTGCATACAAAACCTATTGAATTTGTTTTGAAGATACTACAATAATAAATCTTATAGATGTTATTTTGGATTGTCAAAATATTTTATTACATAAAACTGTGATTACTAAATTCATCACGCTATATTTAACACTATCCAAGTTTGATACCAATAATATTTAATGATAGAATAGCTGTATAACTGTCTTTAGGGGGGTTTTTTAGCTAGATCACATCTAGTAATTTGTTATAATGATAAGATATTAATTTTATCAAAACTATAGTAAATAATTATGAATGAACTGCTACAAGTACCAAATAATGAAACTAAAGTGCTGATGCACTCATGTTGCGCTCCATGTGCTGGGGAGCTGATGGAAAAAATGTTGCAATCAGGTATTGATTTAACGATTTTTTTCTATAATCCGAATATTCACCCTAGAAAGGAATATGAAATTCGTAAAAATGAAAATATTCGCTTTGCTGAAAAAATGGGTATTAAATTTGTTGATGCAGATTATGACGTACAAAATTGGTTTGCTCGAGCCAAGGGAATGGAATTTGCACCAGAAAGGGGAAAACGTTGCTCTATGTGCTTTGATATGCGTTTTGAACGGACGGCACTGTACGCTTTTGAAAATAATTTCAAAATTATTACTAGTTCTCTAGGGATTTCACGGTGGAAAGATATGGAACAAATTAATGAATCAGGTGTTAAAGCGGCTTCCCATTATGATCAAATAATTTACTGGACTTATAATTGGCGAAAAGAAGGGGGGAGTAGCAGAATGTATGAGATTGCCAAACGAGAAAATTTTTATAAACAAGAATATTGCGGTTGCGTATATTCACTCAGGGATACTAATGATTGGCGTAAGTCAAATAATCGTCCAGAAATTGAAATTGGCGAGGAATATTATGCTAAATCTTGAAGATAAGAAGATTTATAAAAAATAATCTTATAAATTTTTAATTTTAAAGCTTTGACGGTGATAAGGTGAAAGACCATGTAGTTTAATGGCTTCTAAATGTTCTTTTGTCCCATAACCGCAATTTTTCTGCCAATTATATTGAGGAAATTCTTTAGCATATTCAAATAATATCCAATCTCTAGTGACTTTGGCAATAATTGATGCAGCTGATATAGAAATCGATAAATTATCACCGTTTATTATGCTTATAAACCTTGGATCATTAAATTTCATGTTGCCATCAACTAGTATAATATTGGGTTTAATGCTAAGATTTTCTACCGCAATGTAGCAAGCTTTTTTAGTGGCTTCAAGAATATTAATCAGATCTATCTCATCTTGGTGTACTATTCCAACAGACCAAAGATAATTTCCAGTGATTTGTTTATATAATATTTCTCTCTTATTCCTGCTAAGTTTTTTTGAATCCTTAATTCCGTATATAATTTTGGTTTGATCAATAATAACAGCTGCTGCGACTACTGGTCCTACTAGTGGACCTCGCCCTGCCTCATCCACTCCAGCTACTGGAGCTAAATAATTTTGTTCCAATTTATAACTAACTGCTAGAAGATTCTTTCCATCTTTATTCATAGATTTACCATCGTCCCAACAGAGCATATTGTGCTAAACATGTTGCCACGGCAGTTTCAGTGCGCAGAATATTTGCCCCTAACGAAAATGATATTGCATGAGGCTGTGAGGCAAATAGCTCAAGTTCATTGGGGGAAAAGCCACCTTCTGGACCGACAATAATAGAAATATCGAGAGCTGTATAGGTTATTTTGTCCGCGGCTTCCAACATGGTACAATATTTATGTTCATGCTCATTAGCGTATAATAGCGTAATATCAGGAGTGGACTTCACAAAAACCTCAAGGGAAGTTGGCAATGCAAGAATTGGTGGATTAAGTCGTTCACATTGCTCAGTCGCTTCGATAATAATTTTTAATAATTTTTGCTCATTAATGCTACGATATTGGGATCTTTCTGCAATTATCGGCACAATCTTTGTGACGCCAAGTTGTACTGCCATATTTACTGCATCTAACATTCGATCAGTTTTAATCAGTGATATGCCTAAAATAATTTGATCTGCATCTTCGATCAGAGGCTGTCGTAAAATATCAGTGAGCAATATTGATAGATTATTTTTGGTCATATTAGTAATTTGTGCAATAAATTCACCATCTACACCATTAAAGATTCTAAATTGATCGCCAATTTTCAGTCTTAGTACTTTTTGCAGATAGTGATTATTATCTTCGGTAATATTCAACGAATTGCTTTTAATTAAACTGATATTAGCATATATTCTAGGTAAGCGAGAAAATTTCATAATGATTAATGTATAGATTTATGGATAACAAAAAAGATAATATAGTAAAAAAACAAAATCCAAAAGAAGAAAATCCAAAAGAAATAGGTGGTTTTAAGGGTTTAGAACCAACCACATATGGTGATTGGCAACATAAAGGTAGAGTGACGGACTTTTAATATTATGCCAAGTTGTCATCAAATCAGAATTTTACCCTACCACGCACAAGAATTATTTGAGTTAGTGCTTGATGTAGATTCGTATCATGATTTTGTGCCGTGGTGTAAGGGTAGCAAAATTATTTCAAAAAACGATGAGGAAATTATAGCAGAGTTAGTAATTCAGGCAAAAGGTTTTGTAGATAAATATCAATCCAAAATAACCCCTAAAATAATCAATGAACATACTTATTACCTAGAGGCAGAGGCAATTTCTGGACCATTTAAATATTTAAAAAATACATGGAAATTTGTTCAAGAAGGTAAGTTTACTACAATAGAGTTCTCTATAGATTTTCAAATGAAATTCGCAATACTTGACAAAGTAATGGGCATATTTTTTATTGATGCTACTAAAAAAATGATTGAGGCATTTGAAAAGCGAGCAATATTAAAATTTACGGAAATAAAGTGAGTTAATTTAAATTGAAGTAGAATTTTTGGAATTAGAGAGTTGCATTAATTTTTTGGCTATTTCGCTATCCAGTAAAATCTCTTTATCAGCTGACTGCATGTATATTTCTACTAATTCCATTATTCTACTATAAAATTCAGAATGTAGTACCTCAGATGCTTCTAGCTTTTTTCTATTAATTAAATCAAAAGTCTCTAGTTTTTTTTCTTCTACAAACTTATCAATTTCTTGATTTTGTTGTGCTATCATAGAATCAGCATTTTCTTGTGCACTTTTAAGCATGCTGTCGCCTAAGGTTTCAAGCTGTTGTATTTGATTTACTACATTTTCAAATAATAAAGTTGTTTCATCATTAAGTTTTTGAGCTTCTGAAACCTGATCTTTGATAGAAGCAATTTTATCATCTAGCGATTTTAAAATTACTTTCTTTATTGGCTTATAGACTAAATACACAAAAATTAGTGAACATATAACTAAATAAAACTCTTCATCAAATAATTGCATTTTTTATCTTTTTATAAGATTCTGTTAATAAATCTAGGTTTACCTCGGTATCAGTAATTTTTTGTATTAATATCGTAGCTAAATTAATACATATATCATCTCCATTTTCCCAAAATAACTTAGTACTTGTTTTAATATTTTGATAATTCGCTTCGATTTGTACTTTTAATTCATCTTTTAGTTGCTTCCTTTTTAATAAAAAAGCTTTTTCCATTAAAATTTTAGCATCTTTTTTAATAATTTCCGTTTTATTAGAGATTTTTTCTAGCTCACTAACATATTGTTCCTGAAGTATCTTAGCTTTTGCACCCAAAATCTCTGAACTAGAAACTTTATCATCTATAAAACTTTGCCTATTATTTAGAACTCTTTCCGCCATTGGTACAATAAACTTATGGACTGAAATATATAAACAACCAAAAGTAACTATTAACCAAAAAATTTGTGAAAAATACAAATTGATATCAAATTGGGGCATATTTTTTAAGAAAATATAAGCAAAATTGCAATTACAAATGAAAATAATCCCATCGCTTCTGTAAGCCCAGCTCCAATTAATGCTACTCTTTGTAGTTGCTCAGCTGCTGAAGGATTGCGAGCAATCGACGTCAGTAACGCACTAAATATGTTACCAACCCCTATTGCTGCACCAAACATTCCGAACGCCATAAGTCCAGCACCGACAAATTTCAAAGACATTCCATCCATATTCAAACTCCTAAAATAAATTTTAAATTATATACTATTATTATTGTAAAGATAAAGTATTTTTATGTAAATAATTAATGTGCATTTACAGCATCACTCAAATATACACAAGCAAGAATCGTAAAGATGTATGCTTGAAGTATAGCTACAAACAATTCAAATCCAACAAGTACCATAATTACTGGCATTGGTAAAAACTTAGCAAAAATAATTAGTGAAACCACAAAACCTGCCATTACTTTTAACAATATATGTCCTGCCGTCATATTAGCAGCTAATCTTAGAGATAGACTAATAGGTCTTGCCAAATATGCACATAATTCTATTAAAATCATGAGAGGAGATAACCATAAAGGCGTACCTTTAGGCAAAAAGATTGCTAAAAAGTGCATTCCTTGGGTAGCAAAGCCATAAATTGTCACCAAAAAGAATATCATAATTGCTAATCCAAAGGTTATCGCAATATGACTAGTAACCGCAAACCCATAAGGTAACATCCCTAAAAGGTTGCATAATAAAACGAACATAAATAGGGTAAAAATTAATGGTATAAATTTACGACCTTCTTTACCGACATTCTGATTCAACATGTTTGTAATCATGTTATATATTATTTCCGCACTAGCTTGAATCCTAGAAGGCACAATCCTGTTATTTTTTAAAGCCAAATAAAAATATGATAAAACAATAGTGCTAGCAACTAGCATATATAAGCTAGAGTTAGTGAAGCTAATATCACAACCAAGTAAATCAAGTGCTACTAACTTTTTTACTGTAAATTGCTCTAAGGGACTGTGTGACATTGTTCTTCCATTTTTTGCCAAATTATTTTAAAATTTGCTAACATACCGAATAACATAGGCATTATAATATAAATTAATCTATTAGTAAATAATTTAATTTAATAATAAAACAAAAACAAAATTTACTCGTTTTTAAACATTATCATGTTTTCTAATTCTATTCTTGCAAAAATTAAAATTTATCATCAAATAAATTATTACTGTTACAATTTGCCAGTCTTTTTATACCTATATCTACATAATTTTTATTCAATTCAATACTAATTGATTTTCTATTTAATTTTTTTTGAGACAAAAGATGTAGTAAAAGTTCCACCAAATGGATCAAGCACTATATCATTTATATTACTACTCGCTTTAATTACTCTCTCTAAGAGTGCGACAGGTTTTTGTGAAGGATGCTCTTCATATTTTGCCATTTTAAATCTTACCCTAGGAAAATACCAAGCATTGCCAGGCACCTTTTGGCTACTGTATATTTGTGGTGGTTTTTTTACGATAATCTATTAATTTTCTTGTAGAACCTGTTTTAGCATCAACAAGTATATCTTTGCTATTAAATGTATAATGCAATATAGGTTCATATAATGCACCATAATATTTCTTTGCCTGTACCCCAGAACTATCATAATACCATATTATCCTAGATAAAATATTTAGTTTTTTTCTTAAATATATATCAAAATAAGATATATATTGTATGCTAGCCATTACATAAAAACTAGCAGTAGTTTTTAATTTATCAACACATAAATCAAGCCATTTATAACACCACGATAAATAATCATCTTCATTTTTCCATTTATCAATAAAACCATCAAAATCTTTTCCTATATTATACGGTAGATCGGCAAAAAATAAATCTATAGATTTATTTTCTATATTAATAAGTTCACTGATACAATCTCCATGTATGATTTTATGATCATTATTTTTCACCATAAACTAACAAAATTTAACCATATTCCCAATTAACAAATCAAACATATTTATAATTTGCTAGATAAATTAATCCAGCTATCTAGATCGCATCTTATGCGTTTCGCCCTTTGAGCGATAATAATAGAATGTATCGTTTTAACAGCTATTTCAAAGACATCATTAAAAACTATATATTCATAGTATTTGGCATTATTTATTTCTTTAAGTGCTAATTCCATGCGTAATTCTATTGCTTCTTCGCTATCTTGACCCCTATCCTTCATTCTTTGTTTTAAAGATGTAAGATTAGGTGGTAAAATAAAAATAGTAACCACATTTGCAAAAGACTGTTCTATCAGTTTAGCGCCTTGCCAATCTATGTCAAACAAAACATCGTATCCCTGATTTAGTAAATCTTCTACGTGTTTTTTGGGAGTTCCATAATCATTGTTATAAATATTTGCATATTCAAGGAACATGTTTTGATCGATTAATTGATTAAACTCGTCTTTGGTTTTAAAAAAATAATTTATCCCCTCAACCTCTCCTACTCTTGGAGATCTAGTAGTTGCAGAGACGGAAAATTTAATATTATTATCAGCTTGCAATAACGTTTTAGCCAAACTAGATTTTCCAGCAGCTGAAGGTGAGGATAAAATAATAATAAATCCTTTATTGATAGGATTAGTAGTCATAATGTATTATCTTTGATTGTATAGATTATAACAAATCACTATAATTGGTATTAACAAAAAGACAATTAATATTGAATATAATTTATAAGAGAATAATAATATTTATGATGAATGATGGGGATGTAAAAAAAATAGTTGTAGCAATCTCTGGGGCTAGTGGAGCTGTATATGGTATCAGATTACTTGAAATTTTGAGAGATTTAAATCTCGAGAGTCATTTGATTATTTCAAAAGCTGCACAACTCACAATTATTCACGAAACTAATTACTCAATACAACAAGTAAAAGATATAGCTAATTATTGTTATAGCGCATCTGATATAGGTGCCAAAATTGCTAGCGGTTCTTTTAGAATAGGCGGCATGATTATAGCTCCATGTAGTATGAAGACTCTTGCTACCATTGCTTGTGGTATTGAAGATAATTTGATTAGTAGAACAGCAAGCGTGATTCTGAAGGAGCGTAAAAAATTAGTTCTAATGGTAAGAGAAACTCCCTTTCATACTGGTCATATAGAAAATATGCTAAAAGTATCGAGCTATGGTGGCATTATCTCCCCCCCAGTCCCTGCTTTTTATAGTTTACCAAAAAGTTTAGATGATATAGTAAATCATTCAGTTGCAAGGGTGCTTGACATTTTTGATATTGATAGTAATCTTATTAAACGCTGGGATGGGAATATAATCAATTGATATAAACTAGTGAATTTTTTTTGCTTTTAGTGTTCTAACAAAAATTTAAGCTTTACTTTTTGGTGATTGTAGCTAATTTACTTATGTTAATATAATACTTAGTAACATTAACTATTTTGCACTAGCAAAAAATATTTTTTTATGCTAGAAGTTTTGATCTGCGATCTTGGTGTTATACAAAATTACTGATTATTATTATTTTGTATAAGTACAGTATGTTCAAAATCATACTATAATTTTAGTTAAACTTGAGTATAATCTACGAGTAGCTAAAATTAATAACATTTTAATAAATTAATTAAAGTCAAATTATAGGAGTTAACTGTGAAAAAAAATATTGAACAATCTATTGTCGAACTGGTGGCGAAGTCATTAAAAGTAGATCAAAAAAATATCAGTCTTGAATCTAGATTCGTTGAAGATCTTAGAGCAGATAGTTTAGATATAGTTGAGCTAATGATGGCAGTTGAAGCGGAATTTAGTTGCGATATACCAGATGAAGCAGCTGGTAAAATTCTAACTGTCTCCGATGTTGTAAAGTACATAGAGAATGTGGTTAATTCAGATGAGTCACGTTCTTAGAAATATAGACCATTTGTCTATATTTCATCGAAAAGCTTGTAAGAGTAATGATAATTGCATCATAATCTTGAGCTACCTAGTTAATGAGCAAAATGTAAAGTAATAATATGGTGATAATTTCATCTAAAAAAGGAGCTAAACATGTCATTTAGACGAGTTGTGGTCACGGGCATAGGGCTAGTTACCCCCCTAGGGGTTGGTGTAAAATCATCTTGGGATGGTATTGTAGAAGGTAGAAGTGGTGTTAAACCAATTACAAGGTTTGATATTTCAAATCTTGCCTGTAAAATAGCAAGTACTGTAGATGAAGGAAAATTTGATCCAGAAAAGTTTATTGATCCACGTAATGTTCATAAAATGGATTTGTTCATACAATATGGTATTGCAGCGGCGACTGAAGCAATTGAAGATAGTGGTTGGAAAATTAGCAATGAATTGGAAGGCGATCGCACTGGTTTAATACTTGGTTCTGGTATTGGTGGGCTTGGAACAATCGAAGAAACATCAGTAAGATTTCATAGAGAAAATAATGGTAAGGTAAGTCCATTTTTTATACCAGCCTCATTAATTAATCTTTTTGCAGGTCATGTTTCTATCAAATACGGATTCACTGGACCAAATCATGCTATAGTCACCGCCTGCTCTACTGGGGCTCACGCAGTAGGAGAGGCTATGCGTATGATTCAGTATGGTAATGTAGACGTTATGATTGCTGGGGGGGCTGAAGCTCCTATTACCCCTGCTGGAATTGCTGGATTCGTTGCGGCAAGAACGCTTTCTACTAAGTATAATTCTGCACCAGAAACTGCATCAAGACCTTGGGATCAAGGAAGAGATGGATTTGTGATGGGTGAAGGAGCTGGTGTTTTAGTACTAGAAGAATATGAACATGCTGTTGCTAGAGGCGCTAAGATTTATGCTGAACTTGCTGGGTATGGCTCTACTGGAGATGCTCATCATATTACTTCGCCTCATCCAAGTGGAAGGGGGGCGTATAGAGCGATGTCTGATGCTCTTAAAGATGCAAAAATTGGTGCAGAGCTTATTGATTATATTAATGCCCACGGCACCTCTACTCAGATCGGCGATACTATAGAATTACTTACAGTGCAGAAATTGTTTTTAGAAGCTAATCCTAATATACTTATGTCCTCAACAAAATCATCTACTGGTCACTTATTAGGAGCAACTGGTAGCGTGGAATTAATATTTGCAATTCTTGCGATTCGGGATCAAATAGCTCCGCCAACTTTAAATCTATACGATCCAATCGAAGAGGTTAAACTAGATTTGGTTGCACTAAGAGCTAAAAGGGCGAAAATAAATTATGTACTTTCTAATTCATTTGGCTTTGGTGGAACTAATGCAAGTTTAGTTGTCAAAAAAATATAAAGTTATGGTGCAAATCTTGTATTTTTTGCAAATAATATCCCCTACTATTTTCGTTAAATCATGTGAACCATGGCAAGTTTATCAATAAAAATGTGCATGAATATAGAATTCAAGCACATTTTTTATCATTATCATTTATGTTAGTCTAATTTACTTGACACTATAAAAACAATAATAAGATAATCTAAATTAGAGTGCAATAATTGATAAAAGGGATATTATGGAGAAATGCGAAAATGTAACTGCTGAATGTATTAAAAAGATATTGAAGCTGCGATAAATAGAATAATGACCCAAATATCAACGAGAATGAATGCGGCTAAGAAAGCAGGGATCACCGATGCTAAAATAGTAGAATTTGAAGGTATGGCCTTTAGTCTTACAACGGCTGATCTAGTGTTAAAGGATTTGGTATATTCAATATTGCCAGCAGAAAAAGCTCGTACATTTATAGAGACAATGAAAAATAATATTACAAGATATAGTAGTATTGATTCTAAGTTGAGGGAAGATTTTGTTAAGGCTATAGATAATATGGAGATTACCTATAATACGCAAACTGGTGTAATGGAGACTGAATCATTACCTAATAAAGATAAGGCAGAAAAAATCAAAAAAGCTTTTATAAAATCTCAAAACAGATTCAATGGTTTTTCTCCAGAAGATCAAAAAATATTACAAGATACAGCTATACAATATGTACAAAATCTTGAATCTATAACAAAAAAATTACTGAAAGCAATATTAATAAATTTCTAGGGCAACAGGTTAGTGTACAAAATGATGAAAAAATAAATTTAAGGTCTCAATTATTAGAAATAAAGGAATTATGGAATTCCCTAGATTCTAAAAATTTGGGACAAGCTACTATTGAGATACATAGTGGTGGGGCATTCAAAACTCCTACTAATTCAGATCCTTTCTAGCATATTTTATCTAACTTGTTAAGCACATCTACTTCTGAAGAAAAAACTTATTTTATTAAAGAATATTTAACAAATCCTACACTAAGTCAAAATGATATTTTAGAAGTAATTAATAAAAAATGTTCCAAAGAATTAAATCAATATATTAAAGAAGCACCATTACAAGAATTATTTGAGGTTAATAAATTAAATAAAGACTCTAAGATTCAAGAACAAATACTAGAACGAACCACCAAAAATGTCTCTCTTATATCATGGGTTAAGTCAATATTCAGTTCTGAGGAAGGTGAAAAATATAAAATCAGTCAAGCAATTATCCTTGAAGGCATTGTGGCGTCAAAAGTATCGTAATATATAATAAATAATACAAAATATTATATAATAATATTTTGTATTATTTATTATATAATGTATAGTATTGTCAACCAACTTAATCTATAGGTAGTATATATGACTTTTAAAAGTATGATAACATCAATAGCTGTTGTGGCATGTCTCAGTGCCTCGGTGGGTGTAGCTGAAGGCATTCGTAAGGTAGATGACCCAATAGTATCACCATTAACACCCCAATCAGAAGCTGCTTTTATCCAAGTGCTAAATGCTTGGGCAAGACCGTCAATATCGAGTACTAATAATAATTCTGCTATATATTTTGAGATTCAAAATAACTCTAATAAAGATTACAATCTGATAAATGTTGCTTCGGATATAGCCAATAAAGTAGAACTACATCAAAGTTTTATTGATGAAAAGGGTGTAGCCAAAATGGTGAAACTTGATAAATTAGTGATTCCAGCAACAAGTAGCGTGACGTTACAACCAGGTGGTATACACATAATGCTTTTAGATTTAAAAAGTAAGCTAAAGGTGGGTGAAAAATTTTCTTTATCTTTATATTTTGATAATGGAATTCAACAAAATGTTGAGGTAGAAGTAAAAACGACTAATTAAGTGTAGCAACTGATTGGGAAAATCTCGTCGAGGTAAAAATGTGCCTTATTAGCTAATCTTAGTGATTATAGCTTGCGTGTGTATTTCCTCAGCTGGTCAAGTTTATCTTAGTTAAATATTGATTGATATAATGATACCTAAAATCAAGATATACAAGTTATATTCAAACTAAAGAGAGATTTGTAGGACAAAACTTAAATAAACATTTTTGTAAAAAGATTCTGTCATCAATATGAAAACTAAGATAATAAAAAATGAAGAGCTGAATAAATATTACCGTGGTTTGCCTTATAGACCTAGCGTCGGCATGATGATTATAGATAATAACAATAGAATATTTGTGGGCAAGAGAATTGATACTAAAATGCTAGCTTGGCAAATGCCACAAGGTGGCATAGATTTAGGTGAAACTCCTAGCGTTGCTGCCTTGAGGGAGATGGAAGAAGAAATAGGCTGTAATACTGGTTATATTATTGCAGAAAGCAAATGTTGGTATAGTTATGATTTACCAATGAACTTAATACCTAAACTATGGGACGGTAATTTCAAAGGGCAAAGACAAAAATGGTTTCTTATCAGATTCACAGGTGTCAATGAAGATATTAATATTAATACCACTAACCCAGAATTTGAATCATGGCGCTGGACTAGGCTTGATGAAATTCTATCTATAATAATTCCCTTTAAACGAAAACTTTATAGGGCTGTAATAAAAGAATTTGCTCCTATAATTCATAATAACAATTTGGATTAGGGTGGTTAAAAATCTGTAAATTTATTATTGGAAGTATGGGATTTGAAGTTTGGAGTAAAAATATTGAATAATTATAAATTTTACTAAAAACTAAATCTTTTATTGTTATTTGCTACGATTTTACATTCCTCATGATCACAAAATATCATTATTACTCCAAGTTTGTTTAGAATATCTTTAGAGATAGTAATTTTATTGCCCATACAATTACCATTATCAAATATATTTATATATATATCAGCATTTTGACATATATCATTTTTGATAATGTTATTAAAATTTATCAATAATGTAATTTTATCAGCAATATAGGTATATTTATTTAAAGGAAATATTGTCGCATCTTTTTGACCAAACCAGTTTGCCCAATATAAACGTTTAAATTCTGACATCTGATTGGCATAAATTTCAAGTTTTTCACTATTATTTTTTACACCTAGAGCATTTAGGTGTGCGTCAAATATAAAACTAGGTTTAGGAGAATATAGCATTAAAATTATTGCTATAAACATTATAGCAATACCCAAAAAACGCCATTTAGTTTTCCATAAGCAAATCCAAAAAAAACCAAATAAAAAGGTAATCAAACTAGTATTAGTGATATATCCAACATGCCATACTGCTAGTGGTAGTGAATTAGCAAATCTTGCTGATTCAATAATTATATTAATAAAAAAACCTATTACTATAAGGCAATATTGATCTGCACCAAATAGCATTAAAAATAATGATATGATAGATAAAGGCATTAAAAAAAAAGACATTATCGGCACAGCAATAAGATTCATGGGTATAGAATAAGTGGGGAAGGTATAAAATTGGTTTACCACAACAGGGGCTGTAACTATGCTTGCTAGAAAACTTGAATAAATATTAGAAGCAAGATAAAATTTAAGTGAGGAAAATATACCTTTGCTCTCTCCAAGCATCCACTGATTTTTTATATAAAATTCATAACCAGCCATTAATGATAATACTGCCACAAAAGATAATTGAAAGCTTGGGTGGAATACGTATTCTGGGCTTATAGATAATATTATAAATGCAGCAATTGCCAGTGATCTAAGGGGGTAAATTGAGCGTCCACTTTGACTTGCATAAATAAAAATTACAGTCATAATAAAAGCTCTTGTAGCAGCGATTTGTATACCGCTTAACTCTAAATAGCAATAACTACCCAGTAAGGAACAAGTAGCAGCAATCGATTTTATATTATAATTATAAGCAACATAATTAGATAAGTTTAATAGAAATCTTGTGGATATGAAAAAGATCATTGCCACTAGGGATAAATGCAAACCAGAAACGCAAAGTATATGAGATATACCACTTTGTCTCATTTCTTTCATTAATTGTCTGTCTATTGCTTTTGTTTCTCCTAATAATATTGCTGCAATAAAATTACCTTTAGTGGAACCAATTACTTGTATTAGGCGATTATAAATATTTTTTTTAATTTTATAGACCAAATTATTAATGTAAAAATTATGGTGGCTTATAATGTTTGGAGACGACATTGCATAACCAGTTGCACCTATGCTTGCAAGATAGGCGTAAAAAGCAAAATCGTACGAACCTGGAATTATACTACTTTGAGACTTATAAAGGCTTGCTATTATATCAATACTATCACCTACGCCAATATTTTTGACATATTTTTGTGAAATGCTTAACCTAATTTTTTCTAAAAGTTTTTTTGTTTTATGAATTGTTACTTGCTTTAGTATAATCTGCATCCCATGGATTGAAGGTTTCATCGACTCTATCGTTCCACTTATTCGTGAAATTATTGGTTTTTCAATTGTAGCAACATGTAAAGTGGATACACGATATTTGCTTATCAATATTCCAAACAAAAAAGCTATGATTAATCCTGAAATAAATCGCCAAAATATATTATGTCTTAAGACTAGCAATAATATAGAAACAGTAAAAAAAATTAAAATCACAATAAAAGATGGTTCAGTACCTAAACTAAAATAAATGACGATTCCAGAAATAAAACTGACAAAATACCAAAGGCTAATATTATGATATTCTCGTTCTAAAATGTTTTTGAGTAATTTTAGTAGTAAATTATAATATTCTAAAATCATTGTAGCTAAAAGTAGACTTTTCCTAAAATATACTACTATTAGTTGAAATACAAGGCGTAACTACACTATCTAGCTATTCCTAAATTACTATAATTCAATTCATATTGCTATATTTTAGAATCATCAACCTACTATCACCATAGATCTTTTCTTTCAATAATTCTAAATTATCATCATGAAAATAATCTGTTTTAGCAAGCTCCAGTACCAAGATAGAACCATTTTTTAGCCATCGACTCTTTTTCAGAGAATTTATAGCTTTTGGGATAAGATTATTATAATATGGTGGATCGACAAAAATTAGATCAAAGACTTTGTTAGACTTTGGTAGAGCCGTAGAGTTTAAGTTTATCAAAGTAACTTTTTCAAGTTCATCTATGGTGGTGGCAAATTCTTTTGCTAATTTTAAATAGCTAGCATTTATATCAATTAGCGTCACTTCTCCAGCCCCCCTAGATAAAGCTTCAAATGCTAAACTACCTGTGCCAGCAAATAAATCTAGTACATTAGATTTACTAGTAAATAATGGGCTATCTCTGAAAATTCCTGAAGTTAATATACTAAATATGGCTTCTCTGATTTTTCCCGTGGTAGGACGATAATGAGAGTTTTTTAGCGTAGGTATTATACGATTTTTGTGTATGCCAGCTATAATTCGTATCATAAAAAATGCTTGAATTCTTTTAATGGTAATTCTGTATAACTATTCGGTGCTAAATCACCTAAAGCAAATTTGCCGTAATGAATTCTGATTAAGCGACTTACACTTAAACCAAAATATTCAAATATCTTTCTAATTTCACGATTTTTCCCTTCAGTTAAAATCACTTCAAACCATGAATTAGTGGTGCTAAATTTTATCAACTTTATTGATTTAGGATTATAAACTATTTGATCAATTTCTACATTTTGATAGTTTTTTAAAAGGTTGGTGGAGTTACCAAATGCTCTGACTTTATAGATACGCTCCATTTTATTTGATGGTAATTCAAATTTTCTAGCTAGGCTACCTCTATTGGTAAGAAGGAGTAAGCCTTCACTATTAAGATCTAACCTACCTATCGAGATTACCCTAGGTAAGCCTACTAGGCTTTCAAATACAGTTGTTCTACCGTGGGTATCCTTATGAGTAGTGATGAGTCCTGCTGGTTTGTGATAGATCCATAAACGCACTGGTTGTTCTTGGGCTATTAATTTACCTGAAACCTCAATAATACTATCTATATTTACAAGAGTTGCTGGTGAAGTAATGGTAATGCCATCCACTTTGACCTGATTATCTTGAATAAGTATTTCAGCATCACGTCTTGAACATATGCCGGCATGACTGATGGCTTTTGCAATTCTCTGCATATTAGACCTTAAATTTTCTACTTCGTATATTTAATAAGGCAAAAAATAATAATACATTTGCAATCATCTGTATAACAAAAACTATACTAATTAATTTGGGGGCAAATATTACAATAATTGGTTGTAATAAAATAGTAGCTCCAGTTGAAAATACCACTACTCTAGTACATGTTTGCAAGGAAGATTTTATACCAAAAAAATTAGTTAAAACATATACTAATATAACGATAAGACTTTTTTCAAATAATAATGATAAGAAGAATACTAATATCATTATAGGTAGACCAATATAAATAAATAGCCTTGGTGCTGGAGCTAATATTCTAGCGAATTGTTTCTTAATTACTGCTTCAGTTAAATTTTGTGGAGTTGATCCAAATATCTTAGTATATTCGGTACTGAACATACTCTTTTTATTATCAGTAATTTCAACTGTTGATAATATTACTTTGTTACTACTAAAAAAAACAGGAATTTTAATTTTTTCACCATAAGGTAATTGATTTTTTGAATCTATAATAGCAATTTTATTCCCTTTTTCAGTTAATAAATAGATAGGTTCATCTTGATCAACTAAAATTTTATTACCATTATAATAGATATTAGGTAATCTTTTTAATATATATTCAATAGTTGTTGTGCTTTTCGATATACGATTTTCGGTAAAATAATCCTTGAGGCATAGTAAATGATTAAATATAAAAATGGCATAAATCAAGGTTGACATAAAAGATAACGTAAACAAATACCTTAATCCAGAGCCTTTATATGATTTATAAACATCGATATAAAAATTTATCGAACAAGTCGATAATAATATGTGATTAAATAAAATTCTAAACCACCCCAAAATAGCTAATAGTGTTGTTGTCATAATATTCATTATACTGTAGTTTGAATTTATCTTTTAACATAAAATTGATATTTATTATATATGGAGTTTAGCAATATTTCAAAATATTCAGTAGAGTATTTAAAATTAAGTAATTGTATACGCGTTTTAGCAAGTGATACTGTAGAACATGCCCAATCAGGTCATCCTGGAATGGTTCTAGGGATGGCTGATATTATGACAGTTTTAACTTTTAATTTTTTAAAATTCAATCCTAATGATCCAAAGTGGTTTAATCGTGATCGATTAATACTCTCAGCTGGTCACGGTGCTACGCTCCTTTATACATTTTATTATTTAACAAATTATAAAAATTTTTATTTAGAAGATTTAAAACAATTTCGCAAATTACACTCTAAAACTCCTGGACACCCGGAATATGGCGTATTTGAAGCTATAGAAACTACTACTGGTCCACTTGGACAAGGGTTTGCAAATTCTGTAGGCATGGCTATTGCTCAAAAAAAATATCAACAAAAATTGGGAAAGAGAGTTAGTGATCATAAAATTTACTGTATAGTTGGTGATGGATGTTTGATGGAAGGTATAAGCTACGAATCCGCTTCATTGGCTGGAAATTTATGTCTCAATAATTTAATTATTTTGTTTGATGATAACCAAATTTCTATTGATGGTTCTACAAATCTTACAATATCAGAAAATCATTTACTTAAATTTGAAGCTATGGGATGGAATACAGAAGCTGTTGATGGGCATAATTTTGAGCAAATTAATGCCAGTTTAACAAGGGCACAAAATTCTGATAAACCATATTTTATTGCTTTTCGTACTCTAATCGCTAAAGGATCTATTAATAAGGTAAATTCAGCATCTGCTCATGGCTCGCCTTTAGGAAAGGAGGAAATTAAATTACTTAAAGAAAATCTAGGCTTTGATAATAAAGAATTTTTTATTCCACAAGAATTAAAAGATATATGGAGCTTTGCTTGGCTAAGAAATCAAGAATCATATGATGCTTGGCAAGCTAATTTTATTGATATTAGCGAGGAACAAAAATCATACTTAAATCAACCTAATATTGATTGTTCTTTTCTTGCTAACATTGTTCCAACAAAAGAAGATGAAGCAACTCGTGTTTCATCTGGTAGAATTATTGAAGAATTAACAAAATTATCAGATAAAATTATTATTGGCTCAGCTGATTTGTCCCCTTCAAATAATACCAAAAATAGTTTTAGTAGCGTGATAAATAAAAATGATTTTAGTGGTAATTACATACATTACGGTATTCGTGAAAATGCTATGTCAGCTATCATGAATGGGTTGGCTATATCAGACTTCTTACCGATAGGAGGAACTTTTTTAGCCTTTTCTGATTATATGAAGCCAAGTATGAGGCTCTCTAGTGTGATGAATCAGCAAGTGATTTATGTTCTAACCCACGATTCAATAGGTCTTGGGGAGGATGGAACAACCCACCAACCGATTGAACATTTAGCGAGTTTTCGAGCATTACCTAATATGAGGGTATTCAGACCCGCTGATTATACAGAAACGGCTGAATCATGGCGTATGGCATTATCATATACAAAAGGCCCTTCTATTATTGCTCTGACGAGACAATCTGTACCTCAAATAGTGAATATCGCAAACACGCAGGATATTTGTGCAAAAGGCGGTTACGTATTGTCGCAAAATGCTAATGAAGAAGTTGATGTTGCTATATTTGCCACTGGTTCCGAACTATCAATTGCCTCTAAGGTTCAAATAATATTATTTGAACATGGTTTTACTAGTAAAGTAATTTCAGTATTATGTTTTGAAATGTTTTTTGCACAGAATTTGGATTATATTGAAAATATTTTATCTAAAAGTAAATTAAAAGTTGCTATAGAAGCTGCCAGTAGTTTTGGTTGGCATCAAATTATTGGAAATGATGGTATATTTTTTGGGATAGATCAATTTGGTTTATCGGCTTCTTCAACTGATTTATATTCATATTTTGGTCTAACCCCAAGTAATATTACAGAAAAATTATTACAAAAATTAAACAGCCTATAAAATATAAAGGCATAAATTATCTTGATATATGTACAAGTATGATCTTGCAATCTAGTGCTATAATATGTGATTATCTCATTTTTACTAGTTTTGAAAAAATTATTTGTATAAAATAATAACTTCGGTTTTAATATGTGTTAAAATCTAGTATAGTAAATCAATAAATCATATTTTAATCTAATGGATAAGGTCTTAAGTTCCGTTCAAGAATATATTAAGTCTGGAGAGTACTTCATTGACTCTAGGAAATGGTACAATTTTACATATCTATATCCGCTTGTGCAGAGATCGTTTTTATTGCTACTCTGTATAGTTTTTTTGGCGTTATTTTTGACATTAATTGTTAATTTTGGGTCTTTATTGCCGATAATACGTCAAGTACGTTATGCGGTGATTTCTGATTCTCTTAAAAGTGCAACGATAATTAATGCAGATCAAATAAAAAATAATCCAATTGATTCTATCGCCGATATTATGGTTAAGAATTATTTGATACATCGGGAATCTTACGATTCAAGCTTTATTCGTCCACAATTTCTATTTGTCCAAAATAACTCGACTAGGATAATATTCAAACAATTTGCCAATTTTATGAGTATTGATAATCCTTTGTCTCCAGTTATAAAGTATCCAATGGGTTTAAAACGAACCGTTGATATATCATCAGTAGTTTTCGATAAACATAATAAAGCTGATGTTACATTTATATCCTTAGTAAAAAATATGTATAATGATATTTTAGAACAAACAGTATGGCAAGCTACAATAGATTTTGCAATTGATGCAATTAATGTAAATTTACCACCAAACTCGAAATTTAATTTTACTGTCACTGGTTATAAACTTAAGCTCATAGAAGATAAAAGTAAAAAATAAAATGAAACAATTAATAACATTTTGCGTATTAATATTTTTTGTAAATACTGCATTAGCACTTAGAGAATCAAGACCAATGCCGATTGATAGCCGAATCAGAGTTATGATTTATAGTCCTGATGATGTTTTCAAGTTTATTGGATATTATGGTTATCAATCTAGCATAGAGTTGTCGAAAGAAGAAGAGGTTATCAGTATTTCTATGGGAGATACTACCTCTTGGCAAATAGTACCAGCTGGCAATAGAATCTTTATTAAGCCAATTGAGCAAGATGCCACAACAAATATGACAATTATTACTAATAAAAGGACTTACTTTTTTGAACTATATGCCGCAGAAACGCTAGATATGAGAGACCCAGAAATGGTTTTTAGTTTAAGATTTATTTATCCTGATGATGATAATTCTGGGGGTAATGTACAAACATATGCGTCATCATCTGCTAGCATAGACTTAGCGCATCCTGAAAAATATAATTTTAACTATTTTATCAGCGGTAATGAATCAATAGCACCAATTAAGATTTTTGATGATGGAGTATATACTTATCTTCAATTCAGAGATAAAAATGCTGAATTGCCAGCCATCTTTGCAGTTGATGATGCTTTACGGGAATCAATGGTAAATTATCGATTAGGGCAAGATAATGCAAATCTGGTCATCATCGAGCAAGTATTTCAAAAATTATCAATACGTCACGGTAAAAAGATAGTATGTGTATTTAATGAGGCGTTCAAACCTTATTGATATTATATAATATCAAGCTATAGTTGATTATTTTACAAGTGGTCGAAGTAACTATGTTGTCACAAGCTATATATATGTCAAATATTTTATATTTTTTAACGCTATTAATCTTAACTAGCGGTTTGTTTATCATGCTAACTAGTGATAATTATGTTCGTAAAATCATTGGGCTTAGCATCATGCAAAGCTCGGTACTGATTTTTTACCTTATACTTGGCAAGGTTCGTGGTGGTGTAGTACCGATTGGCGATGATGCTTTGCATATATATTCAAGCCCCTTGCCTCAAGTATTAATGCTAACTGCTATTGTTGTGGGGTTTGCTACTTTATCGTTAGGGTTGAGTCTGATTTATTGTATTTCCCAAAGATTTGCTACTATATCAGAGCATAAAATTAACTTTAGTGAAATAGACTAATGATTAAAATTGCATGATATTAATAAAACATTTCCCAGCACTACAAGTATTAGTTCCATTTTTTGGAGCATTATTTGCAATATTAACGTTTCGCCATATCTTGATTGCTAGAATAATTGCAATTATATCTGTTTTATTAAGTTTATCATTAAGTATTTATGGTTTTTCTATAATCAATAATGCTCCTATATTATATGATTTTGGTGATTGGCATGCCCCTGTTGGTATAGAATATAGATTAGATTACCTCAACTTGCCCATACTTATTTACCTTAATTGTGTACTATTATTTTTATTAATTTTTTGTAACAAGTTAATTACTGATACTATACTTAAATTTATTGTGCCAAAAAGGCAATCCTTATTTTATGCAATTTTATTATTTGCTCATGTAGGATATTTGGGCATTATAAGTACTAATGATATTTTTAATCTTTATGTATTTATTGAAATATCTTCATTGAGTACTTACGTTTTGATGGCTCAAGGTAATAATCCTAAATCCGTCATCGGAGCATTTGATTATTTAATGCTCGGTACCGTTGGGGCGACTTTAATATTAATAGGTATCGGATTTTTATTGAGTGCAACTGGTAGTCTTAATATGACGGATATTTCACTAGTTCTGAAATCACGTTACGATTCTAAAATAGTTTTGATAGGTATCAGTTTTTTTCTAATTGGAGCTATACTGAAAACCGCCTTTTTTCCTATGCACTTTTGGATGATGAGAGCCTATAATTCATCAACCTCGATAGTGTTGACATACCTTGCTAGTATATCTAGCATAATTGGTATCTATATAATTTTGAGATTCATCCATTTTACTATTGATTACCAAGAAATCATTAAAATTTTACCAAATTTTATCAAACCTATAGCCTTGGTAACTATTATGTTATGTACCTATTTTGCTTTTAGGGAGAAAAATATTAAGAATATTATTATATATTCCAATGCAGCTCAGATTGGTTATATATTTTTATTGCTAGTACTACCAAAAGGAGAGACTCTATTGTTACCTTGGCTATTTGCCGATAGTCTTAATAAAGTTGCCATGTTTTTAATTATTTCCTATAATGAAACATATAGGATGAATGGTATATCATACCGTGCTTTAGTAATTTTTAACCTGATCTGTAGTTGCGGTTTACCAATCAGTAGCATATTTTGCCTAAAGATTATGATTTTTGAATTATTGATTATTGAAAATAAATGGTTAGAGTTTGTAGTTATTATAATTAGTTCTAGCATAGCCTTATTATATCATTATAAGATTGCTAAAATATTATTTTGGCAACATAGTAGCGATCATCAACATAATCACACGCTATTAACATCTGAAGCTAATTATTATGGGCTAATTTCCCTTAGCATATTGCAAGTTATTTTACTGATATTTTTAGATAAATTACTAAGTTTTTATGCTTTACATTAGAAGTTTATAAAGTATAGATATGCAATCGCTACTAAAGCATTTTAGTGTAACAGCAAAAGTAATTTTTCTGAGATAAGATTTTGCATCAACTTAACTATAAAATTCCTTATCTTCAAACTAAATATGCTTTAATATTAATATATTTTTAATAAAAATCATGTTATAACCGAGATCTATCACTGGCTAGTACAAGTTTTTTGACCTTTGCTCTAGGTACTTCAGTGAAACATTAAGCAGTTTATTAAAAAAATGAATTATTTCTATCATTATTAATTTTATCAAATAGATAATACCCTTTTCATGACTCCTAGTTTTTTGATTATATCAACCCTCTTATTGGGGGTGCTAAATTTAGTTACGCCTTTTATTAGTCGTGAGGATAGCTATATACGTAGTTTTCTATTACTCGCCGTTAGTAGCTTTTTCTTTGTGAATATTTTAATCATTGATTGGTTTTTTTTAGCAGGCGTAAGAGCGAGCCTATCTATAAACATATTTGCCAATTTTTCAATTGGTCTACACCTAGAACCGTTAGGCTTAATTTTTCTTACGTTACTAAGCTTTTTATGGATTTGTGCCTTACTTTATACTATCAAATATTTAGTAATAAATAGTATCAATAATTCAAGTCGCTTCTTATTTTTTATTAACTTAAGTGTTTTATCTGGAAGTATAGTGGCGTTATCTTCTAATCTTTTCACCATGTTTATGTTTTATGAGATACTCACACTATCTACCGCACCCTTGATTGGTCATAATGGTGGGGATAAAGTCATGGCAGGGCTATATCAATATTTAAAAATATTGATGGTTTCAAGTTTGTTGTTGTTCCTACCAGCAATATTGATAATTTATTCTAAAGTAAGTCATGGAAATTTTGTACCTTTAGGTTTTATAGAACAATATTTTTCCAAAAATCAGACAATCATGTTACTACTAATATTTATTTTTGGTATATCAAAAGTAGCTTCATATCCTTTGCATCAATGGCTACCAGCCGCTATGGTAGCACATTATCCAATAAGTGCCTTATTGCATGCCGTGGTGGTAGTGAAGACTGGACTTTTTTGCATTTATAAAATTCTGATCTATATTTTTGGTCTTAAATACCTACAATCTATTTTTACCGAATTTAATTGGGTGATTTTGTTGCCAATTATAACTATATTATATAGTTCTATTAAAGCTTTGCAGAGTGACAATATCAAGAAAATTTTAGCTTATTCTACCATTAACCAATTAGGTATAGCTTTAGTTAGTGCTCTGATGTTTACATCAAAATCTATGGTAGCTGCTACCTTACATTTATGCTCACATTCATTTACCAAAATATGTTTATTTTATGGTATGGGGAGTATTTACAGCTTAAAAAAAACTAATAAAGTTTCTGATCTTATATATACCGCTCAAGAGATGCCTAAAACCAGCTTGATAATATTGCTTGCTAGTTTATCTCTAATAGGTATTCCGCCTTTTGGTGGTTTTATTAGTAAATTTTATATTATGCTGGCTGCTATTGAACAAAATCAGATATTAGTGGTAGCAACGCTAGCTTTAAGTAGTATATTATCAGCACTATACTTAATAAAATTGTTAGCATTTATTTACAAACCTCTACCAAATGATGCTAATAAGGTTAATTTTATAGAAAATATATTACCATTTCCAATATTATATAGTTTAGTTATATGTTCATTTGGGGTGATATTATTTTATTATATACAGATGGTCATTAGGAAGTTTTTTACATTTATATGATAATTATGAATTATTATTCTAACGCTATTATGCTCATTCCTTTATTTGGGGTATTACTATATTTAAAATGTAGAACTATATTTTATATTATTTCAATAATTTACCCAATATTTGTTGCTGCATTATTATTAGTAGTTCATAACCAAGAAATCTTAATTAATCTATATAATAATAGCTTCACTATTGATTTGAGTTATGAAAATAAGCTAATTGGATTTGCCTTTATTATGGTAACTTTATCCACAAATTTATATGCTGTAAGTAAAAATAGAAAGTTTGAAGTGCTGATAGGTAGCCTTTATTTTACTGCTTCCTTAATTTGTTTATTTGCTGGAGATTTCCTCTTAATGTTTATGGCATTAGAGGTAATGATGATTTTTGCTTCTATATTAATTTTTTATGGTGATGATAAAAATAGCATTAAAGCTGCTAGGCAATATTTTCTCACTCATTTAATTAGCGGAAACCTTATTTTAATAGGGATTAGTTACATGATTGGTCAAAATCATAGTTTACAAATCACTTCTTTAACTGCTTTAATTGAGAACAAAGATGGCTCTTTCATATTTTATATTTTGATACTTTGTGGCTGTTTGATCAATGTCGCAACTCCACCCTTTGCTGGGTGGATGACTAATTGCTATCCATCTGCAACAAGTTCAGGGATAGTATATTTAACCAGCTTTACCAGTAAAGTATCAATAATTATAATGCTAAAATTATTTAGTGGCTTAGAAATACTTAAATTCTTTGGAATTTTCATGATAATATATGGTGGATTTTATGCTTGCATAGAAGATAATATTAAAAGATTAATATGTTATCTTACTATTTCTCATATTGGATTTATGCTAATTGCTATTGGAATAAAATCGCAACAATCTACCTTAGGGATAACAGCTTTTATCTTTGTTTATATAGTTTATAAAGCTTTATTTACTCTATATATTGCTACACTAATAGACAATCAACATATAAAGAATTGCTCTGAGATAAGAGGAGTTTATTCTTTTAAAAACCCTATATTGCTTTGTTGTCTCATTTTGAGCCTATTACTTATACTCTGTCTTCCACCTTTTGCCAGTTTTACTACTAAACTGGCTGTAACTAATGCTTTGGATCAAGATATTGATTATTATTCTATTGTCTTATTAAAAATAATCACATGTACTGTAGTATTTTCTACTGTGAAACATAAATATTTGATTAATACATTTAATCCTAATTTGGGTATCTTAGGTACAATAAGCTTATTGATTATGTTATTATTTACATTGATTACCAATATCTTCTTAATACAAATTCTTAATTTCCTATGGTCTTCTTATCCTGTTGAAATGTTTGACTTTCACTGGGTAAACATAGTAAAACAGGCGGTAATAATACTAGTAGGTATAATATTTGCGATAATTTTTAGTAAAAATATTTCTAGGTGTTCCACTGCTAATACAAATTTAGATTTATTTCACCTAATAGAAAATAGCATTAATTGCCTTTGCCTTAGATACAAAAATCAATCAATTCATCAAGATGATGGTATATTTGATAATTTATATTTTGTACAAAAAATAGAGACTAAGATTTTCAGTAAAATAAAATCATTGCATAATCAGTCTACTAGTCTATTTGTAATAATTATGTTATTACTGATCTTTAGTATATTGCTGATTAATAAGTAATATCTATTAATATTCCGATATAATACCAAAAATAGGAAAATATGATGAAACCGCCAGTAGCTGAAAAAATTGATTATAACTTTACGTTGCACCAGCAAAAAATCACCGATGAATATGCGTGGCTTAGAGATGAAAATTGGCCAAATGTTACTAATGAAAAAATTATAGACTATTTACAAGCTGAAAATAAGTATTCAGAGCAATTTTTTGTCCCATTAGAAAAAGAAAAACAAGAGATATTTGAAGAACTAAAAGGTAGGGTCAAGCTTACGGATCAATCAATTTACGTAAAAAAAGATAATTATTACTATTATACTAGGACAGAAGAAAACAAAGAATATATTATATATTGTCGTAAAAAAGATTCTATATCTGCAATAGAAGAAATCATATTAGACGTTAATGTAATTGCACAAGATCATAAATTTACTGATATAGCTTTAGTAGCAATATCGCCTGATCATACTTTAATAGCATATAGTGCCGATTTTACTGGTGATGAAAAATGTATAATTAAAGTTTATAATTTACAAACTAAAGAATATTTATTAGATGAAATATCTAATGTTAGCGGCAGCATAATTTGGCACGAAGAACTTAATGGATTCTTCTATATGCCTATTAATGAGAATTTTCGTCGTGATAAAGTAATGTTCCATTCTTTAGGTGATTCAGTTGCAAATGATCGATTAATTTTTAGCATAACAGATACGCTATATCAACTACAAGCTACTAAATCATCTAGTAAGCAATATATTTTCATCAATGTTGCTGGTCATAATGAAAATGAAATTTATGCTATAAAAATGAGTGATCACGATTTTAAACCTAAGCTTATTAGAGGAAAATTGGGTGGTATATTTTATGATATTGAACATAATGGTGATAAATTTTTCATTAAGACTAATGATAAAGCGAAGAATTGTCGAATAATATCGCTAGATATTAGTGATTACTCAAATGATAGTTGGGAAAATAATTATGTGCCAGAAGAGCAAGATCAATATTTATCGAGTTTTGATATTACCAAAAACTATTTGATACTTAATTATCGTGATCAGGGACTTCCGCTAATTAAAGTCAAATATCTTAAAACAGACAATAGATTTACTGAAAAAATTATTTGTTTTCCAGACGCCTCCTTTACCGCCACATCTATGTCCACCAATTTTGATGAGGATGATATTAGAGTAAATTACTCTTCTCTTGCTATGCCTAATACTACCTATAATTATGATTTTAATCAAGATAGGCTTTCAATATTAAAAGTGCAAGAAATACCAAGTGGTTTTATTCCAGAAGAATATAATGTAGAAAGGATATTTGCTGATAGTGAGGGGGTGAAAATACCGATCACCTTATTATATAAAAAATCTTTGTTTAAAAAAGATGGTACAAACCCTTTATACCTATATGGTTACGGTTCATATGGTATGGGAGTGCCAGTATCTTTTAGAAATAACGCTATTTCTCTTGTAAATCGTGGATTCGTGTATGCGATAGCACATATAAGGGGTGGTGATGATCTTGGACATGATTGGTATGAGGCGGCTAAATTTCTTAATAAAAAAAGAACTTTTACAGATTTTATTGCTAGTGCGGAAATGCTTGTAGATAAGCGATACACTGATAAAGGTAATATAGTAATCTGCGGAGGGAGTGCAGGAGGTTTGTTGATAGGGGCGGTGATCAATGAGAGACCAGAATTATTTAAAGCAGCGATTGCACATGTTCCTTTCGTTGATGTATTAAATACCATGCTCGATGAAACCTTACCATTAACCCCTGGGGAATTTAAAGAATGGGGTAATCCCAAAGAACTAGAATATTTTAACTATATTAAATCATACTCTCCATTTGACAATGTTAAACCGCAAAATTATCCAAGTTTATTTATAACAGCGGGAATCTCTGATCCTAGAGTTGGGTACTGGGAAGCGACTAAATGGGTAGCAAGGCTACGTGCCAAAAAACAAGATGACAATATATTATTGCTCAAAACTAATATGAATTCAGGTCATAAAGGAGCTTCTGGGCGTTTTGATTACCTCAAAGAAGTAGCAGACGATCTAATATTTATATTTGAAATTTTCACAAAATAAGTATAATTTGGATTATCTGTAGAAAGAAACCTATGAGCAATGGGAGCTTAAATATTTTATTGAATTATGTGGCTAATTGTCGATCAATATGACTCTGATATTTTACCGACTTGTTTGAATAAATTGTACTTTTTACTTGCAATACATTATGAGCATTTTCTCTATTCTACTGCATTTTTTGCTTACGTTTAAATCTAGCATTAATTTGAGATTCAACATTGGATTCCGTAACATTA
>Ga0214919_10000897_pt1 | contig 50377 bp, 47 predicted proteins | sample LL1503_MetaG_FD_177994 | JGI IMG/M metagenome (GOLD analysis project Ga0214919, IMG submission 177994) | Freshwater microbial communities from Lake Lanier, Atlanta, Georgia, United States - LL-1503 | ecosystem: Environmental > Aquatic > Freshwater > Lake | place: USA: Georgia | collected...
GTCTTTTACAGAACTTGTAGGTACTTCAGTTCCTAATACCAATCCAATTGTAGATAAAATTGCTCTTTTGAATTTAATAGACCAATCATCGATAATTTTGTTTAATTGTGTGTTTTTAATATGACTTGGTAATTCTGGAGTTTTATAATCTTCGTTAATTAAGCTCAACGAACATTCTAATGTTTCGTGCCATTCTTTGAAAAATCTATAGTTTTTAAGTGGTACATGTTTGTTTTCATTAGCTTGTCTTCCAAGACCGTGTCCTAAAACATTTCTAGTATAGTTTGGATTTTTGGGATTATCTTTTCCGTGATAAAGGTTTTGCATGAAGCCTTTAAATTTATCCCAAACATTTGAAGATTGCTGCCCAGTAATCGCAGAGTTAACTATGGATTTTTTTAATTCATAGGTAAAATAATCAATTTGATTTTCAAGATGTTTTAAGGCTTCTTCTCTTGTCATTTTATTATAAATCCTTTAATTTATATATCACATCTAACCTTGATTTGATATATATTCGTTTATTTTTTTTAATGACATAAGACAAGAATCAAATCGATGAAATTCGCTTGAAATATAATCTAAAGATAATTCATCGAATTTATCATTGTTCTCTCTTTCTACCTCGAAAAATATATTCTTTCCTTTTCTTCCTAGTAATCTATATTTGTGCATAAGGATATACGCTGCTGCACCCAAATCAGTTACATGTCTAGCGTTTTTATTTTCAAATGGAAAGTCGCCTATTTTTTTCAATGACATTATACATGCATCGAATCTGTGGAATTCGCTGCTTAGATAATCTAATGTCAGTTGATCGAATTGATTGTCGTTTTTAGGTTCTTCTATTAAAAACACAATTTCTTTTGCTCTACGCCCAAGTACTTTGTAGTCATGCATAAAAATGTATGCTGCAACGCCTAGATCAGAAATAGCTCTATTTTTTTTCATCTTTATCCTTTTATGATTTATAAGCTGCTTCGGCTGCGATTAAGCATCCTTTAGCTACGCTATAAAGTGGTTCGTTCGGTCTAATAACATCACCAATTTTAATTGATAACTTTGCTTGCATAATAGTATCACGGAAAATATCATCAAAACCCGGAGGTGAGGAGGTTCCTCCAGCAATGATCATATCTACTGGTTGATCTGAATGAACACTTTTTGAAGCATTTGATAGTCCGTTTTTTATTTCATTAACAGTGTTTTCTATCATTATTCTGTATTGTGTTTGAATTGCTCTTTCGACAAGATTAGCTGGAGGTTTAGAAAGATCGACTTTTGTTTTTTCTTTGTTGATGTATGTTGGCGTTTCTCCTGTTGCTTTAGCAGCTTGTTTGTCTATCCAATCTCCGCTATTTACAATTGCGAATTTAAATATTGGATTCCCATACATTGCATAGCAAACATTTACCATTCCGGCACCAAAAGATGCCGCAATTCCTGTAAAGTTTTTGTCTTTTAATTCAGCGTAAACCAAGGCTAGTGCTTCGTTGATTGGATGTGCGTCAACTACTAGTCCTTTGCTTGATTTATATGCCTTGAATATTGCTTGTAATACTTTTTCATGATATTCAGCATCGGTTTCTTGATTGATAGCGTTTGCTGGAATGCTATAGTACAAAAGTTCTTTGTCTTTACTTGGCTCTCCGATTAGGCTATGCATCATAATGCTTAGGATTTGAAATGCATCTTTTTCTTTTGGGTTTACACAACCAGCACTCATAGGTCTTTTTAATTCAAGTGTACTCATTGTGTATGCCATATTTACAGCAGCTTCTCCTAAAGCGTAGCCAACATCGCCTCTTTCTATAAGTGGTACACCAGCTGTTTTCATCATTTCGAAAACAAATCTATTTTCTAATGGTATTTCCAGAAAAGCATTTACTTCTCTTTTATTAGAAAACTTTCCATCTGCATCTCTTTTGCAACTTACCAAATTGTATGTTCCGCAATCAAAACCTATTCCAGCCATAATTTCTCCTTGTTATTTACCAAAGTTTACAGGATTCAATGTGTTTGTAAAATCTGGTATTTCCCATTCTACTTTGTCGTTTTTTTTGGAATCCACCTGATTTACAATCATTCCTTCTTTATTGTTTACATTTAAACTAAGTCCTTCATTTGTCAAATTAATGTTTAAAGTTAAATTAATATTGATCTCACATTCACCATTTTTGGTGATTACTTGTGTTTTTTGTGTCTCGATGTATTTAACCATATTAATTCCTAAATTAGTTTAGTTATTTGTTGGCCATATATTAAACATTTTTTCGATTCCTTGAATAAAATCTTTTTCATTAAGTTCTGTAAGACAAGGTTTTACCATGCAAGACGATTTTGGGCATTTATCTTTTGCGTAGCAAGGTCCACACTCCCAATTCGTATCAAATAGCTTGTGTTTTTGTACAATTACTTTTTCATAATGCTTTCCATATAGGTATCCATCTGTGTATGTGAAAATACCAACAAGTGGTTTTTTAAGACCGCCAGCTATGTGGAAACAAGATGTATCTACTGAAATTACATAGTCACAGCAGTCAACAAGTGCTATCAATTCTTTAATTGATAAATCTGTAATATTTGGTGTGCATTCTTCATCAAAAGATTCTAATTTTTTATTATGAATCCCTACGACATCTAAATCGTAACTTTTAAGTATGTTTAAAATTAATTTTTGTTGATCTTTGGTCAAAGTTTTTGCCGTCATTTTTGATACTGGACAAAATCCAATTAGTTTATTTTTGTTTCTTTTTATTCGATGTGATATTTTATCTTTTACATTTTCATCAACATGCAACATCATGTCGAAGTTTCTTTTAACATTGTATGTATCAGCCCATATTTCCGCTCTACTTCTTTGTCCATTTGGAGATTCTATTGTTTCTATTTCGTTAGATTTTTTGACACAAAAATCTAATTCTAATCCATACTGAGAAGTATCGACTTTTTTTGCATCAAATACATTGTTGATTAGTGGGTGGTCGTTTATTGCATCTAAATATTGTGATTGACAGGCGAAATCTACAGTGCAATCATTAGCTTGTTTTTTTATTTGTTTAATGAGCATTCTGCACAAAAAAACATCTCCTAAACCACCAAGTTTTTGATTTAGGAGAATTTTATTTTTTTTTCTATAATATTCTACAATTGCCATGAAATAATATAGTTTTTAAAACACTAATTAGATTTGTTTTTTTCGTGTTTTACCATTGTTGCATGGTGTTGCCATTTCATTTCACCATGATCTACATTGTGATCATCAGTTTTAGGTCCCATTTTAAACAAAGCATCAGCTGCTGTAGGCATAAAATAAGATGTTGGATAATGACTTCTAATATAGCCATCTGGATAAGCCCAATATGCTATTCCTGCTCTTCGTGTGCCACCGGTTTCGTCTATGTTCCAAACAGGTAGTTTTTTCTTTGTGTTTTTACAAAACTCTACAAATGTTTTCATTTTTTAATCCTAGCAAGGTCTGCTATTTGGTAGCAGACCTTACAAAATACATGTTTATTAGCTTTTTATTACGCTTGCTAGAGCAGCAAGTACTTGAATGTCAACTGATCCACCGGAGTCACCAGCGAAATTAATCTTAGTTACAATTAAGTCGCCACCATTGAAGACTTGTGTTGATTTGTCAGCTAGAGTAAATACAGCCGAAGAACTTCCGTTGAGTTTTACTTGACATGGATAGTCGCCATCATTTTGAATTTGCACGAAATTTGCATGTGAACCGTATTCTTCATAAAAGTCGATTTCATTTGCGGTAAAAGCCGAATTTTGAGCTACGGTAAGATTAGAAAAAGCAGGGAATACATTTTCAGATTTAACATCGCTGTAGATGCTTCCGTCATCGCTTACAATTTCAATAAACGCTGCGTCTTCTGCCATTTCTGGTACTGCAAACCTTTTCCAGTAATTGCAATCAGTAAATGTGTCGCCATCTTTTAATTCTCTGATTTTTCTTGTAGGACCAGCAACAAACATGGTTCTTTGTTTTGACACAGAGAATTGTAAGCTGCTAGCTGAAGTTGGATCGAGATCCAATAGACCTTGTTTTGCATTATTTAACTTAACTCTAAATTCACTCATGGTAACTCCTTTTGTATATTTATGTAGCGTTTAAGCATTTCTTAAATGTATTTATGTTATATGTTTAAAAATTCTACACTTTCATACAATCTTTTGATTAAATTTTTACCTAAATCGACATTTACCATAGTGGTTTTTAGTCCTTTACTGGCATGTAGATAAGTGCCAATATTTTGCGTACCTATGGCCCAATCGGTTAATTCATCGTTTGTAGTGATTTCAACACCATTTTTTTTGACTATATTTTCGATTATTTTGATTTGTGATTCAGTCAATGATTTAATTGGAAACGAACCTTGTGGGAAAATTTTAGCAAATTTAATCTTGTTTTGTTGTTTGACTTTAAACCTATGATCGATTTCTTCTATTAAATCTTCTAAAGGATGTGTGTTTTTTTGTAGATCAAATTTAATTTCATATATAAAGCCAAAATCTTTTAGATTGATCGAGTTCACATCCTTTATAAATTCTATTTCTTGATATTTAAGTTTTTCTATAATGTTTGTTTTGCAAGCAACTTTAAAAGAAATATTATCGAATTTTTTGTAAATATGTTCTTTTAATAAATTTAACAATAAAATATATTCGGCAGAGTTACCTAGATAAAGCAAACAACACAAATCTTTTTTCTCTATATAACTATCAAGGTCTACAATGGAATCAAAAGAAGAAATCGATCTTACATCATTAGAAACAAGCATGGATATTTTCCTAAATGAATTTGGAGTACATGATATATACTCTAAGATACTTCTAGAGGAACTTTTTTATTTAATTAAAGAAAAAAACAATGATAAACATTAATCTTAAAACTTGGATGTATTTAGGTAGAAGAGACAAAACAGAAGTCAGGATCATCACAAGTGTATTGTCTAAACCTATGAATCCCATATCTATCACAAACACAAATCAAATAGATCTTCCTTTGTTGTGGCAAGAAGAAATAAATCAAATAATCGAACAAAATAAATTGTTATGGGAATTTTGGTTGTATCAAGCTGTTGATTACAGAACATTGAAGTATGAATTAAAGAAGGGAGGATATAGTAATATCCCCCCTTCTTCTACACCTGAATACAGAAGAGATCTTATTTTTAAATATGTTATAAATAATAACAAATTATTAAAACAAAAAATCATGACTGCTAAAAAGTTTTTGTCTTAGATAGATTTTTTCACATAAATCCTATTTATGAAAAAACTACCATGATCCGTTTCGATTAAAAATTGATGACCATCTATTTCTGAAATAGTACCGCCATAATTAGAAAATTCTTCTGATAGGTCGGCTAAATCACCAACAACTGGTTCAATTTTATTCAATAGCTTGCTTTCAGATATTTTCGGTTCAACATTCAAACCAACATATGGTTTTTTGTTTTCTTTTTCTTCAGATTGATTATTCAACCATTTTTTAAAATTCGAAAATACAAAAGGACAATCCTTGTTTTCGTTTTTAATCGGATCTTCACTGTTTTTTTCCATATAAGCCTCCATTCTATGTTATGTTGAAAAAAAACTCAAAATTTCTTCCGTACTTATATATTGTGTATTAATATATTTTTCTCCAGAAGACGAATCCGACACTTCCATATTTTTCATTTTATTTTGTTTAAACCAATAGCACATACCGTCTATGATTCCATGTGCTATTTCATTTTGAGGATATTGATACAAGTCGTTTTCTAATTTTTGCATACCGTCTTTGCATGTAGAATGGCTGTTGTCGCAACAAAGCAAAAGCACTTTGTTTGTATAAAATTTATCGCATAATCCAAGTGCTGCACATATCGGATTTCTATAATCATCTATTTGAAACATTGGCTCTACTGATTTCTTGCATTTGTAATAAACTTCATCGACTGAATTATAATTATAAATAACTCCTCTGTAATTTTTTAAAAAATTAGAATATGTTTTAGTAGAAGCGATGCAATTAGGATGTGTTTTTAATTGCCTTGGAAAAAACTTCATACATTCTTCGAATGGATTGTTGATTAAATAATAATTGGGATATCTGTTTTTTAATGGCCATTTAGCCAAAGAACCGTTCACTGCTATTATTTTAATGTCTCTAGGCAATTCATCTAGAATTTTTACTTTGTTGACGAAATCATAACCATCTGAAACAATTATTACTTTGTTTAATTCTAGATTTTCTCTTTCGATTGAAATCGTGTTTGTGAATTCGTTTTCTTTTTCGTTTTTATAAAATTCACCATAATTAGAATCTCTATATGATGAATTTATATCAATATAAGGAACTGTATCTTTGTTTGGATTTCTTACCCATATATTGTTTTTAGTAAGTAAATATTCGTTCCCGTTTTTTGTTTTTTTTATTCTAAGTTTTTCAATTGTTGTCATAATTTTTATGGCTTACATGGCACTATCGCCACACAGTTAAGGTTTTCTTTATCCCCTGTTAATTTACTAATATCTAAATTTATTTTCACATCAATTGGTGCGCCTTTGTAGACCATTTCAATTTCTGGTTTATCTGGCATTACAAGTCTTATTTCACTTGGCGCACCAACAAGTTCAATAGTCGATGGCATTCCTGTTACTTGAATTTTTTCTGGTATTCCTATAGCTTCTAATCTGAAAATCGATGGGAAATTATCTGCGAGTTCTAATTTAATCGAAGAAGGCACAGTAGAAAACAATTCAATTCTTGATGGTATTTCAAACTTGGAGAACAATTCGATTCTTGACGGTATGTTTTCTGATACAAGTTTTATTTCAGAAGGAAATACAAATTTACCAGTATCAAATTTAATTGAGCTTGGTATGTTTATAGCTTCTACTCTTATTCTTTCTGGTATATCGCTTAAAACATGTATATCTTTTAATTCAGGAGCAATAATTCTAATTTCAGATGGAATTCCAATGTCTGCTATTTCGACTTCTAACGAAGGATTTTCAATAGAGTCTTGTAATGAATCAAATCCTTTAGACCTCATTCCACCAGAAGGACATTGAACTTGTATTTGACATGTCACCGTTGGAGGACTACCCCAGTCTACTGGAATTGGCGGTGGCGACCCGTAATCTACTGGAATTGGCGGTGGAGGATCAAATTTCACAGTAATTGGCGGTATAATAATAGGTGTTATTTTAATATCTGGTATCGTAATTGGTGTAATTTTAATATCTGGTATCGTAATTGGTGTAATTTTAATATCTGGTATCGTAATTGGTGTAATTTTAATATTAGGTATTGTAATTGGTGTAATTTTAATATCTGGTATTGTAATTGGTGTAATTTTAATATTAGGTATTAGAATTGGTGTGATCTTAATATCTGGTATTTTAATTGGTGTGATCTTAATATCTGGTATTGTAATAGGTGTGATTTTAATACTAGGTATTGTTACGGGCGTAATTGTAATAGGTGATATTGTAATGGGTGTTATTTTAACATCTGGTATTGTAATTGGCGTAATAGAAATAGTCGATGGAATATTTATTGGCGTAATAGAAATAGTCGATGGAATATTTATTGGCGTAATAGAAATAGTGGATGGTATTTTGATCGGTGTAATAGTAATAGTAGACGGTATCTTGATCGGTGTAATGGAAATAGATGTAGGCAGTGGAGGATCAATAATTATTACACTTGGTATGTTTATAGGGCTTATTGGACCTATGTCTAAACATGGAAATACAATTGGAGGAAAATTAATTATCGAAGACGGAATTACCAAGCTAGGATAAATAAATGGTGGCAAGTCTGGTATGTTTGGTAGAGTTATGTCAATCGTAGTTACAGATTCTATTTGTGTTGGTTCGTTGGCTTCTATTCTTTCTTTTGCGCTTGTTGTTACTGTGCAGTTGTCGTTTGCCGCTGTTACAATCGGATCTATAATTGAGTTTGCTGAGTAACGATGTGTTCCTCTTAATTCTGAATCAGTAAATTGCCCATCACCAAAATCTAATCTAAAACTTGTGTACGATCCTTCGATTGCAATTATGTATTGTGCAAGAGTTCCATTTATCGGACTAGTTTCAATTGTATTGAATGTAAATGTTATGTCGGGACATGTAAAATCATCGAATATTAAAGTAAGTTCTCTTAAATTTCTAATTTTATAATCAAGTGTTTCTAAAGTAGGTGTAAAATCATAACCAATAAAATTTTCAATGTTTATAATAGCATCGATAATTTGGTTGTGATGTTCTGCTATTACAAATCCACGAACTTCTGCGTTAGCTGTGTTGAACTTGGTTTCTTTTCCGCCTAAGTTTCTCGCACATCTTTTAAACTTGTTTATTTTATTGTTTATGTCTTTTTCTACGCCATCGTAATAAAAAAGCTCACCATTAATATTTGCAAAGCCATTTTCTGCCCAAACTTCATCTTTGTCAGCATCTACTGGTTTAATTAATATACTGTCTGACCACGCAAGGTTGTCTTGAGTAGTCACAGTTTCAGATGTGTTATAAACTAGATAAAGAGTATAATCGTCATCGTATCCCTTGGGATAAACAGGTTTTGGTGGAAAATAGTTAGCCAAATAAGTTTCCTTTATCTTCTTAAGTATCTATCATTTGTTCGCTTTATTTTAATAAATAGACATCAACCATTGACTTCCAGATGGTTTTGATGACACGCTGCTAAATGTCAATGTATTAGAGTTAAATTTAATAAAAGCCTTTGAGCTATAGTCAAAACTTAAATACGCTATGCTTTCGTAGTCACTTGCCACAAGCAATGTTTGGTTTGTGTTGTTATATTCAGGTTGACTTATATCTTGTAATGGCTTGTAGCTCAAAGAATTTAATCCGGGACCGCCAACTTCCCACAAAGTTGTTGTTGGATTATATGCTGAAACCGAACCTGAGTTGTTAAAAAAGAATACGCCTTGCTGCAAAGATGTTAATTGACCTTCTACTTTTGCAGAACCAGACATATCAGATATTTTACGAATTTCTGTGAATTCATTGGTGCTTGTTCCATTGGTCTTGTAAAAACTATATATTCTAAAAAAAGTACCCACACCATAGTTTCTTAAAATATATCCACTTCCGTTGTGCCATGCTGTTCTATAAACACTCATATTTCCTTGTTCGGAAATTCCACCATTAAATGTCACCATGTTTCCTAAAAGTTCGGTTGCTGCGTTTCTGTAATTGGCACTTGTAAATGTAGATACGGTAGCGACTGTGCTGTTTAAGTTAATACTGGTTTTAACTTGATTGGTAGGAGATGTTCCAGATGGTATCGCAGTTGTTGTGCCACCAAGTAAAAAATGTATATTGTTTGTTGTGTTGAAAGAAAACCAATTCCATGGGCGACTTATTTCTGGGAAACTTGTTGCTGTGTAGACATCTAAGAATCCACTGTATTCTATTTGTTTTATTTTTTCTGTACTAGGAGAATCCGCCTGATTTCTTCCAGTCGCCCAATAAATAACTCCAGTTCCCGAATCGCCAGAGCTAGTTGTGCCTCTTGGTGCAAATCCATTGTTACGTTTGAACTCTCTTATTTGTTGTTCAGAGTTGTTTTGTGAATTTAAGAAAGATGAATTCTGTGTTATGACCAGTGAATTAGGGCTTTTGTTTTTGAATGTTTCGCTTGTAAGTCCGAATTCATACGAGTAAAGAGTAGAATCTGAAGATTTATAGTGCCATAGCCACAAATTATAATTTTCGACAACATCAATGCTGTTTGTGTAATTTGTAATTCTATAAGATCCATATTGCGTGTCACATCTTAATGTTAAATCGTAGTACCCACCAATACCATAAGACGCTTTGGCTGAAGATGAATTACCATGATCTAAGTCGTCTGATAAATTCCAAGTATACGATGTTATAGGATCTATAGGAGTTGATCCAACGACTGTTTCTCCAGAATATGTTTTTCCTGTAGATGGGTTTATTCCAAGGTTTAGTGGAATGTAGATATCAATTAAACTATCTGCTCTGGTTCTTAAGGAAGGATAAACATCATTTGAAATGTCTCCGTTGTCTACAATTTGTCCAAGTTTTGGTTGGAAATATATCCATGCAATATCTGGAGATTGTACTCTAGCGTTTATGAAGTTTGGGAGCGTAACGGTGTCTGTTCCGAATTTATTTGTAACAGTTAGTGAAACATCATAAAAACCCGGTTTCGAATAAGTTTTTTTAATTTTACCGCCATCGGTATCATTGACTAATACGTTTTCTTCAGTAACAGGGCCTTCGGTTGCTTCGATTGTTGTAATAGAAGGTCCTGTGTTGTCTCCAAAATCCCAAATTCGTGTTATTGAACCTGTAGTTCCATCAGTTCCAAGACGAAAACTAAGGTCTTCGAATTCAACTGTCAAAGGAACCAATCCAGTTTTGCTCGTAGCCTTAAACCAAGCTCTTGGAATTAATGTTATCTTTCTTAAAAAATTTATTCTTTCCTCTAAAGTTCCTTGTAGTGGCATCGATGCTATTGTTCCTTTGATTCCAGCAAATTGCTGTATAGCAACAACAGCATCCTTAATTGAATTGTGATGTTCTGCCATGACATTTTGAACGACATTTGTTATATCTTTGTATTTTACATTGTCGGTAAAACCAGAAAGTAATTCTAATTCATTAAATGTAAATGTAGTTCTACTTTTGTAATAAAAAGAAATGGCTCTTAATTCTGGATCGCTACATTGATCTACAAGAGTTATGATTCCTACTGGGGGAAATCTGTTTAACGTAGCAGTATCTCCAGCGACTTGTATGCTCGTGTCTCCGGGATTGTAGTCATCGGTAAGAAAAACTCTTAAACCGTCATGGACAGCGTAAAGATTGTTATCCGAATCAAAGTCAACAGGGTAATTTATTGCTGATGGTAATGTCATTTTATTGCACCAATATTGATTTTTCTAAGTAAGTGTTTTTTTGATTTTGATTATCGAAAATCACAAGAAGCGAAGGATCGTATTCGCTTGGTGATTCGTATGTTACTTTTACATTGTGAACATTCGGATCTGTAACATTAATAGATCCAGATTCTATTCTTTCTCCTTCGTAATAAACGACCCCACCAAAAACCCAATATCGTTGTGTTATGTTGCCTTCGGTTTGATCTACAAACTCAAATTCAGTAGCTCCAACTCCAGATGTTTCTATTGAACTTCCAACTGCTGGAGTTACATAAAAAAAAGGTTGAACTTCTGTGTTGTCGACTAATATGTAATTTGATTTTTTACAAATAGCTTGCGCTCCAAGCGTATTTATAACATTTAATTTAACGGTATAGTATCCTTCATTGAGATAGGTATGGGTTGGGCTTTTTTCAATCGATGTAGTGCCATCACCAAAATCCCATAAATATCTAATGATGGGTCCTGTGCTGAAGTTTTGAAAACGAACTTTCAATGGCGATTTGCCTTTAATTGGATACGCTCTAAATATTGCCTTGGGAGTTATGAATTTTACTTCTAATTCTTTAAGAATTCCATTTAATGATTCTGCTTCTGGAAAATCTTTAACGCCTAGCTTATTCTCTATTTTTATAACAGCGTCTTTAATGGAATTGTGATGTTCTGCCATTACTCCAGAACTAACACTTGATTTTACATTCCAAGGTGATTGTCGTGAGCCAGCAAATCCTCTTATTAAATCTCTAAATATTCCTTTTGCTTTAGTGTTGTAGTAAATCAATTCAGATGGGCCGTATGTTCCTACGGGAGATCCAATTCGTAAAATTCCTTGGTCTGGAAATCCATCTGTACTTTCTACAAGTAAGTATTTACTGGTGTAGTTCGCAGCATACAAAAGAAATGTTTCAGAGTTATTTTTAGCAGGATATAAGTAAGCCTTAGTATCTATTACTTCTGGAAATAACGATAAGTCTCCAGTGGTATATCCAACGTCTAAAGAAGTTAGTTTTTGTATTAACGCCATTAATCCCCCATAATTTCCTTAGCTTTATTTATAATAAATTCATGTCTTTTATTTATTTCAAGTAAAGTTTGTTGTTTTATTGGCACATCATCAGGCAACAAAAGTATAGTTTCCAAAACATCTAAATCTGGTGCAACGCCCATGACTTTTCGTAAATTTAACTTTTGTAACAATTTTTGACCCCAATAGTCTTTTTGGGATTCTAAATCATCAAAAGGTTTGAGGGCTTCAGCTTGTTCTAGGTTCTTATATGATTTAAGAAAGAAATCTATTTCTTCTAAAAGATTCTTCTTTTTTATAATAAGTTTATCTAGATTTTTGTCAGTACAAAATTTCTTTCTTTTTAGTTTAGAAATTTTTATTTCGTGTATTTTCTCATTATGCAAATTCTTGAATTGTTTTTTTAATTCTAGCCTTTCTAAACTTAAATCAAAGATTTTTAAATCGTCTTTGACATCATCTATTTCAAGTAATATTGATTCCCAAGAATCTTTTCTAGCATCTATTTCTCTCAAACATTGCCATAATCTCGCTTGATGAGTTGGTTCTTTGCCTAAAAGAAAATATTTTAATTGGAAAAAACTATGGCGATTAACCATGTTTTCTAAATTTAAGCTATTTAATTCGTTTGTGATTTCAGAATCATTATTCATATGATTTTTCCTTGTTCTATAAAATAGAAATTCTAAGTCGATTTTAAATGACAAACAGCTTTGAATTTTACATTATGAGGTATTGCGTTGTACCCCCATTCGGCTTTTGAATGTTCTATTTTTTCACAATCTTCATTGAATTCGCCTGTTTTATTGAATAAATTCTTACTAATACACAAACCATTTATTGTTCCATCAATAAAATTTGATTTTCTAATATAATTTGGGAATAACACATCTGAATCAGATTCAATAAACATTGAATATTTTTTTGTATAATTTCTTTGTAAATATGTTCCAGCAATAAAAATTATATTCCAATCTTTTTCTGTAGCGTTCATGCCAGCATTTATCATGGCTGCATAATTTGCTTTTGATTTTACAAATTTCAACCCTTTGCAATCTAAGTCGAAATCTTTTATTTCTTCGCTATAAATGCACATTATTGATGTATCTTCGTATTTGGATCTGATTGATTTGATTGTGTTTTCTAAATTAATATGATTCGAATCGGCACATATGATTATAAACCCCCAATTTAATTCTTGGGGAACACCTAAAAGTTTTTTCAAAATTTTCTCCTTAATTTAATGCAATATCAAAATCTATTCTAATTATATCATCATCGGTTATCGCATTGGTAAGAAAAAATGTACCATTTTCATAATCAGAAGTAAAACCTATTGATATATTGTCGCTTTCAGGAGTATAGCCAGAAACATATATTTCTGAATTTTCCGTAAGTCTAGAGCCGTTAATGTAAACCCTTAATGATCCTTCCATGTATGGAGTCGATAAAACATTTACAGAATAATTCAAATAATCAACCGTAACTGGTTCCACATCGTAATAGTGTCTGTGAACAAAATCGATTGAAAAATTAATTACTGGCTTTATGATGTTGGGAGCAGTAAACGACCATTCGATGGTATCGGAATTTTGTAATTCTATGGACCCATCGTTGATCAAAATAATTTGTGAAGGCAAATTAAGTTCCACGCTTAAGTTTGTTGCTTCATCGGCAATTCTCGATAGCTTGTCTCTTTCCACATTCATCATTCTTACAAATGAAACTGGATTTGTTAATGAAAGGTAATTAAGTGTGTTTGCATAATAATCTAAGTCTTCTTCGCTGACAGTCTTTGTGCCATCCGAATGTTCTGCAATGTTATGCAATGCTTCATCGATTGCAGTGTCTTTTAAATTGCCATCTTCATCAATCGATTGATTTAATCTGTTGGATAAACTTCCCTGTGTTCCTTGTGCATCAATTAGCACTAAGGTGTTTCTGTCTAAACTAGAAGATAAAATTTCGTCTCTTCTTTTGAGAGCTTCCAATGGAATATTGTCATATACAAAATGATATGGATACTCTGAAGAATATAATGGAACTTCTGATGATAATAAGTCAGGCATTTTAACCTCGTATGATAAAATATCTAAATTATATATCGTTTTAACAATAAATTTATATCATTTTAATTAACGATCCAAGATCGTATAAATTATAACTTAAAAATTTTTCCCAATCTTTTAAAGGTTGTTTGTTTTTATTTGTTTCATTTACCCAATTTAGAACCGAATCCCAAGAATTACCGTAATTTCCTAGTATTTCTTTATCGGGTTCCACATCTTTAATGAAATAGTAAACAGCTTCATCAGAGTTTTCGTTCTTTTTTGTTCTTTTTAAATATTGTATTTCGACATTTTGTAAGTCTCTATCGCTTGTATGGTTGACAATTCCAGCATATCCCAAAGGAATGACGACATTTTCCCCAATGTTGATTTTGCCATCCTTTTCTTTTATTATTCTTGCGGCAAATTTGTAACTGTTAGCGTAATGCGTACACAAATCTGCAATTGACTCTCTTTTGACTAATACACCTGATATTTCAAGGTATTCGCCTTTGAATATTTTTCTTTTGGCAAATAAGCCTTTGTTTGCTTCAAGAGCATCTGAATCTTTAACATAAAATCTATCATCGGTTTCTTCGAAAAATATCATTTTATTCTATGTTTCCATTTTCTATTGATGTGTTTATTTCGTCTAATGTCATTTTTTTCCCAACAAATTCAGAAAAACTAATTACAAAATGACCTACAATCGAATTTAATATTGTTTCTTTTAAATCGTTGTTGTGATTTATCATTTTAATTGCATTTTGAAGCTCTTCTGGATCTGGTCCCCAATCGAAAACTTCATTATCCAACATTAAATAATTTATGTCTTTTTTAAATTCTTCGTTATATAATTTTATAATTGATAATTTTTTCATCATACGAAAGATAGTCTCCAATTCCAAACTACTTGAATACTATCGGTTTTTGTTAAGTCTGGAAATGTAACCATGCTATACAATTCACCGTTATTCATTTGAAGTGCCATTTCATTTAAAGCATATCCATTTGCATCTGAATAAGTAAGAACTGAAGTGAATGTTGCTTGGCTTGGTACATTTGAATCAAGCGAAGAAACGACAGGCTTGCTAGCTCTAGTGATTCCAAATAGACCGTTTCTAGATGATTCGACATATTTAGTTTGACCAGATGTGTAACCACCGTCTCCAAATATCATGCGTGATATATAGAAATCATATGGATTTCCAACATTGTTTGTCAAACTAGATGCCAAGGCTTCTCTGCCCTTTTTTAAAATGGTATTTTTAAAATTTATTTCTTCGATTTTGCCACATTTATGTTCTATTCTTGCGAAAACATGTCCGTAACATTTAGTGTCAGTTTTTTCTATGTTCATAATTTTCCTTCTTGTTTTTGACCATCAGCGTACTGTACTTCGAAACTAATTGATTCTTGTTGGTCGATCTTAGTGACTATTCCATCAAGCGAATTAGCTCTAAGTGGAATTTGTGTTTCTGTTGAACTATTGACAACATCGTTACCAGATCTGTCTAGTTTTTTAAATGTTTGCTCAGGGAAATTAAATTGTTGACCCATAATTGTTATGTTTTCCGTTTTAGTGAATCTTCTAATTGTAAAATCGACAACCGAACCACCATTTGAATAGGTCTTCCAGTAAACACTTGGTCCTCCTAATGTAAATGTAGTTTTTCCAGAAGGAGAATTTCCATTAATTTCTTTTAAAAAGTAATTATTACCATCAATTTCGATTATAAAATTCTCTTTAAATCTATTGTTGTCCACTGATGGTTGATATAATTCATTTTCTCCATTAGAAATCAGTAGAGATGTTTCGTAATCGCTATTTGCCTCTAATTTCAATCCACGATAACTTAGGTAGCCAAGCTCATTGTTTGCTAACATATTGTAAATTAGAAGCTCCTGACCAGCTGCATCGCCACCAGAATAACCTTTTATTAGAAACTTATCATCAGTACCCTCAACGAAACCTAAAATTTCATAATAAGTAGTTGATATTTTCTGGTATCGTCCTTTTGATGCAATGTTTTTGATTGGGATCAAATTAGAATTCAAAACTGTGACTTCTGCCTCTAAATTTACTGTTAATTTGCCAGTAGTTCCATCAAAAATTGTATTGCTCGATTCGTCTTTAATTGAATATGTTAAATTAGAATCGTTACTTGATGGCAGAGTATGCGTTGGATCATTGATTAACAGTTCTCCGCTAGGAAGTATGTTTAAAATATCATATGTATCAGAATAATCATCTATAGTGATCGTCCAAGCGACGGTGGCGGTTCCTGAGTCTACATCTTTTTGCGTTGCTATATTTGAAGCACTAAAATTATTGCTATCATCATAAAACAAATTTCTGTTCTTTTGTTCTATGTCGCATAAAGAACTATGATTAAGCACATTGTTTATTAATCTAAATGTAATCGCACAAGACGACAGTTCTCCAGACGATGACATAATTGAATTACAAGAAGCATCAATTGGCTCTGTGACTGTAATTTTGATGGCATTGTGTTCTACGTCGGATATAACATATGTACCAGCAGATTCTAATGGAGATGTTATTTCTAAAATGGCACTACCATCTGTTTCAAGACCTATTTCGTTAAAGTGAACATTATCACAATGAAGAACTATGCTGTCGTTATATGCAGTTCCAGATGTCGTGGAAACAATTTCACTGAACGATGCTAAGTCGCTGCGAGTTATTTTTCTTTTATTTAATCCATTGATCATCGCCCTGTGGAAGTATTTTTGACCTTCTCCTGCTAAGTGTGTTTCTTCAAGTTCGTATTTAAGATAAGAATAAACATATTCACTTGGATCTTCGACAAATTCATTGAAACCGCCAATGATGGTCATATTGTGTATCGGAGCATGAAAAGGAGCAAATTCACGAATACACAACTCTGTTTCGGCTATTCTATCGTTGTTTAAATCGGTTATTTCTACTGAAATATTGAATTTGGTAGATATACAAGAAGAACATTCGTCTATGAAATTTTTGTCGATGTCACAAGGATCTAAAGAGTTTCTAATCGAACCATTGTACTCATCCATGTTGTAAAGATTTTCCGAATATGGAAATTCCGTTCTTATTTTGCCGAACACGATTTTATCGTGAAATGGAAATCTATTTGGAATAATAAGATCAAACAAAGGATCGGACTCTTCGATGAGCCTTACATTCCAATTTTTAGGAGGATACACAACTATTCTTTCGTCTCTTAAATCTTGTAAAGGCAATTGTCTTATATAATTTTCAAGATCTTGTTCTATTGAATTGTCGATGTCTTTATATTTGTAGATTACTTTTAATATATCTCCTTCGTATAAAGCAATTGGTTGATCGGAAAGTGTTTCGCCAATCCAAGTCACAACACTAACATCTCCTATTGTTTCGAACAACACATAATCTAAACTCAATTGTATGTAATTAGTTTCATTTATAGGTCTAATATAAACTTCGAAATTAGTTAGATCGTAACTTGATATTTTCTTTTTAAGCTCAAACTCATTAATTGCTCCATCGTAGACAAACGCTTCTTGCCATGTGTTTTCAGATACTACTTGCCAAAGTCTAGTTAAACTTACAAGTTTGACTCCTATGGTGTCCAAGGCTCTTTGTAGGCCAATTTTAGTGCCTTTTTGCTTGTACATAGGCACTGCATTTATTATTTGTCTTCTCCACAAAGTCGGATCAGTAGATTTCAAACTAACATCTAAAAAATTACCTAAATATGGCAGCAATTTTTCTTGCAAAACTCTTGGATTATATAAATCTATAATTTGATTCGCAAAATCTTCTAAAAATGTAAATCCAGAAGCCACTGATAAATTTAATTTATTTAAAACATCTGATGTTAAATCATTGTCTGTTAGTTTTGTCTTGTATGTTTCTGGCAAGTACCTTTCAAGTAGCGTTTCATACTTTTTTGGTGCGGTCACATGTGATGGTATACTGGTGACTATTGAATTATCACCAAACAATGTAAATCTCATATGAGAAGAAAATTGATCGCCAGCAGGAGTCACAGTCCATGTCCAACAAATAAAATAATCTCCTTCTCTGTTCGAAGAAGCATCCCAATTAAATTCAAAAATGCCTTCTACTGTGTTGCCATCAGCGTCTTCAGTGATGTGCTTTGCAATTGAATTTTCTATGTCGCTACTTAGCCAAGCAGGAAAATCTTGTGTTCCAAGATTATAAGTAATGATTGCGTCTTTAAAGTAAAAAGTATTTGAAATTTTACTTCCATCTAATTGATTTTTTATTTTTTTTAAATTTATTATATTAGCTTCACTTGGATCTTCACATGTTGCTTTATATGCATTTTCTAATTTTATTTTATCTTCATTTTTTTCGTATGTGTTAACATATTCGCTAATGCTTGTATTGTTGAAGTCTCTTTCTACAAAATAAATTTTAATTGTGTCTATCTTGTATGGATCGAATAGACACTGACTGGAGTTTTCTGTGGATAATTCAAATCTAATTAGAGTTGTGTTTAATGCGATGTTTGTTTTAACGGCATTTAAATATAATTTCTCCAAAACAGAATTACCTAACTTTGTGATCAATATACTATTTTTTTCAATAACATCATTGAACTGATCGATAGGCTTTTTAATTTGCGGAATATTTTTTTCTAACAATGTATCTCCAAAATTAAATATATGTGAACGAAATCGATGTAGCATCCAATCTTACTATCTCGAAAAATTTAGCTGTAACAATATGTCCGCTATTGTTTGGGTCGTCTGTCGTAAACCCTATTTCATATCTTTCGACTTGTGGCACATCTGATATTTTCTTTAGTAAGTCTAAATCCCTAAGTGTTTCTCCGTATTCCCAATTAGCTAATGCGAAAAATTCATTTACTCTTCTTGTTATTTTTTCTCGCATTTCTTCTTCAAATTTTCTGTAGGCACGAGGAACTACCGCCTCTATCGAAAGATCAACTATTATTTGTGTTCCGTCTTTTATACAAACATAATCTGTAAATATCTTTTTTTCTTCTATAGCGTTTTGAAGTTCGTTTTTTAAAGTTTGAGAAGCAATAGTCAATCCAGTCGTTAGGTCTCTTGCTAAAATGTACAAATCAATAATGTTGGCGGCACAACCATAGTTTCTTAAAACCGCTACAGATTTGCCAATCTGACCGTTATAAGGAGTAGAAAACAAGTCCGCAAATGTTTTGTAATCTTCGCCAGTTACAATTCTGTTTTGCATCTTTAAGTATCTCGGAAGACGATCACGAATGTCGTCTATTGTGTCTCCATCGTATCCATATTCGCCTCGTGTGTAATTTGAATATGTGATTGGTACTGGGAACTGAAATTCTTTGGCGTTAATGATAGTTTGCGTTTCTACTAAGCCACTAATGATATTGCCAATTATTCCGCCACCAGATCTGTAGGTCATTTGAATTGAAGATCCGTCAGGCGGAATTAGACCAGCTTTGTTGTTTCCGAAAATAATATAAGCATGGTATTCAGAATCGAATTCCACACGAAATTCTTTTCTTGGTTGTGAATCTGTAAAGTAATCAACTAGTTCCCAGCTAGATCCATCTATGCTTACACGAATAGAATCAAAAATGACTGGATATTGTTCTAATTGATACATTTGATTTATTTGACCGTTACCTTTTGGATTGTCGTTATATGTCTTACCTTCTAATCCTATGACACTTGCATTTATCACAGATCCAGCTGGGATTACTATGTCTTGGTCTAACATCGGTTTGTTGTTTGCATCTGCTGGAAACAATTCATATGTTATTGATTCTCCACCACTAGCAAAAGAAATATCAAGTGGAGTTGGTATCGTTAAATCTGAAGTTAAAGGATTTTGAATTGATGCTGAAAATAAAGATCTTGATGCTATTGGTGGTTGTGGTTCGAATCCCACTAATTTTGCCAGCCTGAAAGCGTTTTCTTTTTCTGTTACCGTATCGATGAATATCTCATTTGCTATTTGATCCATTTTGAAAGAAAGGGTGTCTGCGATAAAAGCCCAATTTTCAATTAACATAATCGATATGTCAGACTCTACAAAGTCATTGAATTTATCACCAAATTTTTGTTGTATAAAATCTACAAGTCTATTTTTCATAGACCAAAAATCTTGATTTGTGTAATTCAAATTAAACACAACAGGTTTTACTGTTATTTCTGATTTTGCATATGGTGTTATGTCGAAAGGACAATTATTTATTGCCATGAAGCCTCCGTTAATAAATTGTATCTGGTAAATTTAATACTAGTGATTGAACATTTCTAATGTCATTTGGATCAAAAAATAATATTTTGATATATAGTATTGATTCTTTTTCTGATTTGTCGTCCAAACTATTAAGACTAGAATCTGTTATCTTCGATATTTCAATTTGGCTTATTCTAATTCTAGGTTCGAATCTAGTGATGGATTCAGCAATGATTCTTTTTGCTTCAGCTTGAGCTATTGGATCGTTTGGTTCAAAAAATAATTTTTTCAATGGTGTTCCATAAGTCGGCAACATTACTCTTTCCATTGGATTCGTTAAAAGCAAAGAAAGCATGTCTGCTTTTATTTTTCTAACTCCATATTCGGTGTGCAGAAAGCCACCGGGATCTTTTACGATTGGATATGGCGTTCCTAAGAATTTTTTTGTAGTCATTTTTATTTCCCTTGTAAGCTAGTGTTGTTTAAATCATTTGAAAGTGATTTGCTTGCATCCTTCAGACCTTTGGCATCCGTTAGGGGTGCGCCTTTGCAAAATGGAGCTATTTGTTGTAATGAAAGATTAGTAGCATTTCCAGAAGTACTAGCAAATACTCTATCACTTAATTTAACACATCCGCTATTGGGGTCGTAAACACACACAGGACCGATACAAGGACCTTTTGTACCATCTGGAATTGGACCACAATCACTACCAGCCAAAAGAAAAATATATTTTTTGGCAATAAACAAATGTGATTTCAATGTATAGTTTATATACATGTCTTTTGTGTAAACCAATTTCATTTTAGTTATAATTTCTATTTTATCGGATGGGTTTTTTGGATCTTCTCCGATTATTTCATATTTATTGTCATATGTAGATATCACGTAATTACCGCCAACACGCAACATTACAAGGCCCGGACCTGATCGAACTTCTTGGAAAAGATGGAAATGCGGACCTCTTACTTTGTTGTTCTTTTGAGGAGCAGTAATTTTTATGTATTGCCTAACTGTTTTGTCTTGTCTGTTTTCGTCTTTCATTAAGATTTCAAGTCCATAACCTGATCTAATTCTTATAAATGCTTTCTTAGCTTTGCTGACTGGAACTCCACCTTCTGCACGACACGGACCACATTGCTCATTTGTTTCATCGCACATGTGGATTACATGTTTACTGGTAGATTCCATGTAAATACCTCGTTTCTCTCCTCCCATATTTGGCAGACATCCGGGACAATTAGGCTCTGGAATAGTATGATCGTTTAATTCGATTTTATTTCCAGTAGCAGTTAACAATCTAATGTAATTATTCTTTCCTCTTAGTTTAGATCCAGCTACTGGATCACATTTTGGTTCTTCGACATCGCTCATCTCAATGCAGTGGCCAGTTGTAGATTTCCAATATGTTCTACCAACAAATTTGTCGTTACAACCAAAGTCAAATGGTTTTGTTCCTCTTTCCCATTCTACTTTTCCTTGTGGTTCTTCTACGCTATCATCCATAACAAATGTGTGTCCACTAATTGACAGCAATTGTATTCCAGTTTGAGGAAGATCGCACTTGTTGTTTTGAGGTGTCTTTGGTCCAGCATAAGGACGACATTCTTCTTTCCTTTTAAAGAATGGGTTTTTGCCAGTTTGACTCTTGGGGTAACATGTTTCAGGATGACCAGTCCTTGGATGACCAATTAATATTGTGCTATTACTTTTTTTGCCTTCACAATCTGTTTTTTCTTTTGGAGGATCATCAAGATTTGGATAAACATCCTTGGTTTGAGCGTCTTTTTCTAACTTAGCGTCACTTGGATTTGGATCGAAGTATTTAATGTCTTCGCCTACAGCCCCACCTTCTTGACAAATAGGAGGATCACCGGGTAAACAATCTGGGTGAACCCATTGTCCTCCATGATGTAAATGGTCGTCTTTGAAGCACAGCCAATTGCCACAACCAGACATTATTTCTAATCTTTTCCATCTACGATTACAACGAGGATCTCCATCGCTCATTTTCATCATGTGTTTGTCTGGCGTTTTAAATCCATATATGTGAGGATAAGTTAATATTTTTTGAGCGTTTACTTGATCTGTGAAATCTGTAACTGTGTCTATGTCATATCCGTTGTAGCTTTCTGTATTCCAAGGAGGAAGTACTTGCGTTTCATCATCTGGTCCAACATAATATCCTTTTCTATGTCCGCTATATATTTTATCGTATTCTGGGATATTAAAGCCACCAAACTTTTCTTCACCTTGACCTCTGTTTCTATGCCAAGTAGTACCAATGTAGTATGCGCTTTCTCTTTTTCCTCCATCGAATACCAAACAAATTGTCGATCCAGCTGGAGGTACCCAACTTAGACCACAATCATCAAATCCACCCATCGAAGAAATTGGATTTGCCCACGGAAGTGATTTCATTGGCGTTTTTGGATTCTGTAAAACTGGGCAATAATATCTAACAGAGTTTTGTTTCCATATGTCTACTGTGTCTACACATAAAGCGGTGTACATTCCGCCTAATGCCTCGTCTTGGTCTCCTTTCCATGAACTGTCTTGGCTTTTTTCTCTTACTACTCCGCCAACTTCGTAATCGATATCTCCAAGTCTGTTTGCCAATGCAGTGATTTTTCTTTCCAATGCATCATAATTATTTTTTTTCATTATTTTTTACCTTTTTTTAAGGACGATCTCCAAGCCATTCGCCTCCGACTTCTGCGTTCCAACCTAATGGGTCGTTGCCTAGCCTATCATTTTGATTTATTTCTGCATTTGGAGCAGCGAGTGTTACTTTAAATGTAGTAACATATTTTCCATCTGTGATTTGATGATCGACACCCAGAATTTGCCAATTGCGATTTGTTAAAACTTCGTTAAGCCCATTTCTGGAACTCCACGCACAACCTCTGATCACGGCAGGATTTAAAACAATAATAGACATGGTCTTTCCTACAATACCTCCTTCTCCGAAATTGTAGGCATATTTAGGATTTCCTTGAATTGTTAGTTCTGCTTCGATACTGCCGACTACTTCATATGGTTTTGTTGCGTGGGAGTTATTTAATTCGGCCTCCATTGTTGCGTTTGCTTGTCCACTTTTTGGTCGCCAAAGATTCATATCTGTTCCCGTAGCTTCTTTTTTGTTACCACCTCCGGTTTGCCTATTGCTCCATTTAGGATTGGCCTTGGTTACATCATCTCTTTTTCCGCCCGGTGATGATGCACCGCCAGATATTGCTCCTGTTCCACTAGTTTCATTTATCCAATTTATTTTTGGATTAAAACTTATCACGGGAGTACAATTGCCTCCATTGACGACATATGTTCCAATGCTAGTTTCGCAAAGTTTGTCGCTGTATGGATCTTCTTGAAAAACTATACTTAAATCATCTTCGTTGTTAAAAATTTGTAATATTCCTTTTTCATTATCTGTGTTTAGTGGGTCTAACCAGCTTCTGGTTGTACTTAATTTGTTTTTTTCTTTGGTTTGCCAAGTATTCCAAGGTCCATTACCACCACCATCTTTATTGGAAAAAGAAAAACTGCCTCCATCAGCCCCCCTGAAAACGACTTTGTCTACTTGTGGTGTCAGAGGTTGTGTCCATATCTCTTTAACAGCACTTTTTAAGGTCATTTTATTATCATCGTCTCCGAACGCATTAAAACCTTGTGTAACATTATTGTTTCTTTGCATTAAATCGCAGCATTGCACAGATATTTTATAAACACCATTTTCAAATGAACTTTCTACTGTTTGTACTAAGAAATATAATTTTCCTCCAAAATTCAAGTTACTAATTTTATAAACCTGATTATTGCAGTCTCTTACGATCCATCCAAACTCACATGTGGCTTTTCTCATATCTGGCAAAGTTTGAGCTTTGGTTTTATTTAATGCCTTTATAGTTTGTTTCATCCATTCCCATGTTTCGTTTATTATTTCTACTTTAAATCCAACTCCGTTTGCCACGGCTCTGCCGAATTGAAATGATTTTATGGCAGCTTCACCGTTTTTATTATCATTTCCATAATTACTATTTGTAATTTGCAAACCTTCCATACGAATGTCTACAAAAGGTGCTACAACAGCATATGGCAAAGGTTCGCCCATAGGCTTGTCTTTGCATACGTATTCTTTTGCTTTTTTATATCCATTATTGAACGAACATGCCATTTTTATTTTACCTAAAAAAGTTTTGTGGTATTGTTATGTTTAATCCAGCTTTAAAATCATAAATATCTTTTATTTCATTGAATTCCAAGATTTGCCACCAAAATTCCGAAAGTCCATACGCTTCATAACTTAACAAATCTGGTCTGTATTCATAATTTTTACTTATAACAGTGTATCTTACATCTCCAATGTACGGTTCTTTAGATTTTTTGTATGTAGTGAATGTTGTAATTTTGTTTTCTGTGTAGTATATTAATTTCGAATCAATGTATCTGCTAGACGAACCAACAAATCTTCTTGCTGTTACGGTATCGTTTATTTCTATGTAATTTGGCATTTTGTTTTAACCTTTTAAGAAATTATAGATGATATATCTTCTGCGTAAGGAAGTCCTTGTCCAGATACTTGGCTTGCGTTGTCATACACGACTTCGAAACTTAAATCCATATCGACTTTATAAGGTATGCTTACATTTTTTCCACTATCGTTATACCAAGGAACGTCGGTTGCGTATTTAAGAGAGTAAGTTTTTAAAATGCAACATAATTCGTCTTTATCTAGTATATTTCCTAATTTTAGTTTAGCCAAATTTGGAGGTGCATATGGCATTATTTGTTTGCTTGGGTACACTAAACTTTGTAAAATTCTTATTTCTCTTAGTATTTGATCGACTCTGTCTCTTGTGTCTACTATCCAGTGGTGATTCCATTGAATCACTCTGTTTTCGCTAAATGAATAATTTTTAAATGGGGTGCTTCTTCCGATAGCGTTTTCGTCTGCGTATGAAGCTCCTTTTGAGTCAGACACATCAGGAAGTATGTATGAAATTATTTTTGTTTCTTTTACTTTTATGTATATATCATCTATATTTAGAAGTTTTCCGCCTCTTGCTGTTGCTTTCATTATCTTGGGCCTCCATCGCCAGTGTTTCTTAGTCCGACTCCAGATCCTCTATGGAACTGTCCTGTTCCCCACTTATAAAGATTTATTGGTTTTTTATTTATTTTTTTAGATGCCGTGTCTGAGTCTCCAAGATCGGAATCACCAGAAGGATTCGAAGTAGAATTTTCTTGTTCCATTTTATCGTTAATTTTTTGAAGTAATTCGACCATTTTTTGTTGTTCTTTTAATTGTAGATTAGCTACATTGTTTATTTCATCCATAGAGTACGAAGGTTTGACATTTACTTCCGAAGTAGCTTTTTCTCTTCTTATTTCGTTTGCTACATCAACTCCAGAGCTAGAAGTTATAATGTTTTGTTTCATTTCATCGGCTGACATTCCATCGCCTCGGAATTTCGAACTCAAACTTTCATCTATTGAATATGGCTTTGTTGCCATGGATCGCTTGTTCCATTGGTTCTCATCCGTAAATGCTTTCTTAGATGGCATTGATATTTCACTTGGATCGATTCCAGCAGCAGAAGCTATCATTCTTTGTTTCATTTCATCGTCTGACATTCCATCGCCTCGGAATTTCGAGCTTAAACTTTCATCTGCTGAGTATCGATTTGTTGATGTGGATCGCTTGTTCCATTCCTGATTGTTAATTGAACTGCGAGGTTCTGAGTTTATCGACTTCTGAAGGTCTGTAAACGAACTGCGAGGTTCTGAGTTTATCGACTTCTGAAGATCAGTAAATGAATTACGAGGTTCTGAGTTTATCGATCTTTGATCAGTAAATTGCTCGCTAGGCTCTGAAAGTATATTTATTTTTGAATCAATAGGTTGGCTGATTTCCTTGCCGAAACCAATAAAATTAGAGAACATATTGCCAATAGAAGAACCTAAGTTTCCAATGGATTCTATGCTGTTTTTCAAAAGCATCAACGAATCACTTAACATCATGATTCCTGTTGTTATCATGTCTATTCTTTTAACAGTTTTTCCTATTTTTTCATTCGATGGCATAAAAATTTCTATTGGATCTAATATATTTTCAAGTATTGATTTTCCTATTGTTTCTATTGCATTAGAGTTAAGTATTTCTGCAAAATTTTCGTTCAATGAAATTAACTCTTCGCAAGATTCTTTTATTGAACTCATGTGATGCTTCATAAATTCCAAACCATCCGCAGTCATTTCGACCATTGCGGTTGCCCTTTCCCAATGAGATTTTTCTGCGAAGTTTGCGAATATCGAATTAACAATGTGATTCCAGATGGCAATGCCTACTACTTTAAAAATAGATTCGTCTCTTAATCCGTTGTAAATTGAAATATTAGCTTTGTAATCTTTATATATTTGTTCTACTTCCATGTGAATCAAAGACATTTTTTGCGATATTATCTGCAAGCCATTATATGTATCTTCGACTATTCCGGTTGCCGTTTCCCATTCAGGTTTTCTTGCCTTCCAAGTATTACCGGATAGGATATACCAGACAATGTTATTCCAGATACCAACGCCTATTTCGTGAATAGGAAATTCGTCTTTTATTGATGCATAAGCCCCAGCACTAGCTTTGTAATCCTTGTATATTTGTTCTACTTTGATGTGAATTCCTTGAAGATTGTAAACCATTCTATTTAATCTTTGTAATGTTTCATATGAAATATCTAAAGATTCATCAAGATCGCCAGTGGTAGGGAAGTTATTTATAATGTCTTGTACTATTTTAAAATTAATTGTACTACCAACATGTGCCATTGGTCCGTCTGAGCTAAATCCAATACATGCATTGATTGCAACATCTCTATAGTTCTTATATATATTTCTAATATGTTGGTTTATTTCTACAAGCATTTCTGCTAAATTTTCCATAATTTCTAAAGTTGGAAGCATTTTGCTTTTTACTTGTTCGACAGAACCAGAATCGGCAAAATTATTAGGATCTTTAATTGCATCTACAATTCCTTTTATAAGTGATCCTATAGAGCCAATGTATTTTACGAAGTCTGTTTGTCCGTTAGCGATTGCTTCTGAAACACTAGCTAATTTTTTTGTTTTGGTTACAGGATCTTCTATTATTTCTGTTTGATCGAGAAATAGCGTTTTAATAGATGATGTTATGTTTTTAAAAACCTGAAGCATATTGCCTATGAATATAAGTTTTTGGACTTCGTCTCCTTTAAGTCCAGATAATTTACCACCAACTTCGGATATTATAGTTTGTAGTAATTCCAGTACCTGTGTTATTGGTTTTCCTAAACTATTTTTAATTCCAGATATTGCGGTTGGAATGTTTTCTCCGAAATCTCCGCCGCCTCCTGATGATTCTGATTTTGCAAGACTTACTTCTAATTCTTGCATTATTTCATTTAGACCTTTGTTTTCACCATTTCCATTGATTACTGTAAACAAAAATCTTACTGCTAATATAGCCTTGGCACATTCTTCTAGTTTCTTAACAGCTTCTGATACTCCTTTGAGATCTCCTATTGGTAGTTTTTGTATTGTTTCTATTATTCCAGAAGATAGCTCTATAACAGTTTTTATATTTTCTCCCATGCTTGTTTTTATGTCTTTTATTTTGTCGCCTCTGTCTGCCATGAATGGTGTTCCTTTATAGCCTTGTGCTTGTACTTTTCCGCCCCCTAATTGTTTGTTTAATTCATCTTGAACTTCGTTTAGACGCTTAACATATAACATCATTTTACCAACCGCTGCAATGGCTTCTATTAAAATGTTTAATTTTGCAACTTCTTGTTCCATACCTTTTACATCTGGTAGTTTTTGTGCTTTTAAAACTTCTATAATAGCAGAAGAAAATTCTACTACGAATGTAACTATTTCTTTTAAGTGATCTTTTAATTTGTCTTTTTTTAATATCGTATATTCTCCTACCTCTACTATTCCTTTTCCGGCTTCTTTTCCGATGGAATACATTTCAGTATCTAAATCTTGTAATGATTCCATGGTTTCTGAAATGTTCTTTATCAATTCCAACATTGATTTCATGAAGTACGACAATCCTGTTACTGCTGCAAATGCATTTTTAATTTCTTGATATTTTCCTTTTGTGTCTATTGCCTTTGTTATTATTTTTACGAAATCATATGTTTGGTCTACTGCTTCTTTTATGTTTTTAGATGCTCCTGCGAATCCACCGTTTTTATTTGTTTTGATTTCGTTTGCTGTTTTTGCACTTGTGTTGTAATTATCTATCATGCTTGAAACTTTACTTGTTATGGTCGTTAACTGTTCAAATCTTTTAATAGATTCTTCTAATGATTTAGGGTCTTTGTTGCTTGATTTAAGTGCAGCTTCCATCGCATTAATAACAGAAGATAAATTTAGTATTATACTAGTGATTGTTTTTGCCATGTCTTTAGATCCTTGCGCTGCCTTATCTGCTTTGCTTATTCCTGTCGTAAATGCTCTAAGGAAGTAAATGTTTGCCATAATGCTATTGTCTGTATCGTATTCTGTTTTTTCTGTATTCTTTTGTAGATTTAACATTTGATTTGACATTGTTCCCATGGCTGCAGCTAGTTTCGTAAACATATCTAATGATGGAAGTATTTTGTCTAAATCCTTCATGTCTTTTTTGCCGATATTCAAACTTTCTACTAAAGTTTTTACTCCACCATATATTGCCGTTAATGGTGCGGACAAACTATCAAGAGAAGTTTTTATATCTTCTATTCCAGAGGTCTGCCAAATCCATCCTTTTTTGTCTGTTAATGGTTTTATTTGTTCCGAATACGCTTTTAAAAATTCTGCAATACCTGAAAATACAGCCCCGATTCCTTTAGCTGCCGATGCGGCTATTCCCAAAGACTTTAAATTTTTGAAGTTATCAACTAATGGTTGTATTATCCCATTATTCAAAGTGACAATTATAGTAGCGAAATGTTTAGAAAATGACATTCCTAATTCTTTTATTTGTTCGATACTAGGGTTACGCCAAGGTGTCCACCACTCTGTATCTTTGCCAAAATAAGTCACAATATTACCAAGAGTTTCTAACATGTCTGCTATACTTGATAATGCCTTGCTTATAAGAACAGAAGCCCTAAGTGCTTGACTGGTTTGCTTCATACCGCTTTTGTTAAAATTGTTTAATATAGGATCTATAATTCCTTTTTTGACTACATCTCTACATATAACTTCCATGGATTCTGAAAATCCAGCTGAATATTCTTTTATATTATCCATAACGCTATTGCCCCAAAATATATACTTAGGGGCTGTCAATGAAACCAATGATGATCCTATTACTCTTACCATTTCTATTACAGATATAATTGCTTTAGTCATGTCTTCTGAGAATTTAGCTAAGAACTCGACTCCTTTTAATCCTCCTACTTGATTGGAAACATTTTTGATTAACTTTCCAAGTTCTTTCACAAAATCTATAATAAAAACAGAAATTCCAGAAATCATTTCTGTCGCATAAGGAAGAAAAACTCCAAATGCAAGAGATATTAATCCGATGTTTATTGGATTAAGAAGGTAAAGAATCATACCTCCTGTTTTCCACAATTGGAAAATCAAAGTTCCTAAACCACCAAATAAAGATTTTATAGTTTCTGTAGTTTCATCAATTTGTTTTTTGTCCAATCCAGTTCCAGAAATTATCTTGCTGCAAAATTTAAAAACAGATGCTGAAAGTTCTAAGAAAAATGGAAGTCCGTAATTAAGTGCAACAGCACCTGCTGCTATGGCGCCTAGAATAAGAGGATTAAAAACAATAAAATTAGCGCCAAGTCCAAGAGCGTACATTCCATATATAGCTGCTGCCATTCCTACAGCTATTAGTCCTAACCCGCCAATAAGAGCAGTTACCGTTTCTACTGTTTCTTTTATTTTAGCTGTGTCTAAATCTGCACCGCTTAGAATGCCAGCACACCACTTCATTAATGTGGAAGCTAAATACAACATGAGTGGCATGGCAAGGAAAAGTGCAGCAGATCCAGCTGCAATTAATTTAAGGCTAGCCAATATACCGGGGCCTGTAAAAAATAATATTGCTTGCCCACCAGCAGCCATAAGTCCCCACAAAGCCAATGCCATTGCACCCGCTATCAGTGTCAATCCTGCTATCAGTGTTATGACTTTAGTTATTGTTTCTTCTATTTTTTGTTGAGACAAATCTGAAGACTCAAGAACTTTTGCACAAAAACTAACAAGCATAGCTGCTAAGGTTATGATAATAGGAGTTAATATTATGAGGAAAGCTGCTGCTGATCCTATCATGGCCCAAGTAACTACTGCTTGTGGCCCGAAGAACAATGCATTGGCTCCTGCTCCGATTGCCAAAAACACACCAGTTGCTAATGCTACTGAGGCCATTATCGCAGTTAATCCAAGAATTAAAGAAAGTATGCTTTTTGTAGTTTCTTGTATGGTTGCTGAATCTAACAATAAAGTGTCTAGAATTCTTTTTGACATGAAAATTAAAGCAGCACCAAGACCTATTAACACAGCACTAATAAGTAGTAATGGAACTGCACATAATGCTAATTTGCCTGCCAACATAAGAGCATTTTTAGCAAAACTAGTAAAACTAAAATCTTTTGTTGCTTCTATGACTTCTGAAACTCCGACTATCATGGCAACAGCAGCCCCCATTATAGCTCCGATTAATATACCTGTTTCGACAATGTTGTCTGTGTTTATGTCTGCTATGCTTAAAACAAGTCTTCCGATTGCTATTAATGCTGCTCCTAATCCCATTACTGCTAATCCAAGTAAAAGCATTGCTGGCATCATCTTAATTATTTTGAAAGCAAGACCGTATGCTCCACTTGTGAAGCCTTCTGAGTTCATATCTTTATATTGTTCGATCATCGCCATTGAACCCATAATAAAGGCAGCACCAGCACCTGCGACTGCTGCTATTACCAGTCCAACTTCCATGATTCTTCCAACATCTAAATTTAATTCTTTTAGAATTTGATCGCCTACGACTACAAGTGCTGTTCCCAATAGTAATATCGCAGCACCAATAATCATTATTGCTGGTGCTGCTTTAGCCATTTCTTGTGCTTGTCCACTCAAAGAAGATATATCGAATCCCATGATAGAAGGAGCGCCTTGATTTTTTATGCTTCCTTTTTCTTTTCTATTCATCGATCCTTGATCTTTTGCGTTGAATTTTTCCTTTTTATTAGTTATTTTATCGTCTATGACATTTCTTTTTGCGTTTCTGGCTATGAACTTTTCATCCTTGATCATTTTTCTTTCATGTTTGTCTTTGGATCTTTGAAGTGATTTATCTGCACTTTCTTTTTCTCCTGCTTGTGGTGTTCTTGGAATACCAGCTTTTTCTTGTTCTCTTATAGCTTTTTTTTCTATTAATCTTTGTTTAAGTGCATCATTAGCTTCTTTGTCTATTTTACCAGTACTTGGCACAGCAGTTGGTGTGCGTTGCGTCAATGCAGCCATTGGATCTGATTTTCCAGTTGTTGTTGCTGGCGGAGCATTTTTGTTGACACAGCATTTGTTTATCGACTGATCAATTGATTTTAAACTTTCTAGCATTTTATTTAAAATCTTTGCAGCATTGTAATCATGAACACCAAGACAATTTTTTTCGCTAGCTTTTTTATCAAGATCTTCGGTAGCTTTTGCTGTTGCTGTTTCTGCTGCATTTGGCGGAATGGCATCTCGAATTACTGTCGTATCTGTTTCGGTTCTAGGTGTTCGGGGGGGGAAAATTTCTCGCCACTTGGCTTTTATTGCTTTTAAAACACTCTCAAATGAGTCTCTAAGATTTATTCCCTTAGATATTGTGGTAGCTGCAATATTAGCTACTGTGGATATTCCTGTTATGGCATTTCCTATTTGTGATGTACCTAACAATGTTAGTACGGCACCGCTCCAAGTTCTAAAATAATCATTATATTCTCTAAGGGTTTGCTCCATGCTTCTTGCTGGATCAAGTTGTGCCTTTGCAGCAGTAGATGCTTCTTGCTCTTTTGCTGTGAGTTTTGCAGATAGCACTCTCATTGCTTCTGGATCATTGATTGCTTTTTCTATTTCCGAAGAAGAAATTTTAAGTTCTTTTTTCCCGCCAGCTTTTAAACTTTGATTTATATTGTTTATCGCACTTACAAATGCTCCTTTTGCAACTTCTTTATCGGAAGCAGCTGTTAGTCCAAGAACATTTAATTCGTCTGCGTATGTGCTGGCCCTAGCATTAAAGTTAGCGAATGCTTCTCCCATATTTTTTGCATTTTTAGATGCTTCGTCTAGAACAGTCAAGACGGCAAAACTTGCCGATAATTTAAGAGATCTTTCTTTTTCTACAATTATTGCTTTTTCTTCTAAATTAAGATTTTTCTTTTTTTCCTTGTTTAAGTCTGCCAACTTTTCACTTAAAGTTTTAGTTCCTTCTTCTAGAGATAAAATTTGACGCTTTGCTTGATCTACTTCGATACCAAAAGCAGTTTTCAAAGTCATATTAATATTGAATTTTTGTGCATCTGTCATGCCTTCTATGGCTTCTAGACTTTCGACTCCGAACATCTTAAGTGTTTCTCTCATGCCTTTAGCAATATCTTTGGTTCCTTGTTTTGTCTTTAAAATTGAACCATTTATAAGGTCTGTTGTTCTGCCTACTGCGTTTGCAGATATAAACAAGAAATTTTTAGTTTCAGAAGATGCTTTCATCATTAGATCTGTACTACTAGACATTGCCGTCAAAAGAGGTGCTAGTTCTTTTTCTATACCAAATTTTTGTGCGCTTGCAGATATAGATTGAATGTTTTTTGCTGCTGCTGAAGTTAGTTGGCCAGCATTTCTCATTGCTTCTATGAATTGCATACTGCTTTGTACGGCTTTTGATAGTTCTTTTCCGGTCAATCCTGAATTTTTAGCTACTTCACGCATACCACGACCCATTTCGGCAATTTGCATTTCACTCATGCCGTATTGGGTGTTTAATTTTTGGAAAGTATCAGACAGTTCGCCAGCTTCTAGTCCGAGTTGTTTTTCGGTGTTTAATTGGGCTGTCGTGATGGCCTTTGCCATTTTTAATTCTCTATTTCCAGATTTCAAAGCATTCCCAAGATTTTTTTGAAATTCTTCTCTTGATGCTCCAGTTTTTTGAGATGTCTTTTCTAATAGCGTATATTCGCTCAGTAATTTTTTATTTGTAGACAAAGCTCCTGTTGTTTCATATGCGATGTCTTTTTGTGAAGACACAAAGGTTCTTTCGTCTTTAATTATTCCTTTGAATGCTTTTTCATGTGCATCGCCAACGCCAGCGAAAACATCATCTGTAATCGTAGCCACATCTTTGAAAGAACTTACAAGGTTTCTTGTTCTGCCTCTTTTACGGTCTGCTATGGAATTTTTTTTGTTTTCCTTTCTTCTTTCTTCTTTTTGTTCTTCGCTTAACTTTTCATCATCATCCCAATCATCCCACATACTGGATGTTGATGTTGATGTTGGTTTTTTATTTGGTTTATTTGCTCTATTTGCTGCTTGTTTTGCTGCTTGTCTTGCTGCTTTTTTTGCTGCTTCCTCTGCTGTTACTGTAGGTCCTGTAGGTCCTGCTGTTGGTTTGCTTTTTTTATTTTTACTTAAGTTGTTAGATTCTTCTATAGCTTTAGTGAGTTCTTTCATTCCTTCGACAGCTTTAGTGTTTGCCTTCATTTCTTCCGTGAATGGCTTAAAAGCATCTTCTAATATTTTCTTGAGTTCCGACATGTCTGGAGGAGTAGTGCGTCGATCATCTTTTCTTTCGGTGTTAATGCTCATGAGAAGAGCTTTTATTTCTCCCATGGTCAAGTTAAGGTTTTGTATGTCTACTGTGTCTGCCATTTAAATGCCTATATTAAAATCTTCTAAAGTATTTATAGTTATTACACTTATGTTATTTATTTATTCTCTATTTTATTACTCTGTGAGACCATTTCGTTTGCACTCGGATTGGTAAGTCTTTGCAATTGTTCCCTAACAGACTTACGAATAGCTTCAATTTCATTTGGGTTAAACGATCTTACAGAGGCAAGAACATTGAGAAGAAATGTCGTATTAAGAGTTTTTAGCTGTCTGATCCCAGTTCTTCTGTATTGTCTAAAAGCTCCACTTATATATGAATCTTCTTTTATATTTGCATAAGAAAAGCCTAGATTATTCACATTAGGCTGGAGTAATTTTTTAATTGTTGGAAATGTCAAATAATGAAGATTCACACCTCTTATGTGTATTGGGTTTTTTTGCGGATAATTCACATCAGTAAGTAACACTAAAGGGTACGGATCGTGACCCGGTTTGTGAAAAATATAGTTAAATACAATCAAACTTCCTTTGTTTACAGCTTTGACCATTTGATTGTAAATAGGGCCATATTGATTGGCTCTTGCGGTTGGTCCATAAACATCTTCAATTATAGAAGGTATAAATAAGTTATCTGCCATATTTTATATATTAATTTTTAAAAAATTATATGATAGACTTTGGGGAAATAAGATATTTGTAGTAATTTAAGAATTTATCCCAAGCATTATGTGTTATTGACTGTCTGTTTATCTGAAAAAAGTGTAAAGCGTATGTTTTATTGCACAATTTATTAAAATCTATTCTTTCATAATCCATAAAGTCTCTTTGCGTGTTGTCTTTAAGTATTTGATATGTCGTTGTTCCAGAACTAAAAGAATTAACATGAAGTTTATTGGGGTGCATTCCAATTACATGACTTCTAGGAATTAAAATATGTTCGCCTTTTGTGAGAACAGATGTAATTAGTCCTTGTTCGTCTCCTCCATTTACTTTTTTCGAAGGTTTACATGTATCCCAAAGAGAACAAAGTTTTTTTTCAAATTTAAAGTTTGGTGGCAGTCCGATGATCCCAGAATTCAAAGCGAAGCAATCATCGAAGTCGTTAATCGATTCGTAAACTCCCATATGTATCGACACATCTTCTAGTGCAAGAGGCAATTCACTTTTTAAAAACTGATTTATTTCTGGTATTTGTTTTAAAAAAACTATGTCGTTGTCGATAATAATTTCATGAGCATTAGGTCTCAAACGAGCAGGACACAATTTCCATAAACTTCCAGCAGAAACACGGTGATTAATAGTAGCGTCTGTTCCTTTTGGAAATCTAACATCAATTGGTAGCTCGCAATTTTTTTGTTTATAGTATTTTAACGGTGAATCTATGATTGAAAATATTTTTTTTAATTCGAATAATTTTCTTTCTGATATATTGTTGTGACAAATGCAATAATCAAAATCATTGTATCCATAATTTTTAATTAGACTTTTTATGCAATGAAATGTAACTTCGTATCCACTTTTACTAGTTCTTCCGAGTGTGATACGCATCAATGTTTTCGGTTTTGTTACTGGAAGTTCTTTGTATATTTTAGAATCAATAATTGATTTAATAAATGTGTGTATTCTGAATTTTTCTTTATCTATATTTATCAAATGATTATGTGCTGCTAGAACTTGATCGCAGGATATTTTGATTATGTCTTCTTTTTTAGTGAAAAAAAGAGGGTAGTTTTCTCCCAAGTATTCTTCTGCTATTGGGTGTCTTTTAAGCAACATAGGAGTGTTTCTCTCCAAGCATTCCAAGAACAAATCTAATTGGACAAATTCATCAAAATTAAAGTACACCAAGCTACTAGTTAGTATTTTTTCATATTTGACTATGTTTGTTTCTGTTAATTTGATTATTATTTTCGAGAAAGATTTTTGAACAAATGGTTGATATTTTTTTTGTAAAAAAACTATTTTTTTATCGGCAATAAAATTGGTGTACGAGAATTTCTTTTGATATTGTTTTACTGGATAGTAAATTTTTTCTACTGGAAGATTAGTAGTGTTTTTTTCAATTGATTTCTTCAGGTATTCTGAAAAAACAAAAAGACCTTTGCATGGATCTAATTTTTTGTAATCTTTAATATCGTTGTGTAGTATTCCAACGAATTCGCTTTCTACATTTTTGAATATTTCTTTATCCACGCAAGAAAAAAATCTCATTCCCGATTCGTCTAGTGCCGAACAAAGTGCTGCATCGTTTGTCTGCCAAACATCATTTGATTCGTATGACAAATCTATTCCAGAATCATAATATGTCGTTTTTGCGTTTGCTTTGTCGAATCCTAAAATCAATTTTATGTTTTCTTGTAATTTGTTTATGCTTAGTTCTATGTTTGCTGTTTTACATGATTCGTTTTGAAATTCTATCATTTTTGAATTGTTTTTATTTTTTACTTTGATTAGCAATTCGTATAAATCTTTTTTAGTTTTGTAAAAAAATCCATTTTTACAATCGTCTATAAATTCTTGAGTGAAGTAAGTTTTTTTAATCATTAATATTTTATTGTAATACAAGCACTTCCAAATGTGAAATTGAACATCATCTTGATCTTCGATAATTACAATATCGGATTGGTTGTAGAAGTTTATTTGATCTTTTTTTTGGTAATGAATAAAATCACAGGAGGCTTTAGCTACTGTTTTTTCTATTTTAGAAATGTCTTTGGCTATTACTCCGACTGTGAATTGCGTATTTTTTTTTATTTCTGGAAGTCGAGAGAAATCTAAGCCAGTATATGCGTGAAATTTAGGTAAGTCTGTTAGAGCGTTAAGTTTTATTGTGTTGGTTAAAAAATTTGTTATAACGCCTTCGCAAATTTGAAAATCATAAGAATCAAAGTAATCTGAAAAACTTATCGGTTCGTATATTGCACATATTTTTTTTATTTTACTAAAGTGTTTTTTTGTAAGGTTGAATTTCTTGCGATATTCCTTAAAGAAAATCAAGCAGTCGAATTTTTTTATAAAAATTTCATTGATTTCATCTATTTGAAGGCAATCAAATTCTAATTTAACATTTGATGAAATTGATTTTTGATACAGTATTGTTATTTTATATTTTGAAAATCTTTTCAGGTCTAGAACAAAGTTTTCCATTCCACTATTTTCTTGAATGGAATGGAATAGCAATAATAGATTCACGATTTTTCCTTAGTCAAATGCGTGTCCAATATCTGAAAGATAGGCACGACACACGGAAATTTTGTTTTGGTGCCATTCTTCGAGGTCTGCTCCGTTTTCGACCATTTCATGGATTTTCTGAGCATAATGTGCGATAATTCGAAGGTTTTTCAAGTGAGTTTCCATTCCTTCTTTTGTTTCACCGTTGTTGCATTCGCAATCGCTTCCGCAACCACAACCACAATTTTCATTTATATTTTTCCATTGTTTGAAACTTTTCATATTTTCCTCAAATGATTAATATTTATTTAAAACCATACCAGAGTAATCTGTTCCGCCAGCCTTCATGATAAGATTTTTTTGGTCTGACCCTTTATTTATCATGTCTTCTTCTGCTTTTTGCGTCTTGATGAAAAAGTTTTTAATTTCTTTGATGATTGATTTTTTAATTTCTTTAAGAACTTCTTCTTCTGTATCCATATCGCTCATGAAATCATTAAACATTTCATTGATTTTTATTGAGTAGGCCATTCCGTATGGTTCTGTGTCGGGATCTTGTTGGATTCTAAACGCCATACAGTCACCAATTTCATATATTCTCAATCCAGAAAAACTAAGTGACTTATTTTCTTTTGGAACTTTTACAAAGATGTAAGGATCTTTGTTTTCTAAAAATTTACTTATCGAGAAATCGTTTTCTAACATATTAGCTATTAGCTTAAGATGTTTAAGTGATTCTCTTTGTTTTCTTTCTACGAATTCTAAAAAATTTCTCATATAAATTCCTTTAACATTGACGAAGTAAAATTTCACTCGAATTTGGAACGCATCTTTGGAGTGATCTAAGATCACTTGGATTGCCTTTGTATGGTTCTTCTTTTAATATTATTCCTTGCATGTTACTTACAGCTTCTTTTACTGTATCGTAACTTGCAGTTAAAAACATAACGCCATCGATTCTTTCCATGAAATCAAGTTCTTCGAGTGAGGGATTGCCTTCGTCATCCAATTCTCCAGATTCTTTTGCGTATTTTATTTTTATATCCACATATGAAACTATGCTGCCATCGTCTGAAATCATAGCTTCTGAATTTTCTAATTTAGACAACTTGATTATAAGTTTGCCTTCTTCGTATGCATTTCTAATGCAATTAGATATATCCCATCCGAGTGTGTACACTGTTCCGTCTTCGTTAGCTACATTTATGATGAAGGCTCTTTTCTTGAAAGACTCGGCCAAGGCTTCTAAACAAATTCTTTTTCGGAGGACATCTTTTTCTTCTGGACTTCCGTCTTCTAATCTTTTTATTTCTGGATCACTAAGGAATTTTTTTGGATCATCTTCACGCATAGACCATTTTCCGATATCGACTCTTCCCCATTTATCGTTAAATCTAGTTGAAATTCTGATTGAAAAATCTCTTTCGTTATAAACTACATCTTCTAGATTACCGCCAGTTCCAACTTGGACTCCGCCAATTAGCGATGCGATAAATTTTCTATGTAAATCTGCTTTCATTCCAAGCAAGCCTTTTATTTTTATAAATATAGGATTTATTTCATTTGATTCTTTTAGAGTTTGTGAAATATGATTCACCAAAGAAACTGCTGGATTGTTTTTGTCTAATTCTTGATGAAGTAGTTTTCTAATGCTATCGCTAGCTTTTTGAATATTTGCATTTTGTCTTAAAAAACATATTTGAAGATTATCTTCAACGAATTTTCTTGGATAAGAATCGAGTTCCATGTCTCTAATTTTGTGAATTAGATCCATTAGCTTGTTGGCATCACCTTTGATTGATTCTTTGAAAAATGTATCTTTCCATAATTCAAAATTTTCATCATTCTTTTCGGTTTCCTCTGGCATGTCTGGAGAATTAGGATCTTCTGACACATCCTCTTCCTCGGTTTCTTTTGGGGATTCTGGAGGGGATTGATTGAGAACTTGTTGGTTGGTATCAGCTGGTGGTATCGTAGCATTTGGATCTTGTACATTTGCATCTGGTGCAATAGCTGCCGTTGGCTGATTTACATTTGGATCTATTTCTTGTTCGTTGATCCACCATTGCGTTGTAGTGTTTCTTGACATACTGTTATTCCTTTTTTGTCTTTGCTTTATTTAATGCTTCTATCAAAGATCTTCTCGAATTATTTCCATTATTACCAATATTAATTGTATTGTTCTGTTGTGCTGCTAGGTATTTAGGAAAGGTATCTCTTTCTTTTAATTTAATTCTAGTCATTAGATCTGCTACTTTTGACATTTTGTCAGACATATCACTTTTTATTTTAATTAAATTAACAAGAGCTTCTTTAGTTGACGATGTTGCATCGCCATCGTTCATAACCATATTGGCGAAATTATCGATGTAGGTATCTATTTGAGATCTATCATCTTTAATGTAACCAATTATGTCTTTGTACATTTCAACGAGTTCTTCGTCTTTTACTATGTTCGAAACATCAGACATGTGATTTTCTGGCATACCAATGTTAAGTTGAGGTACAACATTGTCGACATCTTTTGTCAATTGGTCGATTATATCTGTATCGATGTTTTGATTTATAAGTTTTTCATCATTTTCTGGTATGTCTTGATTCATATAACCTATATATGTTAAAGGCTTAAAAAGAAATGGACAAGTATGACAAATTCTAAAAATACAGATTCTCAAATCATTTTATTGTCAGACTTATCGACCAACATAAGTCATATAAGTAGTATTGTTTATAGAAATGATGAAAATATTCAAAACATAGAAAAGGAAATAAACCTTATCAATCAAAATATTAATGATTTAATTGATAAGACTCATGATTTGGAATTACAGATTAAAGACATTAGTTGCAAGGCAAATTCTACTGAAAGTATTATATCAAGAATTGCAGATTGGGCTTTTAAAATTGTTGTTATTTTAACATCCGCTTACCTTCTATATGTTTTAAGACTTCCAAGTCCTTGATATTTTTTGATTCATGGTACTAAATAGTTTTATACAACTGGAGAGATTATGTCGAATTTTTTTAAAAAATATTGTTTGTTGAAAGAAACCAAGGGAGATTTACCTTTAGTTTCAAAGATTAAATTACAAAAAGAAAAGGACTTTGGTCCTTTTTCTGTCAACAAATCTTCTCATGCAAATTTGAGAGATTTGATCAAGGCTTTTGATAATTCTAAAAATGTCAAACTTGGCTATACAACGATACAAAAAAATAAAGGCGAAATAGAGCCACAACTTAAAAAGAAGAAAATTTGGCTTACTGGCGGTGCGGTAAGAGACCATCTGTCTAATAAGACAATTAAAAATTATGATATAGTTACTGATGCTACACCATCAGAAATCCGTATGATTTTATCTGACGAAGAACATGATTTCACAGAAGTAAAACCAGACAACTTCCCTAAATCAAATAAAAGTAAATACGAAGATTTACCAGAAGATTCCGACAACAAGCACTTCCACGCAAGTAGATGGGACAAATCTGGTAAAGAAATAGAATTCCAAGTTCACATTAAAGGACAAACCTTTAATGTTTCGACATTATCGAATGCTCCAAAGAGTAAATATCTTTCTCCAGATGAAAACAATGCAGCTTCTTCGATTGAAGAAGATGGCATGAATAGAGATTTGACATTTAATTCCATGTATATTCCTTTGAATAATTCCGATGGCGATAACGCAGACTTGTTAGATCCATTTGGCGGTTTAAGTGATTTGAAAAACAAAAGAATTGTTTTTATAAACAACAACATGTCGAAAAGAATCGAAGAAGATCCTCATGTTATTATGAGATATGCTAGTATGTTGAATAGGTTTGGAGAAAAACCAGATCAAGGATTGATTAATTCTATTTCTAAAATGGACAATTTAAGATTTGATAAAAAAATATTACATGATGAATTTTTAAAAGGTTTGTCTCATCCAGATGTAAACACTAAGAAATTTTTAAGTACCTTGCATAGTTTAGGTATTGTAAAACATTTATTCCCAAGTTCTAAATTTGATTCAAATATTCCAGAAATAAATAGAGACAAACATTTAAGTTTGGCTCATATTTTTAAAAACTCCGAACCAGAAGATGCCAAACAAGATTTAATGTCTTTGGGATATAAGTCAACTGAAGCTGGTGACATTTGTCATCTTATTAAATTACATAATTGGGCAAAAAATTCATACGACCCTATGATGTTCTATGACCTTAAGCATGCTCCATGCGGATTGTCTAAAAACAAACTTAAAAATTGGATGCATCTCAATGGTCACGATGGCAATAAATTTGATAATTTCATCAATCATGACGAAAACGATTTAGACTTCGATGCTAAGAACGATGAATCCATGGAATACAATCCTATTTATTATCCTTTCCACAACAGAAAGCCAGTTGGAGACGAAGTAGAAGGAATAAAAAGATTTTTATCAACTAAAAAATGGCAGGATAATTCTCTTTAATTTCTTTGTAGTATTTTTCAATGCCTTTATCTAAATTGTACTTAGGTTTATACCCAAGATCACTTTTGGCTAATGAAATGTCATTTGTTTCTATGTTTTGATAAGATTTGATGTTTTTGTTTTTGATTAATTTTGGTTCATTTTTGTAATTTGTAATACGAGCTAGTTTTTCAAATAAATCAATAAAAGAAATAGTACTTCCAGATCCAATATTGTAAATACCGTGTTTGCTTGCTTGAAGTGATTTGAAAATCGCTTCACATACATCTTCTACATAGACCCAATCTCTTTTATTGCCTGTTTCTTCAAATAAATCAATTGTCTTGTTAAGTATCATGTTCCTTAACATTCGTCCAAGAAAGCTCATTCTTCTTTCTTTAATGCATTCATAGGGTCCATAAACATTGCATAATCGCAAACCAACTATTGTTATATCTTTTTCGCCATTAAACGAAGTTTCATCTCTTATGAAATTATCAAACATTAGTTTAGATGTAGCGTAAATGTTAAGAGGGTCTTCTTGGTCTTTTTTATTGCCATATACCGCCATACTTGATGCGTAAATAAATCGACTGCAATTAAGTTTTTTTGCTAATTTAAGCATCTTTTTCGATGAAAGATAATTGTGTCTTATCATTTGTTCGGTATCTTCTGATAAAGTATCGTTGTTTGCTGCCATATGAATTATGGCATCTGCTTTTTTTGTTAGTAAAAATTTACTTTTCAATCCAATTAAACCAGTAAAAATAGCTTCATCTGCGATATCACTAGATTCACAAGTGTGATCGCAAACGGCAATAACATGCATTTTTTTATTTTTTAAATATTTGACTAAATTCGTTCCGATAAAACCAGATGCCCCTGTTACTATTATTTTCATAAACATTTTCCTTATTTATACTAAAATAGTTTATGGACTATTTATTAGTATCAAAAATCAATGAATTTTATCAATGGCAAAACGAATTGCTCATCGAAAGTTTCATACAAAAAAATCTTATAAGTAACTTAAAATTATCTTTTTTTGCTGACACTCTTTCTGATAATTTAAAACACATGGTAAACACAGCGTTTCAGGGAATTCCAATCTATCAAATGCCAGATCATGGATTTGAATTCGGTTACTCAAAGGCAAATATATTTTTCTCTATAAGCAACCTTATTAGCAATAATGAGTTAAAATCATCTTTTGCTCTTTTGGAAAGCGATGTTGTATTGCACAAGCCTTTCGAAGATAGCGTTAAGACCGAATTTTCTTCTGTGTTGTTCTCCAGTAATTCAGATTTTAATTACAAAAAATTCATGGAAGAAATACCAAACTTCAAAGACATATTTGATGTTACTGATGATTTTTTATCTGATAATTGGATTAGCATGGGTGCTATAATTGTTTTCAACAACATAAAATTAGAGTTTTTCAATGTATTGACTGAACACATAGCTTATGTGGCGTTAAAGCAATATAGATTGAATAATAAAGTTCATGAAAAAACATATAAAATTATGTTAGCAATTATGCTTATGAAAAATAAATCTGGACTTTATATGAGTTATCTTCCCGATTGTGAATCACACATGCGAGACAATAATGATAATTTTAATTTTATACATTACAAGAATGGATTTCCTCCATTTTTTCACAAATTTATGTTTAGTAACTCTAGTTTAAATTACGGAGATCCTTTTGAATTACTGCGTGTAAATCCAAGTACATATGCTTCTTATTACATGCATAATTTAGCTGGATCTTATTTGAACAAGATAGGTAAAAAATTAGAACCAGTATTGTTAATTTAGGAGAATACATTGATAAGAGAGATCAATATAGATGAAAATATAAAATGTAAAACCTCAGATTTGATAGAAATGCCAGTCATTGTCAAGGTAAACAAATTCGATGACGAGGCAGTTAAAGGTTTTTACGAAGATTTTGAAAAATGTCTCACAACTGGTCAGCCATTTGTGCCAATATTAATTGATTCATATGGTGGTCAGGTCTATAGCTTGTTGTCTATGATGGCTATTATTCAAAATTCAAAATTCCCAGTTTATACAATCGTACAAGGCAAGGCCATGAGTTGCGGAGCTATTCTTTTTGGAATGGGTCATCAAAGGTATATGTCTGAAAACGCAACACTTATGTTGCACGATGTGTCCACAATGTCGTGCGGAAAGGTCGAAGAAATTAAATCTGATGCAAAAGAAGCAGAAAGATTGAATAAATTAATTTTTAGTCAATTATCGAAAAACTGTGGTCACAATCATGATTACTTCAACAATATCATACATTCCAAAGGAAGGGCGGATTGGTACTTGGACAACAAAGAATCTAAGAAACATAAAATTTGCACTCACATTGGCGTTCCAACTCTTCAAATAAATGTGGATGTAAGTTACAAAATAAAAATTTAATTTGACATGTACAGTCGCTCAATTAAAAGTAGAATGATTTTGTACTTTTGATTTTTCAAATTAAACGAGGTTTTTATTTAGATGAGCCACATAGTTCAACAACAAGCTGATTTTTCTGATTTGGCTGGCATGGGTGCAGATTTAATTAAATTGAAAAATTCTGAAACTAATGAAGTCATAGCTTACATTGGAGTTTTTGAAGGAGAAGATAGTATTAATTTCACCAAACCAGTAAGCGTAAAAGATTTAATTGCTGTTTCTGAAATTTTCGGGAAAAAGAAATTCAGTAAATCTATGGGCAAAAAAGATTTGGCAAAAGCAGAAGTTTTTATTAACAAAAAATTCAACAATCGTTAAAATAATTTTAAGTTAGGCTTTGATATAGCGAAAAAAGAATTTTTTTCAAATGTCATATAACTTATAAACAAATTATTTTTAATGCAAAATTTATTCACAGCATCATTTACTTGAATGCTTGATTTGTCTTCTACGTTTTCGTAATTACTGCAACATAGTAAACCGCTGTATTTGACAAGTGGATACCACGAATCTAAATCTCTCGTTACATCTTCGTGGTATTTGCTTGCGTCTAAATAAACCATGTCGAAAAAATTTCTATCAAATAATTTGCTGGCTAAATCAGATTTGGCTTTTATTATTTTGACATTATCTTTATTTATAAATGTCTTTAAAACATTTATATAGTTTTCTTCATGCGTTTGTTCATCGCCTTCGTTGTAAGTATCTAGTAAATATTTTTCATCATCTTGCTCCTCCCAACAATCAATCAAGAATAACTTTTTTGGATTGCACAATATGTTTATTTGATTTGAAAATTCGCCACGCAACACACCAATTTCTGCAATAATACCATTTTTTGGTATAAGATTTAAAATCTTTTTTGATGTATCGAAGTATTGAGTTTTTTCATTTAACATGTTGTGTTTATATTAGTTTACTTTTATTGTTATTTTTCAACATACATACAACATGGCAAGTTTAGCTCTTTTAGTTACATTTATTTTTATGTTTGTTATATTGATTGGTCCGATCTCATTGATCGTTTTCAATATTAAATTTTTGCCATCTTGGATTTCAACAGTTATGGCTGTTATAACATTGGCAGTAGGAATTTTCTGGATTACATTGCCAGTAGCTGGAGCTAGATTGCTTGGTGGCATAGCCATATATTTCGGTTGGTTTATTTTATCTAAAAAATATTACAATGAAAATAAGTAAAATTCAAATTTTCGTGACCATATTTATTATAGCGATTGCTTTTTTATGCCTATATGTGGCGTTACATGAAAAATTGATAGTTAAAAAAAATCATTTTATTTCAAATTTTTCATCATTCAAAATGCAGTCTGATGATATATCGTGTGGGCCAGCCTGCGTATCTATGGTATTAGATTACTACTCTGTATTTCATGTCTATGACGAGATAAGAACAGAAACTAAAACCGAATGGTTCGTTTATAAAAACGAAAAATACGGAATGACAATTCCTAAAAACATCGTTTCTACATTAAAAAAACACCATATTCCTTGTAGTGTTTTTAGAGGTAATCTTCAATTACTTGAAGATAATATATCCAGAAACAAACCAGTTATATGCCTTGTTAGGTCAGGAAGATACACATGGCATTATGTGGTTGTAATTGGATTTTCTCCAAATAATATTTACATAGGAAACCCATCAAATGGATTATTGGAATGTATAAGTAAAAAAACATTTTATGAAAGTTGGAGCTTCTATGGAGACATCAATAGAAACACTTATTCTTTTTTTGATTCTATGATTCTATTGTTGCGAACAGCTTCGATATATCCAAATGTTATGATCGTATAAAGAGGGCATCCATGCCCAAAAACGTCATCTTGACTAATTATATATATTAAAATAATTCAAGTTAATATATATTTTTATGAACGAATCAGAATCAATAGTAACATGTAAAGACATAGACAATCCAAACTTTCAAATATGGGGAGCATTGTCTGATTTAAATTGCAAAAAGAGCAATACACCCAAAGTAAGAAGAATGGAATTAGATTTTAAAAATTGGTTCCATAAACAAAAAAAATCATCTCGCTAATGTTTAAATGCTATCTAAGGCAGATTCTACACTAGATTGAAAATTAAAAAACTTTTCTAGTTTAGTTATTTGAAACACTTCCATGATGTCAGCGTTAAGTCCGGTCAAAAACAACTTCCCTTCTTTTGCTTTTACTTTTTTATTTATTGAAATTATTTTTCCAAGGAATGAACTTGATAGATATTTAACTTTTGAGAAATCAAGTATTATAAATTTTTTATCATTTGAATCTAGTGCTTGATTGATTTCATCAGACACTATATTCACCATGATTTCGTCATAAACTTTTGATTCTTTTATTTTAATTATTTCTGCGAGATTTGTATGTTCTAATATCGTGTGACTTTCAAGTGACATATTACACCTCATTTTGTAAATTGATTAATATATATAGTGTTTGAGGATATCAAATATGAAATCGTTTTATTCGTGGCTTGAAAGCATACACGACAAGCATCTTATTATAATGCGTGGATTGCCGGGTTCTGGAAGAACAAACAAGGCTAAGACCCTTGGTATTGGCGGAGTTATTTATTCTACTGATTTTGATGAAATTAAAAACGATGAAGAAAATCAACACAAAACTGAACTGGCAATGCGAAAAGGTATCACTCCGATTGTAATCGATAATATGAACATAAAAGCCGAAGATATGAAGCCTTATGTTAAATTAGGCGACATGTATGGTTATAAAATAAAAATTGAATTGCCAGACAATGGATGGGCTTGGGAGCCAAAACAACTTGCTGTTAAGAATGCGAAAAAAATACCACAACATGTATTGGAAAAAATGTTAGATGATTTCGAGCATGATGTTAAACTAAATAAATTAAGGTATGAAAATTAATCATATAGTTTCTAATGGCTTGAGTTCATGCTGTTCCGCTATATAACCATTTCCATGACCCAAATTTCCTATTCTTTGTTCTTTTAAAAGCTCTTCACTTTTCATAAATCCTTTAAATGTATATGTTGGGAAACTTCCAATCATTAAAGCGAATAAATCTACTTTTGGCTTCTTCCATCTAACCGCAAGAAGTCTTCCTGTGTGATATTTCGTACTCTTTACATCTACCGTTCTTCCATCTCGTAAAATAGCGTCTCCGTCATCTGTGCCTTCTGCTGACGACCTTACTTGTACAGTTAAATCTGGATATACATTAAATAACTTGCAAAATGCCAGTTCGGAAGAAATACCTTCAAGATCGGTTTGTTCGTTAGATTGTCCGCCCATTTTAGAATTTTTAACATTCATGTCTCTTGCGTTCTGATATCTCTTATTAGCTATTGCCTTGCATATCAATTGCTCGGTCAAATCGAGAGTTATCGTGGTTTCTATAGCTACTTTATTTTCAAATTCAGACATAAATAATCCTTTACAAAAGTTTCCTTTTCGTAATTTAATTCATTTTCATACAATTTGTCAATTAAATTAATAGATATTTGGGAAGAAAAAACCACTAGAATAAATTAATTTAAATTTAAAACGACAAATTTTAAACTAAATAATTTAAATTGTAATTTTTGTACATTATAAGGCTTGTTTATGAATATTTTTTTGTCTTTTAAAGAATGGTTTCATCTATTTGAAAACAATTCACAAGATCAGTTGCAACTTGATGTTTTAAAACATCCTAAATACTCAGGTAATAAATTTGATGTTTTAGTTGTTAAAGATTCGCCTTCTAAAAAAAATACAGTTTATAGTGTTAAAAATGATTTGAAAGACCTTGGATTCAGATGGGGCTTCCCAATTGAAGGCTATTGGCAAAGTATAAGAGAAGATGGATCTAAATATTATGTGGCTTGGGGTTCCCTCAATTTGGAAGATATGAAGCACCTTGAAGATTTAAATATCGATACAAGTCTTTTAAGAAAAAAATTAGGACTTCCTCAGATTCCAAAAGATCCTACTACGCCAGCACCAGAGCCAGTATTGGAAAAAAAACCACAACAAATTAGCAAAGTTAATGTTGCGTCAAATGAATCAGACTTATGCAAAAAAGTATTTTCAGATCCAGAAAAGAAAAAAATCGATGATGCTTTTGCTAATATTGTAAAAAGTGGAAGAAAAGGACATGTGGTAGTTAATGCTTTGGCTGGTTCTGGAAAAACAACTACATTAAAATGCTTGTGGGAAAAATACGGCAGAGGTACAGGCCAAAAATGGCTCTATCTTGTATTCAATAAGAAAAACAGAGAAGAAGCCAAGAAAAAGTTTATAGGACTTGAATACGAAATCTACACTACTAATGCTTTTTTGAACAAGGTATTGAAAAATAATCCTCAGATAGTTCCTCCTACTCAGTATGCTATTGGATCTGGAAAAGATAAAATCGAAGTTGCTAGAGATTCGAAAGATTATATTGTTTTTAGAAAAGGAACCTCTTTGCCTTCTGTCGATCAAGCCAAAAATGCATTTAAAAATATGAATAATCGTTATATAAAATCTGGAATTTATTTTATAGATAGACAAGAAAATGTCATAGATGATTGCGCTCAAAAACTAGGAGACCTTGTTAAACAATATGGTACTGATCCAAATGACGACAAAGCATTAAATGAAAAATTAAACGATGTAATGGAAAAATTTGATATCACACAAGATCTGGTATATCATCTTGAATTTTTCAAACGAATGAAATCTCATATGTCTGGTGATAGTTTGCGTTCGTTGGAACAAGTCGAAGATATTGTTGAAAGCATAGACATAACATTAAATGAAAAAAAGGAAGTAATAAAATTGCTCGCAAAATGGCTTCTTGAAAAAACTTCTCCCGGCAACAAAACTCTAAGCAATAATCAAAATAAATTTAAAAAAGATGATAAAGATTACGATTTCCATCAATTAAGAGATTTTAATGATGACTTCTGGTATGCTGGAATTTATGCCGACAAAATTAAATGGCCCAAATACGATGTTGTTCTAGCAGATGAAGTACAAGATTTTAACTATATGCAAAAAGTAATGTTGCAAAAATTGGCTGACAACGGATCTTCTGTTGTCGCTGTTGGTGATCCTAATCAAGCACTTTATAGATTTCGTGGAGCAGAAAATACTAGTTTCCATGATTTGGTCGATACCTTGCAAAAAGATCATCTAAAAACAAATCCAAATGATGGAAATATTGTCCATGATGTTGTACAGGAAATGCCAAGTAATTACAGATCAAGACAAAATATTATTGATTTTGTAAATTCAGATACCAAGGTGAAAAATCTAAAGCGTGGTCGTGACTATTCTAAAGATAATCCTGACTATCACGGAGAAGTAACTGATAAGGAAATAAAAATAGAAGAAATAGGATCGCATATTGGTGACAATATGAAAAACGGAAGACTTGATAAGTCAACTGCTTTATTGGCTAGAACTAACGCTCCTTTAGTACAAGCAAGTATGGAGCTTTTGAAAAAAGGCATTCCGTTTACAGTTATTGGTAGAAACTTCGCCAGTGAAATGGTTTCTTATTTTAAAAACTTGATAAGAGAACTTGGGTTTGACGATTACACTCCTGTCGATATTCTTATCGACAAAGAAGATGAATCAGGTAAACTTTCAAATTTTTTAAATGCTCAGAAGGAAAAATTCTCTAAGCAAGCAACAAAGAAATCATATCTCAAAGAATTGCAAGAAAACATCAATGCGATTCTTAGCATTTGCTATATAGCTAAAGAAAAAGATCCAAATATAAAAAATGTAGATGATGTTGTAAAATGGATAGGTAAATTATTTAAAAACAATACCAAAAATGAAGATGATGTTGACGGAGAAGATTTAGATCATGTTGTAATCACAACGGTTCACAAATCTAAAGGATTTGAATTTGATAGAGTGTACTTGCTAGATCCTAGCAATTTCCCGCATCCAAGAGCTAAATTAGAAGCAGATCTAGATCAAGAAGAAAACGCAAAATATGTTGCTTATACAAGAGCTAAAGATGAGCTTCATATAATTGATGATAGACCAAAGTAATCGATGATAAACCAAAGGATTAATTATGATTGGATTTAAAAATTATGTAGAACAAAGAGATTTAGTCGAAGCCATGGAGTGGTACGAGCAAGGCGTGGTGGAAAAAGAACACATTCCTAAAATACAAAGTGCTTTTGAAGTTCTTAAGTCGATTTCAAAAGAAACAAAAGAAACATTAGTTGACTTTTATA
>Ga0214919_10000898_pt1 | contig 50343 bp, 37 predicted proteins | sample LL1503_MetaG_FD_177994 | JGI IMG/M metagenome (GOLD analysis project Ga0214919, IMG submission 177994) | Freshwater microbial communities from Lake Lanier, Atlanta, Georgia, United States - LL-1503 | ecosystem: Environmental > Aquatic > Freshwater > Lake | place: USA: Georgia | collected...
GGCGTGATGCTCGTCGACAAGCCGCGGGGCATCACCTCGCACGACGTCGTGGACAGCGTGCGGCGGCTCTACCGTACCCGTCGCGTCGGCCACGCCGGGACCCTCGACCCGATGGCGACCGGCCTGCTGATCGTGCTCGTCGGCAAGGCCACGAAGGCCTCCGACCAGCTGATGGCGCAGGACAAGGAATACCTCGGCGAAGCCACGCTCGGGATCGTCACCGATACCCAGGACGCCGAAGGCGAGACGCTGGAGACGCGCCCCGTGCCGGCGATCGGGGAGGAACAGATACGCGCGGCCCTCGCGTCGATGCTGGGCGACCAGCTCCAGGTGCCCCCGATGCACTCGGCGAAGAAGATCGGCGGGAAGAAGCTCTATGACCTCGCCCGCCAAGGGCTCGAGGTGGCCCGCGAGCCGCGGGCGATCCGCCTCGCCGAGTTCGTGCTGCTGTCCTGGGAGAGCCCCCGCATCAACTTCCGCGTGCGCTGCACCAAGGGCACGTACGTGCGGACGCTCGCCTTCGACCTAGGCCGCAAGCTCGGTCCCGGCGCCCACCTCTCGATGCTCCGCCGGACCCGTTCCGGCGGGCTCGACCTCGCCCGCGCCCACACCCTGCCGGAGCTCGGCGCGATGGACGACGTTCAGCTCCTCGCCGCGCTCATCCCCGTGGCCGAAGCCACCACCGCCGCATGACGACCCCGGTGCATCTCGCCATCGGCGCCTTCGACGGCGTGCATCTCGGTCATCGGGCCGTGCTCCGCTCCGCGCGCGCGGCCGCCCGGGCCGACGGCGGGATCGTCGGCGTGCTCACCTACGACCCGCACCCGAGCAAGATCCTGCGACCCGAGTCGGCCGTCCCGCTCATCTTCACCCGCGCCCAGAAGGACGAGCGCCTGACCGAAGCCGGCGCCCAGCGGATCCACCACGAGAAGTTCGACCGCGCGCACGCGGGCATCGAGGCCGGGGATTTCCCGAAATGGCTGAAGCAGGCCTTCCCGCACCTGAAGTCCCTCCACGTCGGGTCCAATTTCCAATACGGTCGCGGTCGTGCCGGCCACGGCGAGACGCTCATCGCGCACGCCGCCGCCGAAGGGCTCGACGTCCGCCTGGTGGCCGCGGTCCAGCTGGGGGCGGAGACCGTGAGCAGTTCGCGCATCCGCCAGTGCCTGGCGGGCGGGGATCTCGACCTCGCGAACGCGATGCTGCACCGTCCCTACGAGGCCGAGGGCATCATCATCGGCGGCCGCCGCCTCGGTCGGACGATCGGCTTCCCCACCGTGAACGTCGCCTGGGAACCCGAACTCAAGCCCGCCTACGGCGTCTACGCCGTCGAAGTCATCTTCCAGGGCGAAGCCCTGCCAGCCGTCGCCAACTACGGCCAGCGCCCCACCGTCGAAAGCGGCCCCGTCGCCCCGTTGCTCGAGGCGCATGTGCTGCGCGGCGAAGCCCCGACCACCGGGGACGCCGTCCGCGTCCGCTGGGTGCGGCGTCTCCGCGCCGAACAGAAGTTCGCCGACCTCGCGGCGCTGCAGGCGCAGATCGCCCAGGACGCGGCGCAAGCCCGCCAGGCGCTGGGTCTGCTGGGCTAGGTCAAGCCTTGGCCTGCAGCCGCGCGCGGAACCAGAAGAAGAGGATGTTGTAGCCGCCCAAGCCATAGAGGGCGAACAGCGGGAAGGGGCCTTCGTCGCCGCCGTTGGCCCTGAAGATGAACCAGCCGACGACGGCGAGCAGGTCGGCGAAGAGCATGAGCCAGACGGCTTTGTTGGAACGGAGGAAGGCTTCCACGGTCAGATCGCTTGGGCGAATTTCTTGATGATGCCGCCGAAGGCGCCGTTCGAGAAGAAAACCACGCAACGCGGCGACCGGTCGCCCTTCACCACCGCGGTGAGCTCGGCGAGCAAGGCCTCGTGGGAAGCCGGGGCGAAACCCTTCCGGCCGGCGGCCGTGAGGGCGGCGGCGACGCCTGCGCTGTCGAAGCGCTCCTCGCCCAGCTTGTCGGCGCGATGCGGCGGAGCCAGGAAGACCTCGTCGGCCTGCTTCAGCGCCTCGCGGAAGGCGTCCTGCATCACCTTGCGGGCGGCGGTGTTGCTGCGCGGCTCGAAGCAGGCGACGAGCCGATGCCCGGGGTAACGGGCGCGCAGGGACGCCAGCGTCAGGTCGAGCGCGGTCGGGTGGTGGCCGAAATCCTCGATCACCGTCAAGTCGGGGCGATCGACCAGCACCTGCTGGCGGCGCTGCACGCCTTGGAAGGAGGCCAAGGCGTCCAGCTTGAGCTTCGCGGGGTCCCGGGGGTCGAGCAGAAGGCCGGCGGACACGGCGGCCATGGCCGCGTTGCGGGCGTTGAAGAGACCCGGCAGGGCCCACTTCACCCTCCCCCACTCCTGGCCCTTCCAAAGGAGCGTGAAGGACGAGCCGGTCGGGGATTCCTGGAAGTCGGCGATGACCGCGTCGTTGCCGGGGCCCGTACCGACCCGCGCCACGGGCGCCCAGGTGACGTTCTTGACCAAGCCGAGGACATTGTCGTCATCGCCATTGGCGACGATCGCGCCGTCGCGCGGGACGATGCGGATCACGTGGGAGAACGTCCGCAGGACATCATCGAGGTCGCGGAAGATGTCGGCGTGGTCGAACTCGCAGTTGTTGATTGCGAGCACGTGCGGCAGGTACTGGATGAACTTGCTGCGCTTGTCGAAGAAAGCCGTGTCGTACTCGTCGCCCTCGATCACGAAGGGCCCGCCCTGCTTCCCGGGATGGGAGGAGTCCGGCAGGTCCCGCGGGACGCCGCCGACGAGCCAGCCCGGGTCGGCGCCGTCGGCCGTGAGGAGGACCGCCGCCATGCAGGTCGTGGTCGTCTTGCCATGCGTGCCGGCGACGACGATGTTGCGGCGTTCGTTGAGCAGGCGGGTGCGCAGGAGCTCGGGGAGGGAGACGTAGGCCTGGGTCCGGGCCTCGAGGAGCCACTCCACTTCCGGGTGGCCGCGCGACGCGACATTGCCGACCACGACGAGGTCGGGCTTGAGCTGGGCGAGGCGCTCGGCGGACCAGCCCTCGAGGATCTCGACCCCGGCCCCGCGGAGGTGGTCGGACATCGGCGGGTAGATGCCGGTGTCGGAGCCCGACACCTCGTGACCCAAGGCGCGCATCAGCAAGGCGGCGTTCCCCATCGCCGTGCCACAGATGCCCATGAAATAGATCCGCATGGGGCTGGATAAAAGCCGGGCGCCGACGGAGGGCGAGGGTGTTTCGGCGCGCCAGGCCGACAAAAGACCCCGGGGCCGCGAGGCCGCCGGGGTCGGTCGGAAGGGCTCAGGCGCAGGTCAAGCGGCCTTGCCCAGGTCCCCGAGGTCGGTCGGGTGCGGATGGTTCCGCTTCTCCTTCTCCAGCCGATGGCGGCGGCGGAGCTGGCGGTCGACCTTGTCGACCAGGAGGTCGAGGGACTTGTACAAGTCCTCGGATTCTTCCCGGACCACGATATCCGGACCCGGCACCTCCAGCCGGATCTGGGCCGCGAACTCGCGACTGTGGTCGCGCGAACGGGCGTGGACGAGCTCGACGTGCACGCGGATGATCCGCGGGTTGTGGCGCAGCAGCTTTTCGACCTTGGCGCACACCGTTTCCTTCAGGGCGTCGGTCAGGTCCATGTGGACACCGGACACGACGATGGGAGCATTGCTCATTGGGGTTGTGTTATTAGGGCTGACGAGCGAACCTGCGTCCATGTCCCGCGCCGTCTTCGTCGACGATTTCCTCAAGGGTTTCTCTTGTGTGATCATCACCGGAGCTTCTTCGGGCATCGGACGCGCAATACTCTCGCGCATCGAGAAGTCTGGCGCGTCCGCGGCCGTCTTCAACCTTTCCCGCACCGCGCCGGAGGGGGTGGCGAATTCCCTGAAGTTCAGTCACCTTTCCTGCGACCTCTCGCAACCTCATGAAATCGAGAAGGTTGTCGCCGGATTACGGGAACTAATGCCGCGGGAAGGCAGGATACTGCTGGTTAATAACAGCGGTTTCGGGGCCTACGGGGAGTTCCCGGCCCCCGGACTGGACCACACCTTGAAGATGGTCGACGTCAACATGCGCGCCGTCGTCCAGCTGACGGGCCTGCTCTGGCCCGACCTCAAGGCGCGCGGCGGCCAGGTCGCGACCGTGGCCTCGCTCGCGGCCTACCAACCGACCCCGTTGATGACGACCTACGCGGCGACGAAGGCCTTCGCGCTGCACTGGAGCATCGCGCTCGACGCGGAGGCCCGCCCTTACGGCGTGCGTTGCGTGGCGATCTGCCCGGGGCCGGTCTCGACGAATTTCTCGAAGGCCGCGGGCTTCACGGGCTCGACCGGCGTCGGCGGGCAGACCGCCGACGCATGCGTCGACGAAGCCCTCCGCGCGATGGCCCAGGCGAACCCGCAGGTCATCACCGGTTGGAAGCACAAGGTGCTGGGCTGGTTCTCCGCGCGCCTGCCCAAGCCCTGGGCGGCGGCCATCGGCCTGCGGATGATCCGGCGCCTGCGCCTGGACCGCTACGTGAAGAAGGCCTGACCTAGCGGGCGCCGTCGAGCAGCTCGCGGGCGTGCGAGAGCGCCACCTTGCTGGCCCGGTCACCGAGCATGCGGGCCAGTTCCGACTCGCGCTCCTTCCGCTTGGCATGGACCGGCGCGATCGCGACCGTCGTCGAACGGTCGTCCTGCGTCTTCGTCACGACCAGGTGGGCATGCCCGAGCGCCGCGACCTGCGGCAGGTGCGTCACGCAGAAGACCTGGTGCCCGGCCCCGAGGGCGGCCAGCTCCCGGCCGACCTGGGCGCCGATCTCGCCGCCGACGTTGGCGTCGACCTCGTCGAAGACCAGCACCGGGGTGCGGTCGACCGCGGCGAGCACGGTCTTCAAGGCGAGCATCACGCGGGCCGCCTCACCGCTGGAGGCGATCTGGTCGAGCGGCAGGAGGTCCTGCCCGGCGTTCGGGCAGAAGAGGAAGCGGACGGCGTCGGCGCCGTGCGGCCCGAGGTCGGCGGCGGCGACCTCGATGCGCAAGTCCGCCTTCTTGAAGCCCAGCGAACCGAGCATCTTGCGGGCCGCGGCGGCGAGCTTCTCGGCGGCCTTGAGGCGCGCGGCGCGGAGGACCGCGGCCTGCTTGCGCAGCTCCTTCTCCCCCTGGGCCGCCGCGGCGTGGAGCTTGGCCACGCGCGCCTCGACATCGCCCTGCGAGTCCAACCGGCGGCGCAACGCCTCGCGCTTCTCGCGCACGGCGTCGGCACCCGGGCCGTATTTGCGGCGGAACTCCAGCCAGCGGTTCATCTGCGCGTCCAGCCCCGCCGTCGCCTCCTCGTCGGCGGAAAGGCCGCGTCCCAGACGCGCGAAATCGGCGCGGATATCCTCGGCCTCGGCCGCCAGGGAATTCAGCCGGTCGCGGAGAGCCGCCGCGTCGCCGTCGATGCGGGCGACGTCGTCGCCCGCCTTGAGCAGCTTCGGGAGCAACTCGCCGAGCCCCTCGGAACCGAGCCCTGCCTCGAGCTGACCGAGCAGCGCGGCGAGCTCCTGGGCGCGGGACGCGCGCGCATGGTCGCGCTCGAGCTTGGCGATGGCCTCCTCGGAGAGGTCCAGCGAGTCGAGTTTCTCGAGCTGGGAGCGGAGGAACGCCTCCTCATCCTCGGAAAGCCGTTCGGCCGAGGCGGCCTCGTCCGCCTCGCGCAGCAGCTCGAGGCGTTGGCGCCAGCCGGCGCGGTAGGCGGCCAGCGGCGTCGCCAGGCCCGCGTGCAGGTCGAGCATCTCGAGCTGCGTCTCCGCGCGCATCAGTTTCTGCGGTTCGCCCGGACCATGGAAGTCGATCCAGAGCTCGCCGAGCTGCTGGAGCTGGGTGAGGGTGGCGGCGCCGCCGTTGACGGAGATCCGCCCCGCCTTGGTCGCGTGGACCGAGCGCTTCAGGATCAGGAGACCTTCATCGCACGCCGGCAGGTCGAGCGACCGCAGCACCTCGTCGAAACGCCGGTCGCCGGCGACCTCCAGCTCGGCCTCGACCGAGCATTCTTCGGCCCCCTTGCGGACGATCGTCTTCGCGGCCCGGTTGCCGGCGAGGAGCGAGAGCGCCCCGAGCAGCACGGATTTGCCGGCGCCGGTCTCGCCCGTCACGACCGTGAACCCCGGGCCGACCTCGAGCTCGGCGCGATCCATCAGGGCGAGGTCGCGGATGACGAGGCGGCGGATCATGCGGAGGGACGCTCGCCGAAGAGCGCGGAGCCGACGCGCACGCAGGTGGAACCCGCGGCCACCGCCAGCTCGAGGTCCCCGCTCATGCCCATCGAAAGTTCCGGGAGGCGGACGGCGAAACGCGCCTCGAGCTCGTCGCGGCAGCGGCGCAAGGCCTCGAAGGTGCGCGTCGCCACGGCCGGATCGTCGGACAACGGGGCGATGGCCATCAAGCCGGTGACCTTCAAGGCGGGGTGCGCCAGGGCCGCTTCGAGCACGGCCGGGGCGGCGGCGAGGTCGCAGCCGAACTTGGCGGGGTCGTCCCCGGAATTGACCTGGATGAGCGCCTCCCGGACCAAACCCAGCTCACCAGCGATCCGCCCGAGCCGGGCGGCCAGTTCCGGGGAATCGACCGACTGGATGACATCGAAGGTCTGCAGGGCCTGCTTAGCCTTGTTGGACTGCAGGTGGCCGATCAGTTCCCAGCGGAGGCCGCCCGGGGCTTGGGGACGCTTCTGGAGGGCTTCCTGCACGCGGTTCTCGCCGACCGCGGGCAGGCCGAAGCGGTGGGCGTAGAGGGCGGCCTCGACCGGGTGGGTCTTGGTCACGGGAAGCAGGCGGACGGAGCCGGAAGCCCGGCCGGCGGCCGCGCAGGCCTGCCGGATCCGGCCCAAGACGGCCTCCGCACGGCCCGCGAACTGGTCATAGGTGACCATTTGAACACTAGTGGAGGAGTTTGCCCCCCGAGTCAACGCCACCAGAAGGCCTTTTGCGGCCCAGCCGGCCCTGTGGATAAGAAAAACTACACACCGAGGCCTTTTCCATTAGATTTGGTAATCGAAACACCTTCCCCGCCATGCACATCGAGAACCTGAAGATCTTCCGCGACCTGGTCGACAACGAGAGCTTCTCCAAGGCCGCCAAACTCAACGCCATCACCCAGTCCGCCGTCAGCCAGCAGCTCCGCTCCATGGAGAAGCACTTCAACGTGCTGATCGTCGACCGCAGCCAGAAGCAGTTCCGGCTGACGCGCGAAGGGCGCAGCCTCTACGAGGCGGCCAAGGACATCCTCAACCGCTACGAGCAGGTCTCCAGCGAGATGCAGGAGATGCGCAAGGTCGTCAGCGGCACGGTGCACGTCTCGACCATCGTCTCCATCGGCCTGCACGAGCTGCCGCCGCACGTGAAGCGTTTCATGCAGGAGTTCCCGCACGTCAACGTGCGCGTCGAGTACCGCCGCTCGAACCTCGTCTACGAGGACGTCATCTCGAACGCCGTCGACTTCGGCCTGGTGGCCTTCCCGCAGAAGATGCGGCAGATCGAGATCACGCCGCTGATGGAGGACCAGCTCGTCGCCATCTGCGCGCCCAAGCACAAGCTCGCCGGCAAGAAGGAGATCGACCTCGCCGACCTGCAGGGCGGCAAGTTCATCGGCTTCGACCAGGACATCCCGACGCGCAAGGCGCTCGACCAGTTCTTCCGCGAGCAGCGCATCGAGCTCGAGCCCTCGATGGAGTTCGACAACATCGAGACGCTGAAGCGCGCGGTCGAGGTGGACGCGGGCGTCGCGCTCGTCCCGGAGGGCACCATCCGCCAGGAGGTCGAGCAGGGCACCCTCGTGATGCTGCGCCTGCGCGACCGCCGCGTGGCCCGGCCGCTCGCCATCCTCCACCGCAAGGGCCGCGTGCTCACGCCGGCGATGAAGCGCTTCATGGCGCACCTCATCAACAGCACCGGCGGCAAGGCCGTGGTCGACGCCGGCTGATCAGACCCGTTGCTCCCGCCGGCGGCGGGCCAGCCGGGCGAACCCCGGCAAGGCCTGCGCCAGCAGGAAACCCAGGCCCACCCACAGGAGCGCACGCCCCTCGGCGTCCCGCCCGGCCTGCCAGGCGGCGGCCCACCAGAGCAGGGCGCCGACCAGCGGCTCCGGCCCCCCCAGCAGCGCGGCCCGCACGAGCGCGGCGTTGCCCAGCAGGACGCAGGCGCCGGCGGCGGCCGCGCCGGCGGGCAGCAGGTCGCGGGCGCCATGGGCGTAGGCGAGGCCGCCGAGCCCCACCAGCAGGCCGGCGAGAAGGGCGGAACTGACCCGGGCCCGCCACGGGAGCAGGCGCAGGCGCAGGCGGTGCGCCCGCAGGTAGAGCGCGGTGGCCAGGACGGCCATCGCGAACGTCAGCGTCCAGACGTAGAGGAGCCCGCGCACCGGCAGCGCGTAGGCGTCGATCGCCCACTGGAGGACGAAGCACTTGGCGAGGATCAGGGCCCAGAGCGCCTCCAGCCGGTCAAGCACCTCGGCCTCGCGGTAGGCCCGCTCGACGGACAAGGCCAGCTCGGCGTTCTCCTCCGGGGGCAACGAGGTCAGGGGGGCGGACATGGGCGATCAGTCGGCCCACAACTTGAGGCTCTTGATCGCGATGGCAACCGGCGGCGGCACTTCGCGCTCCCACCCCGTGTCCCCCGCGCGGATCCGGTCGGCCAAGGTGCGGGGCTGGCAGGCCATCGCCACCGGGTCGGCCCCGTCGATCGGCACGAAGAAGCCGTTGTTGAGCAGGTGCTGGAAGAGGCCGGCCACCGTAGGGCGCATCTGGATGTCCCGGGCCGCGATGACGGCGTCCTCCGTGATCGAGTAACTCTCCGGGAAGCAGACCTTGCACGCGACCGGGTCGGCTACCAGGCGCCGCAGCTGGTCGCCACGCATCGGGTAGACCATGACCTGGACGCCGTCCTTGAACAGGCGGCCGAACGACTCGAGCACGCCACCCTCGAGCTGCGTGTAGTGCTCGGGGTTGAAGAGGTCGACGAGGTTGTTCATGCCGGCGACCAGGGTGATGCGCCCCGACGTGTGCATGCGGAAATAGGCCGGCAGGCGATACCAGCCGCGGTGCCGGGTCACGAGGAGCGGGCGCCGGAGCGTCGCGACCAGGCGGATGCGGTCGATGAGCTCCGCCTCGGGGTGCGGGTCCGAGCCGATGCACATCTCGAACAGCGGCAGGACGTCGGCCCCGCCCTCCCCCAGGTTGCGCAAGGCGCAGGCGAGCATGTCCTCGTTGACCAGGGAGACCGGCCGGAAGGTGCCGCGGGCGACGAGCAGGTTCTTCTTATAGAGGAACTCGCTGGGCACCTCGGGGACGCCCTCCGGACCGAACAGCACGGCATCGGTCAGACCCAGCCGGACCAGGCGCAACGCCGCGGACCGGTTGTCGAAGGCGCCGAAGGCCGGACCCTTGAAATGCACGAACTCGACCTCGACGCGGCCGGCGCCGACGCCGTCGACGAGCGCGGAGAGGAAGGCGTCGACCCCGGTGCGGGCGTTGAGCGCGGCGTGGATCAGGTTGACGCCGACGATGCCGAGGGCGTCCTGCTGGCGGCCCGCGTCCTTGTCCCAGAGGCGGAGGTGGAGGAGCACCTCGCTCGGCGGGGTGAGCGGCGCCTCCTGGAAGCGCAGCCCGATCCAGGAATGCCCCTGGCCCTTGCCGTCGTGCGGGGTGGTGGCGACCGTGTCGGCGAAGGCGAAGAAACGCGTCTGGGCGCCGCGCTCGGCGGCGAGGCGGTCGACGAGCAGCTGATACTCATGCTGGAGCATCTGCTCCAGGCGCTCCCGGGAGACGTAGCGCTTGGGATGGCCGTAGATGGCGTCGCTGACCCGCATGTCGTAGGCCGACATGCTCTTGGCCACCGTCCCCGAGGCCCCGCCGGCCTTGAAGAAGTGCCGGACGACCTCCTGGCCGGCCCCGATCTCGGCGAAGGCACCGTAGGCGGAGCGGTCGAGGTTGATGGCCAGAGCCTTGCGCTCGGTGGCGGCGCCCGCATCCGGAGTCTGCTCGTACATGGGGTCAGGCTAACGGCGGCCCACCGGGGAAACGAGCGGAAACCGGCGTTGAAAAAGCGTCTTTTGAATGGCGATGTTTCGCCAGCCGGGCATCTTCCCGGTCACGCCTTCCGCCGCCGCCCCCATGAAAGAATTCCTCAAGTCCCTGCTCGCCTCCGTCCTCGGCACGTTCCTCGCCGGGGCGCTCTGCGCCTTCCTGCTCCTGGTGCTCATCGTCGCCGGCCTCGGCGCTTCCGGCGCCGGTGCGCCGACGGTGACCGTCCGGCCCGGCACGCTGCTGCTCGTCGGCCATGGCCTGGTGGTCAACGATACCCCCGAGCACGGCAGCCCCGGCCTCGGCTCGCTGTTCGGCGACGACCCGCGCCCGACGGTCGACCTCTACCGGGCCCTGGCCGCCCTCGAGCTCGCCGGCAAGGACCGCAACATCGTGGGCGTCGTGATCTCGGGCGAGATCGCGGCGGGCGTGGTCCAGCTCGGCGAACTGCGCAAGGCCATCGCGGAGTTCCGCAAGGAGACGGGCAAGCCGGTGTTCGCGTGGATCGAGAACGGCGACCAGGCGGAATACTACCTCGCCAGCGTCGCGGACCAGGTCTGGATGCATCCCGCCGGCGAACTCGAGCTCAAGGGCCTCGCCTCCACCCACATGTATTTCGGGGAGACGCTCAAGACCCTGGGCATCGGGGTGCAGGTCACCAAGGTCGGCAAGTACAAGTCGGCGGTGGAACCCTTCCTCGGCGACCGCATGAGCGACCCTTCCCGCGAGCAGGCCACCCAGCTCGTGCAGGGCGTCTGGAGCCGCCTGGTCGGCCAGATCGCCCAGTCGCGCAAGCTGACCAACGCCGCGCTCAACCGGGCCGCCGACGCCGGCGGCCTCTTCCCCGCGAAGCAGGCCCTGGCGCAGAAGCTGGTCGACGGGCTGCTGCAGCGCGACGAGTTCATCGAGCGCATGCGCAAGGCCGGCGCCGCGGCCGACGAAGGCAGGACGTCCTTCCGCCAGGTCTCGCTCGCCCAGTATGCCGGCAAGGTGCAGCTCCCGCGCGGGTCGGACCGCGTCGCGGTGGTCTACGCCGAAGGCGAGATCGTCGACGGCTGGGGGGCGCCCGACGAGGTCGGCGGCGACCGCCTGGCTTTCGAGCTCCGCCGGCTGCGGGGCGATGAGCGCGTCAAGGCCGTCGTGCTGCGCGTGAACAGCCCGGGCGGCTCGGCCTTCGCCAGCGACCTGGTCGCCCGCGAGGTGGCCTTGCTGCGCAAGAAGGGGCTCCCCGTCGTGGTGTCGATGGGCGACGTCGCGGCCAGCGGCGGCTACTACATCGCGGCGCGCGGCACCGTCATCATGGCGGACCCCGCCACGATCACCGGCTCCATCGGGGTCTTCGGGCTGCAGTTCAACTACGAGGAGCTCGCCCGGAAGTTCCACCTCGCCCACGACGGCGTGAAGACGAACCGCTTCGCCGACCTCGGCCAGAGCCACCGCGCCGCCACCCCCGAGGAGCTCGCGCTGATCCAAGGGATGGTCGACGAGGTCTACGAGGATTTCCTCAAGGTCGTCGCCGAGGGCCGCAAGCTGCAGCGCGACGCGGTGCACGAGATCGCCCAGGGGCGCGTCTGGCTGGGCGCGTCCGCCCGGGAACGCGAGCTGGTCGACAAGTTCGGCGGCCTGCGCGACGCCATCGCGCTCGCGAAGTCGCTGGCGGAGCTGAAGGAGGCCGAACTGGTGCAGGTCCCCGCCCTCCATGAGGGCCGCGAATCGCTGCTGCAGCAGATGCTCGCCGACGGCCACGAGGAACACCCCCTCTTCACGCGGTCCGCGCCGCGCGACCCCGCCCTGCTCTTCCTGCGGTCGCACGCGGAGACGTTGCGGGCCATCCGGGCGCTGAACGACCCGCAAGGCCTGTACCTCACCTGCCCCTTCCGCCTCGAACGACGCTGAGCCGGGCCCGGCTCAGCCCTTCGGGCGCTGCGCCTTGGCCTCGGCCATCCAGGCGCGCAGCTGCTTCACGCGGGTCGCGTCGGCCGGGTGCGTGGAGAGGAACTCGGGCGGACGGGAACCGCCGATCTTCGAGAAGCGCTCCCAGAAGCCCGGCGCCTTCTCCGGGTCGTAGCCCGACCGCGCCATGAAAAGCAGGCCGAGATGGTCGGCCTCGGATTCATGCCCGCGGCTGTAGGGCAGCAGCACGCCGAGCTGCGAACCGAGCCCGATGGCGGTCACCCAGGCCTGGCGCGTCTTGGCGTCCTTGTTCTTGGTGGCCTCGTCGGTCAGGGCGACGGCCGCGGCCACGCCCAGCTGCTGGGAGACGCGCTCCGCGCCATGGCGGCAGATCACGTGGGCGACCTCGTGGCCGAGGATCACGGCGATGTCGTCGTCGGTCGGGGCGTAGGGGAACATGCCGAGGTTGAAGCCGATCTTGCCGCCGGGCATGGCGAAGGCGTTGGGGGACTTGTCGTCGATGATGGCGAACTCCCAGCGGGCGGCCGGCGGGAGCACGCCCTGGCGGTCGTCGCGGCGGGCGGCGGCCACGATCCGGAGGCCGATCTCGCGGACTTTCGCGAGGCGCGGGTCGTTCGGCAGCTTCCGCATCTTCGCGAACTCGCCGGCGGAAAGCGAGGCGACCTCGGACTCGTCGACGAGGATGAACTGGGATCGGCCGGTGACCGGGGCGGTCTGGCAGCCGCTGAAGGCGGCCGCGAGGAGCAGGAGGACGAGGGTGCGCATGACGGGGATCAGGAACGGGTGTCGCCGTAATACTTGCCGGCGGACGGGTCGTACGTGTCCGTGTAGACCGACGCGAGCCGGACGGACATCTGGTTGAGGACGGCGCAGAGCATGGGCGCCCCGGCGTCGCGCAGGCGACCGAGGCAGGCGACGGCGTTGCGCGCGCTCACGACGTTGAAGCGGACGACATAGACGACGCCGTCGACCTTGGGGATGAGGTGCAGCGCGTCCGAGACGGCGCCGATGGGCGGGGAGTCGATGAAGACGCGGTCGTAGCGCCGGCGCAGCTCGTCGATCATCTCGGCGAACCGGGGATTGTTGATCACCTGCGTGGGGTTGCGGCAGCTGAGCCCCACCGGGAGGACGTCGAGCCCGGGCGCCACGTCCTTGACGATGGCCTCGTCCAGGGTCGTCTCGCCGTTGAACCAGCGGCTGACGCCGGCGTCGCCGGCGAAACCCAGGGAAGGCCCGACGTTGGGCAGGCGGAGGTCGGCGTCGACGACGATGACGCGCTCGGCGTGCTGCGCGAAGGCGAGGGCGAGGTTGGTCGCGACGAAGGTCTTGCCCTCGCCGGGCCGCGTGGAGGTGACGAGGAAGACGCGGCCCGCGGCGGTCGCGGGGTTGATCTTCATCGCGGAGTAGATCGCGCGGACGGCCTCGGTGGCGTGGCGGTCCTTGTCCTGGCGAGCGAGGAGGGCGCGATCGGGGCCCGTGGTCTCGGCGACCTTGGGGACGGTGCCGAGGACCGGGACGCCGAGGCCGCCCTCGATGTCGCGGACCGACTTCACGCGGTCGTCGAGGGTGCCCAGGAGGATCACCAGGCCGACGCCGGCGAAGAGCCCGAGACCCAACCCCGCGAGCGCGTTGACGCTGAAGTTCTTGTTGACCGGCTTGTCGGAGACGGAGGGCTTGTCCATCACGCGGATGGAGGTGCTGATGCCGGAGGTCGCCGTCCGGAGCTTCGCCTCCTCGTAGTTGAGCTTCATGCGGCCGAGGAACTCCTCGTTCGAGCGGATGTCCTTGTCGATCTTCTCCAGCTCGACGGCGGCGGCCTGCAGGCGGTTGATGGCCTCGTCCTTCTGGCGCAGGATCTCCACGGCGTTGTCCAGCTTCGCGCGGAGGTCGACCTGGCTCGCGGCCAGGGAGTCCGCCTTGGTGGTCACCGCCCGCTTGAACTCGGCGGTCAGCTGGGCGAGCGCCTGGCGTTCGGCGATCATCTTCGGGTGCAGGTCGGTGTAGATCTCCTCCATCGCGCGGACGCGGGCCTGCGCGTCGGCCTGCTTGCCCCGGGCCGTCGTGACGTCGACGTCCGACCGGATGAGCGGGATCTCGGCGAGATCCCGGCCCGCGGCGCGATACTGCTTGACCAGGGCGACGACGATGCCGACCTCGTCGAGCTGCTTGCGGTAATCCTCGCGGTCCTGGATGAGCTTCGCGCGCTGGGCCGCGATGCTGTTCGTGGTGCCGGCGATGTCGAGGAGCTCGCCCGATTTCACCAGCGCGTTCTTCTTCTCGTAGAGCCGGCGGATCTTGTCCTCGAGGGACTCGATCTCGATGCGGGCCTTCTCCACCAGGGGATGGGTGATGGTGAGGCGCTCGTCCTCGTTGGACTTCTGGATGACGTCGCAGAAGCGCTGCGCGACGAGGCGAGCGAGCTCGCGGTTGGGGTGCGTGAACTCGACGTTGACGACGAAGGTCTGGCGGGTCGGGTTGACCCCGCGCTGCCGGGCGAACACCTCCTGCTCGGTGAGCGGGCCGGTGAAGATGTTGCCCTGCTGGTAGGGCTCCAGGACGAGCTTGCGCTCGGCGGGGGTCAGCAGGCGGGAGACGCCTTCGATCACCGCGGTGCTCTTCATGGACTCGATGGCGGTCAGGAAGTCGTCGTTCGAGCCGATGCGCTGGGCCTCGTCGACGGCCGTGTTGCCGTTGCCGATGGTCGGGGTGAGCCGGTAGACGCGGAGCCGGCCGGCCGCGCGGTATTCCGGCACGATCGTGGAGGTGTAGACCACGGCGATCGTCACGAACACGAGGATCGACAGCAGCACCCACCACCAGCGCTCCCGGAGCATGTTCAGGTAGAGCCCGACCGGGCTGCCGCCGCCGGCCGGAGGGACGGCCCCGTACGCGGGGTAGCCCGGGTAGGCGCCATGGCCACCGTAGCCGCGCGGTCCACGCGCGGTATCCTCCGCCGATTGTCCGGGCTTGGGTGCAGGGGCGTCCATGGTTCAGAAAGTGCGGTCGCGGACGTAGATCTGGTCCTCGTCCTCGAGCGGGAAATCCGGCTCCTGCCCCTTGTCGATCTTCGACATGTCCTTCTGGATCGGCGTGGGGACGCCGTCGAGGCTCCGGGTCACGGTGACATCGGTCCGGCTGCCGCGCGCGAGGATGCCGCCCGCCAGGGAGAGGGCCCGGCCGAGCGTCAGGGTCTCCTCCGGCGGCACGAGCACCGAGCCGGGCTTGCCCACGAAGCCGTTGACGTAGACCCGCCGCTCGGCGTAGGTGACGATGGTGAGGACGACCTGGGGACGCTTGAAATACCGGAGGAACAGCTTCTCGATGGCCGCCTGAGCCTCGCTCACCGTCAAGCCGCCGACCTTGACGTTCTCCTTGAGGAAGGGGATGTCGATCGTCCCGTCGGGATTGATGCGACGCTCGACCAAGGTGTCCGCCTCGTTGATGACCCCCACGCGGATGGTATCGCGGGCGCGGAGCCGGTAGCTGGGGCGCGAGGGAGCGGCCTCGGGCGCGGCGGGCGCCGGCGCGGACGGCTGGTCGGCGGCGAGCGACGTCAACCCGAGCAGGCAAGCCCAAGCCAGGCACAGGCGGGCGAGGTAGCGGAGGCGAAGCGTCATGGAAGGTAGGATGGGCGAAAAGGGGCGGCTGGTCAACAGGACCCGCCGCCCCTTCGGGAAGCCTGCGCCGGGCGGATCAGTAACGGAACGCCGCCGAGGCCGTCAGCACGTTCGCCTGGAAGTTGCCGGAGGGGGCTGAGGGGATCTTCGAGTCCGTGAAGTTGAAACCCAGGTTGAAGCTCAGGTGCGGGTTATACTTATAATCGGCGCCGAGGTTGTAGACCATGGTGTGGACGGCGGTGGTGCCGGCCAGGACGTCGCTCTTGGTGGCCGAGAGGTTGAAGCTCAGGTCCTCGGCGGCGGTGAAATTGACCGTGTAGGTGTAGGACTTCGAGTTGGTCGTGCCGCCGGTGGAGGACGCGGTGATGTCACGGGAAAGGTTCAGGCTATGGTTCACCTTCTCGGTCCAGTTGTGCTGGAGGTTGATGGAGAAGGAGGGGTTGCTGTCCGCAGCGGCGGCGTCGAGCCGGGAAGTGCCATAGCCCACCTTGGCGGTGACATTGAGCTTGCCGGCGCCGGTCGGGTCGCCTTTGGCCGTGAAGCCGTAGAAATCCTTGACCAACTGACGAGGGTAGGAGCCGGACGGACGGACCGTGGTCACCAGGCCCGGGGTCGCGGTCGACGTGTTCTGGGAGTAATAGGGCGCCGGCGAGTAGTCGCTGGTGTCGCGCTGGTACTTCAAGCCGAAGGAAAGTTTCTCGAAAGCCTGGTAGCTGACCTCGAGCGGGATGGTCTTCGAGTTGAGCTCGGTCAGACCGTTCGTGTTATACGAGGTCTTGATGCCGCTGTTGCCGGTGCCGGGAGGCGAAGGGGTGTCCGTCACCGACTCGGTGTATTTCACCGGGTTGAGGTAATGGTTGTAGGTATTCGCATAACCGAGCGTGACCTTGATCTTCTCGGTGAGCTTGTAGACGGCCTCGAAGTTGTGCGCGTAGTTGGACTGCCTGAGGATGTTCGCCCCCAGGATCTTGCTGTCCACCCCCTGCTTGGCCAGGTCGTCGTTGCGGGCGGTGATCTTGTAGGAACTGTCCAAGGTGAAGCTGAGGGGGCCGCCATCATCGACGCGGAAATTGGCGGCGAGGGAGTCGCGGCTGTCCTGCAGGTCGGCCAACGAAGGCTTGTTGTAGTTCACGAAGGCCCGCTTGGCCGTGAGGTTCACGGCGAAGTGGGAATCCTTCCCATACTCCAAGGCGAGGCCCGGCGTGAAGGTCCAGGAAGTGGCCGAGACCGCGGAGGCCGCGGAGTAGAGGTTGTCGGTGACCTCGAGCGCCAAGGAGGAGTCGAAGAAGATATCCGTGTCGTTGCCCAGCTGGATGAGCGGGGAAGAGGGGAGGAAATTGGCCGCTTGCGCGGCCGGAAGCAGGGCTAGGCTGGACGCCGCGAGGAGGAAACGGACCATGGTGGGAGGGGGTTGAAGGGGTAGGCGGAAGCCTATCCCCCCTCCCCTTCCTATCAACCCCCAAAAAGGCGGGGGAAGAACCCTAGGGAGCACAAAAACGCCCCGCCAAACGGCGGGGCGTTTCGTGGCTTAAGCCCGGTCTCAGGCCTTCGGCGCCGTCGGGATGACCCGGATCTTGCGATACGCGGGGAGGCCCGTGCCGGCCGGGACCAGGTGGCCCATGATGACGTTCTCCTTGAAACCGGTCAGCAGGTCGCGCTTGGCCATCGTGGCGGCGTCGGTCAGCACGCGGGTGGTCTCCTGGAAGGAGGCCGCGGAGATGAAGGACTCCGTCTCGAGGGACGCCTTGGTGATGCCCAGCAGGATCGGCTCGGACTCGGCGATCTGACCGCCGCGCTCATGGATGGAGCGGTTGGCGTTGGCCAGGAGGGTGCGGTCCACGTGCTCGCCCCAGAGATGGTCGGAGTCGCCCGGCTCGGCCACGCGCACCTTGCGGAGCATGCGGGCCACGATGATCTCGATGTGCTTGTCGTTGATCACGACGCCCTGCGAACGGTAGACCTTCTGGATCTCGGTGATGAGGTAGTCCTGCACCTTGGACTGGCCCAGGATGTCGAGGATGTCATGCGGGTCGACGGCGCCTTCGGTGAGGGCCTGGCCCTGCTTCACCTTCTCGCCGGCGGCGACGATGATGTGCTTGCCGTGCGGGATGAGGTGCTCCTCCTCGCGGCCGATCGAGTCGGCGATGATGAGGCGCTTCTTGCCGCGGATGGAAGGCTCGAAGCGGACGGTGCCGTCGATCTTCGCGATCTCGGCGGCGTCCTTCGGGGGGCGGGCCTCGAAGAGCTCGGAGATGCGCGGGAGGCCCGCGGTGATGTCCTGGGTCTTGGCGGCCTGGCGCGGGATCTTGGCCAGGACGGCGCCGCGGGTCACGACGTCGCCGTCGTCGACCTCGACGCGGGCGCCCGCGGGGATGGTGAAGGCGCCGAGCTCCTTGCCGGAGGCGTCGACGATCTGCACCTGCGGGTTCTGCTCGTCGGAATACTCGATGACGTACTTGAAGAAGGTGTTGCTGGAGGCGTCGCGCTCCTCGGTGAAGGTGACGCCGGAGATCATGTCGACCAGGCGGACCTTGCCGTCATGGTTGGCGAGGATCGGGGTGAAGTTCGGGTCCCACGCGGCGATCGGCTCGCCCTTGGCGACCTTCTTGCCGTCCTTCACGTTGATGACGGAACCGGCGACGATGCGGTACTCCTCGACGGGCTGGTCGGCGTCGTTGAGGATGCGGATCGAGCCGTTGCCGTTGACCGCGACCTGGGTGCCGCCCTTGATCTCGACGCAGGTGAGGTCGACGAAGGCGACCTTGCCGCCCTGCTTGGCCTTGACCTCGGGGGACTTCAGCTGCGCGACGCCGCCGATGTGGAACGTGCGCATGGTCAGCTGGGTGCCGGGCTCGCCGATGGACTGCGCGGCGATGATGCCGACGGCGGTGCCGCGCTCGACCATGCGGCCGGTCGACGGGTCGAGGCCGTAGGAACGGGCCGGGATCGCGTTCACGTTCATGTGCGTGAGCGGGGACAGCACCTTGACGCGGTCGATGCCGACCGTCTCGATGTGCTTGGCGGCGGGCTCGTCGATGAGCTCGCCGGCCTTGACGAGGACCTCGGAGGGGTTCAGCGGGTTGACCACGTCATCGGACGGGCACCGGCCGATGATGCGCTCGGCGAGGGAGACGAGGAGCTCGTCGCCGTCGTAGATGGCGGACTTCCAGACGCCGTTGGGCAGGCGGACGTTGACGCGGTCGACGCCGGCGTCGCGCAGCTTGGCGAGGAGCTCCTCCGTGAGGGAGGTCTCGGCCTTGGCGAGCGGCTTGGCGGCGCCGGACGGATTGGGGACGTCCGAGGCCAGGTGGCGGCCGAGGGCGGCGTCGGAGAGCGTGATGATCTCGGAACCGGTCACGACCTCGTTGTTGTCGGTCACGATGACGTCCATGGCGACGTCGCAGAGCTTGCGGGTCATGTAGCCGGCGTCCGCGGTCTTGAGCGCGGTGTCGGAGAGGCCCTTGCGGGCGCCGTGGGTCGAGATGAAGTACTCGAGGACCGAGAGGCCCTCGCGGAACGAGGACATGATCGGACGCTCGATGATCTCGCCGGAAGGCTTGGCCATCAGGCCGCGGGCGCCGCAGAGCTGCTTCACCTGGGCCTTGTTGCCGCGCGCGCCGGAGTCCATGAGGACGTAGACCGGGTTGATGAGCATGCGGTGCTCATGGCGCGGGTCGCCCTTGCGGGCGCCGGCCACCTTGGCGGATTCGGAGAGCGTCTTGTAGACCGACTGGGCGATGGTGTCCGTGGCGGAGGACCAGGTGTCGACGACCTTGTTGCGACGCTCGTCGTTGGTGATCGTGCCGGCCTCGTTCTGGCGCTGGAACTCGCGCACCTTGCCGGTGGCGTCGCGGACGATGCCATCCTTCTCCTTGGGGTAGATCATGTCGCTCACGCCGATCGAGATGCCGGCCTTGGTGGCGACGCGGAAACCGGTCTCCTTGAGGGCGTCGAGCACCGGGATGGAGGCCTCGCGGCCGCAGTGCTTGTAGGTGTTCAGGATGAGGTCGCCGAGCTGGCCCTTCTTCACCGTGAAGTTCACGAAGCCGATCTCGGCCGGCCAGATGGTGTTGAAGAGGATGCGGCCGACCGTGGTGACGATCGTGCGCGCGGCCTTGTCGCCGTAGACCGTGTCGCGGCCCAGGTCGGGGTTGGCGTAGCGGACCCAGTCGTGGAAGTGAAGGGCGCCCTCGGCCTCGGCGTAGGTCGCCTCGGAGACGGAGCCGAGCACCGGGAGATGCTTCTCGTCGGCGGGCTTGTCGGCCGGCTCGAGCGTCAGGTAGTAGGCGCCGAGCACGATGTCCTGGGACGGCGTGAGGATCGGCTTGCCGCTCGACGGCGAGAAGATGTTGTTCGTGGACATCATCAGGAGCTTGCACTCCATGATGGCCTCCAGGGACAGCGGGACGTGGACGGCCATCTGGTCACCGTCGAAGTCCGCGTTGTAGGCGGTGCAGACGAGCGGGTGCAGGCGGATGGCGTCGCCCTCGATGAGGACGGGCTCGAAGGCCTGGATCGAGAGACGGTGGAGCGTCGGCGCGCGGTTCAGGAAGACGGGGTGGCCCTTGGTGACCTCCTCGAGGATGTCCCAGACCTCGGGCTTCTTCTGCTCGATGTGCTTGCGGGCGCCGCGGACGGTGTGGGCGAAGCCCAGCTCCTTGAGGCGGCGGATGATGAAGGGCTCGAAGAGGACCAGCGCCATCTTCTTGGGCAGACCGCACTGGTTGAGCTTGAGCTCGGGACCGATGACGATGACGGAGCGGCCGGAGTAGTCGACGCGCTTGCCGAGGAGGTTCTGGCGGAAGCGGCCATGCTTGCCCTTCAGCATGTCCGAGATGGACTTGAGCTGGCGGTCGCGGTCCTTGACCGGCTTGCCGTGGCGGCCGTTGTCGAGGAGGGCGTCGACGGCCTCCTGGAGCATGCGCATCTCGTTGTGGATGATGACGTCGGGCGTCTTCATCTGGATGAGCTGCTTCAGGCGGTTGTTGCGGTTGATGACGCGACGGTAGAGGTCGTTCAGGTCGGAGGTCGCGAAGCGGCCGCCTTCGAGCGGGACGAGCGGACGGAGGTCCGGAGGGATCACCGGCAGGATCGTCAGGATCATGTGCTCGGGACGCTTGCCGGAAGCCAGGAAGCCCTGGATGATCTTCATGCGGCGGGCGATCTTCTTCTTGATCTGCTTCGAGCGGGTGGAGCGGAGCTGGTCGCGGAGGTTCTCGACCGTGGCGGCCAGGTCCATCTTCTTGAGGAGCTGCTGGAGCGCCTCGGCGCCCATGCGCGCCTTGAAGGCGTCCGGACCGTGCTGCTCGACGGCCTTGCGGTAGGATTCCTCGTCGAGGAGGTCCTTCTCGGCGAGGCCGGTCTGGCCCGGGTCGACCACCAGGTACTTCTGGTAGTAGATGACCTGCTCGAGCTGGCGGGTGGTCATGTCGAGCATCAGCGACAGGCGGCTGGGCATGCTCTTCAGGAACCAGATGTGGGAGACCGGGATCGCCAGGCGGATGTAGCCCATGCGCTCGCGGCGGACGCGGGAGACGGTGACCTCGACGCCGCACTTGTCGCAGACGACGTCCTTGTACTTCACCTTCTTGTACTTGCCGCAGTAGCACTCGTAGTCGCGGACCGGGCCGAAGATGCGCTGGCAGAAGAGGCCGTTCGGCTCGGGCTTGAACGAGCGGTAGTTGATGGTCTCGGGGCTCTTGACCTCCTTGAGGCCCTTGACCTTGCGGTTGCCGTGCTCATCGAGCTCGGCGAGGAACTGCTCGCCCGTCCAGGCGACGATCTCCTCGGGGGAGGCGATCGAGATGGAGACGAAGTCGAAGGACTGCTCCTTGGACTCGTTCGGCGTGAACTCGGGGGTGTGCTCCGGGTGGATCATGTCGGTAAGGTCTCGGGGATTAGCTGCGTTCGGCGGCGGTGGTGCTGCCCAGGCGGACGTCGAGGCAGAGGGCCTGCATCTCCTTCATCAGCACGTTGAAGGACTGCGGGGTGCCGCTGACCAGGGTGTTGTCACCCTTGACGAGCTGCTCGTAGATCTTGGTGCGGCCGGCGACGTCGTCGGACTTGACCGTGAGGAGCTCCTGCAGCGTGTAGGCGGCGCCGTAGGCCTCGAGGGCCCAGACCTCCATCTCGCCGAAGCGCTGGCCGCCGTACTGGGCCTTGCCGCCGAGGGGCTGCTGGGTGATGAGGCTGTACGGGCCGGTGGCGCGGGCGTGGATCTTGTCCGCGACGAGGTGGTTCAGCTTCATCATGTAGATGTAGCCGACGACGACGTCCTGGTCGAAGGCCTCGCCGGTGTGGCCGTTGATGAGCATGGCCTTGCCGGTCTCGGGCAGGCCGGCCTGCTTGAGGTATTCGCGGATCTGCTTCTCGGGGATGCCGTCGAAGATCGGGGTGGCGACCTTCAGGCCGAGCTTGGAGCAGGCCCAGCCGAGGTGCGTCTCGAGCACCTGGCCGACGTTCATGCGCGAAGGCACGCCCAACGGGTTGAGGCAGATGTCGACGGGGGTGCCGTCGGCGAGGTAGGGCATGTCCTCGACCGGGACGATGCGGGCGACGACGCCCTTGTTGCCGTGACGGCCGGCCATCTTGTCGCCGACCTGGATCTTGCGCTTGGTGGCGATGTAGACCTTGACGTTCTTGATGGCGCCGCCCTCGTCGATGCCCTGTTCGATGGCCTCGACCTTGCGGGTGCGCTCCTGCTCGAGCTCGTCGAAGCGGCGGTGGTAGCCGTCGACGATCTGGCGGATCTTCTGCTTCACCGGCGAGTCGTTCATCTCGATGGTGCGGGAGACGGACGCGAGGCGGCGGAGGAGGGTCTTGGTGATCTTGCGGTTGGCCGGGATGATGGCCTCGCCGGTGTCGGAGTTCTTGACGTCCAGCGGGATCTTCTCGCCCAGCAGGATGTTGGACAGGGACTCGGTCATCTCCTCGCGGAGGCGGGAGTCCTGGGTGCGGTATTCCTCGTTGACCTTCTTGAGCGCGCGGCGCTGGTCGTTCGGGGAGAGGCGGCCGTCGTCCTGGTCCGTGCGGGACGAGACCTTCACGTCCATGATGATGCCGGAGATGCCGGAGGGCACGCGGAGGGAGGTGTCCTTCACGTCGCGGGCCTTCTCGCCGAAGATGGCGCGGAGGAGCTTCTCCTCGGGGGCGAGGTCGCCCTCGGACTTCGGGGTGATCTTGCCGACGAGGATGTCGTCGGGCTTCACCTCGGCGCCGATGCGGATGACGCCGTCGCGGTTGAGGTTGCGCAGGGCTTCCTCGCCGAGGTTCGGGATGTCGCGGGTGATCTGCTCGGGCCCGAGCTTGGTGTCGCGGGCGGTGACCTCGAACTCCTCGATGTGGACGGACGTGAAGACGTCGTCCTTGAGCATGCGTTCGGAGAGGAGGATCGCGTCCTCGAAGTTGTAGCCGTTCCAGGGCATGAAGCCGACCAGGACGTTGCGGCCGAGCGCGAGCTCGCCCTTGTCGGTCGCGGCGCCGTCGGCGATGACGTCGCCGGCCTTCACCTTGTCGCCGCGGCGGACCAGGGGACGCTGGTTGAAGCAGGTGGACGAATTGGTCTTGAGGAACTTGCGGAGGTCGTAGACGTACAAGCCCTTCGACGGCTCGGACTTGAACTTCTTGTTCTCGAGCTGGGAGGGCGGGACCTCGCCGTCCTTGGTGATGACGATGCGGCGCGAGTCGGCCGCGGCGACGATGCCCGGGCCCTCGGCGACGACGACCGTCTTCGAGTCGATGGCCACGCGGCGCTCGAGGCCGGTGCCCACGTAGGGCGCCTCGGTGATGACCAGGGGCACGCCCTGGCGCTGCATGTTGGAACCCATGAGCGCGCGGTTCGCGTCGTCATGCTCCAGGAAGGGGATGAGCGCGGCGGCCACGGAGACGACCTGCTGCGGGGAGACGTCCATGTAGTCGACGTCCTCGGGGTCGACCTCGAGGATGTCGTCGCGGAAGCGGACGGTGACCTTGCCCTTGAGGCGGGAGCCTTCGTCGAGCTCGGAGTTGGCCTGGGCGACCTTGAACTTCTCCTCCTGGTCGGCGGTCATGAACTCGACCTGGCTGGAGACCTTCCCGCGCACGACCTTGCGGTACGGGGCCTCGATGAAGCCGAACTCGTTGATGCGGGAGTAGGTGGAGAGGGAGTTGATCAGGCCGATGTTCGGGCCTTCGGGGGTCTCGATCGGGCAGATGCGGCCGTAGTGGGACGGGTGCACGTCGCGCACCTCGAAGCCGGCGCGGTCGCGGTTGAGGCCGCCGGGCCCGAGCGCGGAGAGGCGGCGCTTATGCGTCAGCTCGGCGAGCGGGTTGATCTGGTCCATCAGCTGGGACAGCTGGCTGCGGGCGAAGAACTCGCGGATGGAGTTGCCGAAGGGCTTCGGGTTGACGAGCTTCTGCGGGGTGATCGAGTCGACGCTCTGGTCATACTCGTTGATGCGGGCCTTGACCGTCTTGATGACGTTCTTGAGGCCGGCGCGGCACTGGTTGGCGAGGAGCTCGCCGACGTTGCGCACGCGGCGCGAACCGAGGTGGTCGATGTCGTCGATGGCGCCGTCGCCCGCGCGCAGCTTGCAGAGGAGCTTGGTGGCTTCGACGATGTCCTCGGGGGTGATGGTGCGGGTGTCGAGCGAGACGTCCAGGCCGAGCTTCTGGTTCAGCTTGTAGCGGCCGACGCGACCGAGGTCGTAGCGCAGCGGATCCTGGAAGAGGCGCTGCATGTGGGCGCGGGCGCCCTTGACGTTGACGGGCTCGCCGGGGCGGAGCTTGCGGAAGATCTCCTTGAGGGCCTCCTCCTCGTTGCGGACCGCGCCGATGTCCTTGCGGAGCGACAGGATGATGGCGCCGTCGTCGAAGGCGGTGTCGAAGACGCCGAACTTCTGCTTGGGCAGCTGCTTGTGGATCTCCTTGAGGGTCTCGCGGGAGAGCTTGTCGTACTGCTTGGCCACGACCTTGCCGGTCTCGACGTCGACGATGGGGTCGGCGTAGACGAGCTGGGACAGCGCCTCGGGGTCGAGCTCGAGCGCGTTCTTCGCGGTCATCTCGCGGTGGGCGTAGAAGAGGGAGAGGATGTCCTTGTCGTCCTTGTAGCCGAAGGCCCGGAGCAAGGTGGTGACGAGGAACTTGCGGCGACGGCGGCGGCGGTCGAGGTAGACCCAGAGGAGGTCGTTCTGGTCGAACTGGATCTCGATCCAGGTGCCGCGGTCGGGGATGATGCGGAAGGCGTGGAGGACCTTGCCGCTGGTGTGGGCCGATTCCTCGAAGCAGATGCCCGGGCTGCGGTGCAGCTGGGAGACGACGACGCGCTCGGCGCCGTTGACGATGAAGGAACCGCGGTCGGTGATCATCGGGACCTCGCCCATGAGGATCTCCTCGTCCTTGAAGGCCTGCTTCTCGCGGAGGCGCAGCTTCAGCATGACGGAGATCGCGTAGGTCGTGCCCTCGCGGATGCACTCGAGCTCCGTCGACTTCGGCATGACCAGGCTATACTCGAGATACTCGAGGCGGAAGGTGCCGTTGTTGCTCTCGACGGGGAAGGCCTCGCGGAAGACCGCGTCAAGGCCTACGTTCTGGCGGGCGGCGGCGTCCTCGCCGATCTGGAGGAACTCGTTGAACGAGAAGATCTGGTTCTCGATCAGGTTCGGCGGAGGGATGACTTCGCGGAGTTTACCGAAGTTTTTGCGCTCGAGGGACATGGCGGAGGAGATGGGCGAGGAAGGTCGGTGAGGTGCGGTGGGCGGACTGTGTTGCCTGGTGGGGTCGGACCGGGCGGCCGGGGGAAAGAAGAGGCGGGGAGGGGGGGGGGCCCGGGAGGGCGCTCCCCTCCCCGCTTCGTGGCGGCGGAACCGAGGTTACTTGACCTCGACCTCGGCGCCGGCGGCCTTGAGCTTGGTCTCGATGTCCTTGGCTTCGTCCTTGGACACGCCTTCCTTGACGGGCTTCGGGGCGCCGTCGACGAGGTCCTTGGCTTCCTTGAGGCCCAGGCCGGTGATCGTGCGGACTTCCTTAATGACGTTGATGGGCGTGGCGCCCTTGGCCTTCAGGATGACGTCGAAGGTGGTCTTCTCCTCGGCGGGAGCGGCGGCGGCGGCACCGGCGCCGGCGGCGACGACCGCGACCGGAGCGGCGGCGGAGACGCCCCACTTGGTTTCGAGGTCCTTGACGAGACCGGCGATTTCGAGGACGCTCTGGGCGCTCAGCCACTCGACGACCTGTTCCTTGGTGATGTTGCTCATGGTGTTGGGTTTCCTTGAATGGTTAGCGTCCGGTGAAGGACATTTGAGGGCGCGAGGCCCCTAACCGGGGTTCTTTGGATTTGGGTTGTATTTGGGTTGTGGGTTTCCCCCCGCTCGGACCCGGCCACATGGCCGGACCTCCGCGGGGAAAGGGATTTAGGCGGCCTTCTCGGCGGCTTGGCGCTTCGCGTCGAGGACGCGGACGAACGACGAGGCCGGGGTGGAGAGCAGCGAGAGGAGCTGGGCGCGGATGCCGTCGAGGGACGGCAGCTTGGAGAGGGCCTCGACCTCGGCCTTGGTCAGGAGCTTGGCATCGAGGATGCCGCCCTTGACCTCCAGCTTGGAGAAGTCCTTGAAGAAGGTCACGAGGACCTTGGCCACGCCGGTCGGGTTCTTGCCTCCGGTGACCAGGGCGGTGTGGCCGCTGAGGGCGGCGCGGGGCAGCTCGGGCAGCTTGGCCTCCTTGGTGGCGATGTTGAGGATGCTGTTCTTGACCACGTGGTACTCGGCGCCGTGGGCGCGGAGCTGCTCGCGGATCGTGGTCGCGTCCTTGACGGTCACGCCCGTGAAGTTGGCGAGGAGGAGGTACTGGGAGGTGGCCAGCTGGGCGGCCACTTCGTCGACGAGGAATTGTTTTTCGGCGCGCATGTTCGTGTGTGCTCGGTGGGGGGCGGGGTTAGGCGGTCGCGGCGGCGGCCGAGTAGGGCTTGAGGTCCACGGCGACGCCGGGGCTCATGCTGGCGCTCACGGTGATGGACTTGATGAAGCGGCCACCGGCGAAGCCGGCGGGCTGGGACTTCACGAGGGCGGTCAGGGCAGCCTGGGCGTTCTCGGTGAGCTGCTGGGCGGAGAAGGACTTCTTGCCGATGACGATCACGATGTTGCCCGTCTTATCCATCTTGAACTCGACGCGGCCGGCCTTCACTTCCTTGATGGTCTTCGGGATGTCGTCGGAGACGGTGCCGGACTTCGGGTTCGGCATGAGGCCCTTCGGACCGAGGACGCGGGCGACCTGGCGGACGTCCTTCATCGCGGTGACGGTGGAGATGGCGACGTCGAAGTCGAGGAAACCGCCGTTGACCTTGGCGATGAGGTCGGCGAGGCCGGCGTAATCCGCGCCGGCGGCGAGGGCTTCGGCCGGGTTCTCGGTGAAGGCGAGGACCTTGATCTTCTTGCCGGAACCGTTCGGGAGGGAGACGGTGCCGCGGACCATCTGGTCCGACTGCTTGGGATCGACGCCGAGGAAGGCCGAGATCTCGACGGTCTCGTCGAACTTGGCGCCGGGCATCTTCTTGATGATCTCGGCGGCCTGGGCGATGTCGTACTTCGCCTTCAGGTCGGCGACCTGGGCGGCGGCGCGGTAGCGCTTGCTGGGTTGTTTGCTCATAGCGACTTTAGGTCTCCTGCGGGATGCAGTGGTAGGGTTGGGTTAGGGTTGGGGGAAATCAGCCGATGACCTCGATGCCCATGGAGCGGGCGGTGCCGGCGATCATGCGCGCGGCGTTGTCGGGGTTGATGGCGTTCAGGTCCTTCTTCTTCAGCTCGACGATCTCGAGGAGCTGCTTCTTGGTGACCTTGCCGACCTTGTCGCGGTTCGGCACCTTGGAGCCGGACTCGATCTTCGCGGCCTTCTTGAGGAGGACGGTAGCGGGCGGGGACTTCAGGATGAACGTGAAGGACTTGTCCTGGTAGACGGAGATGATGACCGGGAGGATCATGCCGGCCTGGTCCTTGGTCTTGGCGTTGAACTCCTTGCAGAACGCCATGATGTTGACGCCCTTCGCGCCGAGCGCGGGGCCGACGGGAGGAGCGGGATTAGCGGCGCCCGCGGGGAGCTGGAGCCTGATTTCGCCGACGACTTTCTTGGCCATGGTGGTGTAGTTTGGAAGTTAGGGTGGAAAGGGGGTCAGTCGCGGTCGTCGCGTTCGACCTGCCAGAACTGGAGCTCGACGGGCGTGGAGCGCCCGAAGATGTCGACGGAGACCTGGAGCATGCCGCGGTCGGGCTCGATCTTGTCGATGTTCCCGGCGAGGTTGGCGAAGGGGCCGTCGGTGATCTTGACGCGTTCGCCGAGGTTGTACTCGATCTTGGGCACGACCTTGTCGGCGGCGTCGGCCATCTGCTGCTGGATGGTGCGGATCTCGTCGGCGCGCAGCGGGACGGGGGTCTGGCCGCCGATGAGGCCGATGACGCCGTCGATGCCGCGCAGGAGGTTCCACGGGGCCTCGAGCAGGTTGGCGTCCTCGTCGAAGAGGCGGGCCCGGACGAAGAGGTACGAAGGGTACAGCTTCATCTCGCTCTCGCGCTTCTTGCCGTTGCGGAACTCCTTGACGGTCTTCACCGGCATGAGGATCTCGGCGATGAAATCGCCCATCTCCTCGTCCTTGATGGCTTTCTCCAGGAGACGCTTGGCCTTGCTCTCGTTGTTGGAGAGGGTCTGGAGCGTATACCAGCGGTAATCGGAAGGGGCGTTGGACATGGGGGGCTCAGCGGACCAGATGGGTCGCGAACTGGACGAAGTTGGAGAGCGAGAAATCGCAGAGGAAGACGACGGCGCCCAGGAGGGCGACGACGACGATCACGACCAGCGTGGAGTCAGCCAGCTCCTTGAGCGTCGGCCACGACGCCTTCACGAAGACCTCGGTGATGGTCTCGTTCCAGAATTGGCGCAGGCGGCCGAGGAAGCTGAACATGGGTTGGTGGTGATCGAGGGTGAAGGTGGCAGGACGGGTGGGAGTCGAACCCACAACCAACGGTTTTGGAGACCGCTACTCTGCCAATTGAGCTACCGTCCTGTGTGTTGGTTTTTAAAGAGACCGATGCCGGGCCCCTTTTTCGGGGGCCGCGGCATCGTGAATCAGGCCTTTCGGCTAGGAATCACTTGGTGATCTCGAGGATTTGGCCGGCGCCGATGGTCTTGCCGCCTTCGCGGAGGGCGAAGCGCTGGCCCTTCTCCATCGCGACGGGCTTCTGCAGCTCGATCGTGATCGTGACGTTGTCGCCGGGCATCACCATCTCGACGCCTTCCGGGAGGATGACGGTGCCGGTCGCGTCGCAGGTGCCGAAGAAGAACTGCGGGCGGTAGTTGTTGGTGAAGGACGTGTGGCGACCACCTTCGTCGGCCTTCAGCACGTAGATCTGCGCCTTGGCGACGGTGTGGGGCTTGATGCTGCCCGGCTTGGCGAGGACCTGGCCTCGTTCGATCTGGTTCTTTTCGATGCCGCGGACGAGGAGGCCGACGTTGTCGCCCGCCTGGCCCTGGTCGAGCTCCTTGCGGAACATCTCGACGCCGGTGACGGTGGTCTTGAGGGTGTCGCGGAGGCCGACGATCTCGATTTCCTCGCCGACCTTGATCACGCCGCGCTCGATGCGACCCGTGGCGACGGTGCCGCGACCGGTGATGGAGAAGACGTCCTCGACGGACATCATGAAGGGCTTGTCGGTCTCGCGCTTCGGCTCGGGGATCTCGGCGTCGAGGGCGTCGAGGAGGTTCTGGATGGCCTGCTCGCCTTCGGGCTTGGCTTCGAGGGCGGCGGTGGCGGAACCACGGACGATCTTGGCGTTATCGCCGTCGTACTGGTACTTGTTCAGGAGGTCGCGGACTTCCATCTCGACGAGGTCGATCAGGTCGGGCTCGGAAAGGTCGACCTTGTTGAGCCAGACGACGATCTTCGGCACGCCGACCTGGCGGGCGAGGAGGATGTGCTCCTTGGTCTGGGGCATGACGCCGTCGGCGGCGGAGACGACGAGGATCGCGCCGTCCATCTGGGCGGCGCCGGTGATCATGTTCTTGACGAAGTCGGCGTGGCCCGGGCAGTCGACGTGGGCGTAGTGGCGGTTGACGGACTCGTACTCGACGTGCGAGGCGGCGATGGTCACGGTCTTCGTGGCGTCGCGGACGGTACCGCCCTTGGTGATTTCGGCGTACGACTTGGTCTCGGCGAGACCCTTGCGGGCCTGGACGGCGACGATCGCGGCGGTCGTGGTCGACTTGCCATGGTCGATGTGACCGATGGTACCGACGTTGACGTGGGGCTTGGTGCGGTTGAACTTCTCTTTGGCCATGGTTTTGGTGGTGGGAGGTGGTTGGTTGGTGTGTGGAAAGGAAAGTGGTGGAGCCCCCGACTGGATTTGAACCAGCGACCTCGTCCTTACCAAGGACGCGCTCTGCCAACTGAGCTACAGGGGCATCCCGACCACGTGCTTGGGACGCGGAGGGAAGGGTTTGAATGACCATCCCCCACCCCCCCGTCAAGCGGATATTTCCAAGCCTTTTACACCCCGTATCGGAGCCTTAGGGGGCGACCGTCAAACGGTAGGATCCGGGGGGTAAATGCCTAGACCAGGGCACGGCACTAGCCCAACGGGAGATAGCCTGATCTACCCCCCGATCGCCAGAAGACTTAACCAAACTCGGCGAACCCTGCAACCCTAACGAGTCGACGCCAATATTAGCCTCAAAAACTGACCAAAGTGGGAGGTTTTTGGATTTTATATCGTTAAAACTTTCGATTTTAAAGTCTAAGTGGGGCAAAATACCACTGATAATGGCTTTTCTTCCGCCACTAAGTTCATGAACCTCAAAGGTGCCGGCCCTCGAGGGTAAGCCTGACCGAGACAAATTGGCCCGACCGAAGGTGATAAAGGGGTCTGCCTGGACTAAGGGTACGGCACTAGCCAAGGGGGGGGTGGTAGGCTCCGCTGCCTGAAGCGGGGCGGTGTCGCCTTTCAAGGGGTCATTGACCAATCGACGGTCCAGACGAGGGAAAGGGGTTCCCTCGCTTGGCTTGGGGCCGGCCAAGCTCACCTCCGGGGCGCTGACCAGCTTGGCCGGCATGTAGGCCACGGAGGGGTCCAGCAGGACGGCGGCTTCCGCTGACCCGTTCCCCTTGCCCACCCAGCGGATACCATCCCTCACGGGTTCGACCGCCGGCAAGCCGCCGTCGGTGGGCCGCACCAAGACCAGCGCGAGCAGGAAGACCACCAGCCCGGCGACCAAGGCGGTGCGGGTCAACGGCGGCAACCGGCCACCGGCCAGGTCCCGGATGGTGCCGAGCGAACGCACGGTCAGCTGCCGGCGGGGCGCGCCGCCACGGTGATGCGGGCGAAGGAACCCCTGCCCTCGCGGATGAAATTGAGCACGAGCGTCTCCCCGGGCTTGCGGCGCGAGATGGCGATGCGGAGGTCGGCCCAACCGTCGAAAGGCTTGCCGTCGAGCGCGACCAGGATGTCCCCCACGCGCAGGCCGGCCTTGGCCGCCGGCAGGCCCTCGCTCACCTCGCTGACGCGGACGGCGCCGCTCTTGCCGAGGTTCAGCTTGGCCGCCTCCTCCAAGGTCAGGTCCTCGCCGAAGACCCCGATCAACCCCCGGACCACCTTGCCGGTGTTGGCCAGGTCGAGCGCGACGCTGGTCATGAGATTCGCCGGGATGGAGAAACCGATCCCGATGCTGCCGCCGTTGCCGGAGGTGCGGATCGCCGTGTTCATCCCGACGATCCGGCCCTCGAAGTCGATCAAAGGCCCGCCGCTGTTGCCCGGATTGATCGCGGCGTCGGTCTGGAGGAAGTCCTCGTAGTCGAGGCCCATGCCGGACCGGCCGGTGGCGGAGATGATCCCGGAGGTGACCGTCATGCCCACGCCCAGCGGGTTGCCGATGGCGAAGACCACGTCCCCGACGCGAACCTTGTCGCTGTCGGCGAAGCGGGCGTAAGGCAGGTTGCGCTCCTCGACCTTGAGGACGGCGATGTCCGTCTTGGGGTCGACCCCGAGGACCTTCGCCCGGAACTCGCGCCGGTCGTTCAGCTTAACGTAGACCGTCTCGGCCGTCTGGTTGTTGGGTAGCGTGACGACGTGACGGTTCGTGATCACGTAACCGTCGGGATGGATGATCGTGCCCGAGCCCAGGCCCGCGGGCACCATGACCTCGCCCGTCTTGCGGTCGACCTGCACGTCGTTCGGGTCGATGCGCCCGCGGTAACGGCGCAGCACGTCGGGCGGGATGACCTGGGCGGTGCGGATGCTGACGACGGCGGGCATGATGCGCGTCAGCATGTCGGCGTAGCTCGCGCCCGGGACGGTGCGGTTGACCGGCCGGGGGTCGGACTCGAAGGAGACGCCGGCGGTCAGCAACGCCGGGAGGAGGGCGAGGAGGGCGAGGAGTCGGCTCATGACCCGACCAGCCTAGCGGCGGGCCGGACCAAGGCAAGCGACCTCAGCGGGCCATCGTGAAACCGCCCGGGGAAGTCGGCTCGGCCTCGTCGCGTTCCTTGTTGAAACGCATCGAGAAGAGCCGGGTGACCCCCTTCTCCTGCATGGTCGCCCCGAAGATCGCGTCGGCCGCCGAGACCGTCCGCTTGTTGTGGGTGATCACCAGGAACTGCGAATGGCGGGTGAACTCGCGGATGATATCGGTGAAGCGCCCCACGTTGGTGTCGTCCAGCGGGGCGTCGAGCTCGTCGAGCACGCACAGCGGCGAGGGCTTCACCATGTAGATCGCGAACAGGAGGGCGACCGCCGTCATGGTGCGCTGGCCGCCGGAAAGCAGCGAGATGCCCCGCAGCTTGGTGCCGGGCGGCTGGGCGATGATCTCGATGCCGCTCTCGAGGACGTCCTCGCCCTGGATCAGCTGCAGGTCGGCCTTGCCGCCGACGAAGAGGCGCTCGAAGGTGAACTGGAAGTTCTTGCGCACCTGCTCGAAGGTGTCGGTGAAGAGCTTGAGGGAGGTCTGGTTGAGCTCGTCGATCGCCTTGGTGAGCTCCTCCTTGGCCTTCCACAGGTCATCGCTCTGCTTCGTGAGGAAGTCGTGGCGCTCGCGCAGGGAGGAATACTCCTCGACGGCGACGAGGTTGACGGAGCCCATGCCGGCCATGCGGTCGCGCAGTTCGGCGATCTCGCGGACCAGGGGCGGCCAGTCGGTCGCCTCGAGCGCGGCGAGATCCTCGGCGGTCGGTTCGCCGCGGCGGACGGGGGCCTTGGAGGGACGGCGCTCGGTCTCCTTCTCCTCCGGGTCCTCGAGGTCGTCGAAGCTCGCGAGGCCCTCGGGCTCGCCGTCGGCCAGCCAGAGCTGCAGCCGCCAATCCACGACGGCCACGTCGAGCTGGTGGTCGGACTGCACCTTCTCCACGAGGAAGCCGCATTGGGAGGTCTGCTCGGCGAGCGCCACCTCGAGCGCGCGCAGGCGCGTGTCGGCGACGCGCAGCTTATCGCGGTCGACGCCCAGCACGCGGTCCTCCGCCTCGACGGCGGCGTCGGTGGCGGCGAGTTCCTGCCGGACGGTCGCCAAGGCGGCGGCGGCGAGCTCGATCTCGCCGGCGAGGCGCAGGGAAGCCTCCTTCGCGGCGGCGGCCGAGGCGCGCAGCTCGGCGACCTGACGCTCGTTGTGGGCGGCTTCGGCGCGGCGGGCGGAAAGCCGGGCGACGGCCTCGGCGCGGCGCGACTCGAGCTCGGCGACCTCGCGGCCCACCAGCTCGAGACGCTGGCGCTGCTCGGCGAGCGAAAGCCGGACCTCGCCCAGGGCGGCGCGGCGCAGCTCGCTCTCCGCGCGGGCGGACTCCACGGAATTCTCGCCGGCGGCGATCGCGTCGCGGAGCTGGGCCACCTGGGCGTCCTTGACGGCGAGGGTCTCCTGCGCGCGGTCGCGGCGGATCACCGCCTCGGCCTTCGCGGACTCGAGCTCGTTGAGCTGGCGCTGGTCGCGCGCGATGCGCTCGTCCGCGGACGAGAGCGTGGCGCGGGCCGCGCGCTCATCGGCCTGGGCGACGGAAAGTTCCTGCGCGGCGAACTGGGTCCCGCCGCGGAGCTGGGCGACCTCGGCCTCGTTGGCGTCCATGGAGGCCTGCAGCGCCATGGCCTGCTCGTTGAAGGTGGTGAGCTGGTCGTTCTCGGCCTCGAGGGAGGCGCGCACGGAGCGGATCTCGCTCTCGCGGGAGAAGACGCCGGAGCCGGCGCCGGCGGCGGCCTTGCGCGGGCGCCCCGCGAAGACGAGGCCGCGGCGGTCGATGAGGTCGCCGTCGACCGTGGCGACGAGGAAGAATTCGAAGCCGGGGTGGGCGCGCCACCAGCGGATGAAGTCCCCCAAGGACGGGCAGACGTAGCAGCCGTCGAAGAGGTTGGAGACCAGGCGGGCGTGGTCGGCGGACTTCGAACGCACGGCCGCGGTGGCGGGACGCAGCCAGTCCGGGGCAGCCGAACCGGCGCGGGAGGCGGGCGGCGCCTCGACCTGGAAGACGGCGCGGCCGAGCTGGCGTTCGCCCATCTGGGCGACGAGGCCCGGGAGGAACTCGGCGTTGTCGAGGGTGACGGCCTCGGAGGCGGCCCCGAGGATCGTCTCGAGGGCTCCGGCGATGGTCACGTCGGTGACCGTGACGAGGTCGGCGAGGGCGGCGGCCTTGCCGGAGGGCATCGCTTCGGCGAGCTCGCCGCGGAGGACGGCCTTGGCGGCGTCGGAGAAACCCTCGAGGCGCGACTGCATCTGCTCGAGGAGACCGAGCTGCGCGGAGAGCTTGGCGACCTTGCGGTCCTGCTCGGAGATGGTCTGCTGGAGCGCGCGGAAGTCGCCGAGGAGGACGCGGGACTGCTCGAGCGCGGCCTGCTCGGCGGCGCGGGCGGCCTGCAGCTCGCCATGGCGGGCGGTGACGACGGCGGCGCACTCGGCGACGCGACGCTCGAGGCCTTCGCGTTCCTCCTTGGCCTGGGCCAGGGAGCCGGAAAGGTCGACGAGCCGCTGCTGGTAGCCGCGAAGGTCGACCTCGAGGTTGGTGACGTCGGCGCGGGCGCGGGTCATCTCGCCTTCGGCGATGAGGATGTCCTGGCGCGCGCGGCGGAGGCGCTGCTCGACGTCCATCAGCTGGCGGAGGGAAGCCTCGACCTCGGCGGCCTTGTCGCGGAACGCGGCATCGGTCGCCGAGACGGAGCCGGCGGCGTCGGTCTTGGCGGTGGAGCTGCCGCTGAGGCGCACATCGTAATCGGCGAGGGCGGCCTCGGCGTCCCGGGCCTCGCGGGCGATCTCCGCGAGGCGGGCGACGAGGTCGTCGGCGCGCAGGTCGGAGGTGCGGGCCTCGCCCTCGGCGTTCTCGCGGGTGGTGCGCTGCTCGAAGAGGGCCTGCTGGGACTGCTGCACCTGCTCGGCGAGGGCGGCGCGGCGGGCGCGGGCGTCGCCCAGCGCGGCCTCGCGGACGCGCAGGTCATCGCCGAGGACGGCGACCTGCTCGCGGCACGCGGTGAAGTCGGCCTCGAGCACGGTGACCTGGGCGCGGCGGTCGCCGTGCTGCTTGGCTTGCCAGGCCAGGTCAAGGTGCGTGAAGCGGTGGCGGAGCCGGCGGTAGCGCAAGGCCTTGGCGGCCTGGCGGCGGAGCGTGGCGATCTGGCGACCGACCTCGCTGACGACGTCGGTGATGCGCGCGAGGTTCGCGTCGACGCCGGCGAGCTTGTTCAAGGCCTCGCGACGCTGCACCTTGTAACGCGTGATGCCGGCCGCCTCCTCGAAGAGGTAACGGCGCTCGGCGGGGTTGGCGGAGAGGACCTGGTCGATCTGGCCCTGCACCATGAACGAGTAGGACATGCGGCCGATGCCGGTGTCCATGAAGAGACGCTGGATGTCCTTCAGGCGCGACGGCTTGCCGTTGATGAAGTAGTCGCTCGCGCCCTCGCGGTGGAGGCGGCGCATCACCGACACCTCGGCGAAGGCGGTGCCGAGCTCCTTCTCGCAGTCGGCGAAGATCAGCTCGACCTCGCACTGCGGCAGCTGCTTGCGGCGGTCGGAACCGGCGAAGATGACGTCCTGCATGGCGCCGGCGCGGAGGGACTTGGCGCTCTGCTCCCCCAGGACCCAGCGGATGGCGTCGACGATGTTCGACTTGCCGCACCCGTTGGGGCCGACGACGGCCGTGACGCCCGGGCGCAGGTCGATGCGGGTCCGGTCGGCGAAGCTCTTGAATCCGTTGGCGACGATTTCCTTGAGGTACATCGAGGGTAGGCGGCACGATTGCCCTCCCCCACCCCTCCCGCAAGAGTCTAAGGGGGGGACTTATTCACGGGCGCAAATCCCTAGGATTCGGGGTTGACGAACCGCCTCCCCCCTTGTTCTTTCGACCCTCCAAACGCCAACATGTCCGTAGAAATCAAGATTCGCAAAGGCGAGACCGTCGACAAGGCTCTCCGCCGCCTCAAGAAGAAGATCGACCGCGAGGGCATCATCAAGGACGCCCGCGCCAAGCGCGGCTTCGAGAAGCCGGCCGAGCGTCGTCGCCGCAAGAAGAAGGTGAAGAACTTCAACGCATACCTGCGGAAGAAGTGGGACAACGTGTAAGCGTCGCCCCTTCCTCCTCCGACCGAAGGCCCGTCATCGCGACGGGCCTTCTGCTTGGGCGGGTCCGCCGTCCGCGGGCGCAAAAAAGGGCCGAACCCGGAGGCTCGGCCCTTGGTCTCGGCTTCGCCGGGAAGGCTTACCGGAGGAACAGCAGCTCCTGGTAGGACGGCAGCGGCCAGTATTCGTCGGCGACGATCTCCTCGAGGGCGTCGGCGGCGGCGCGGACCTTGAGCATGGCCGGCAGGACCTTGTCGCAGGAATGCTTGGCCTGGGCGTGCGTGTCGGACTTGCTGACGTCGCGGGCGGCGTCGAGGGCGTCGATGGCCGCGGCGAGCTCATCGGCGAGACCGATGACCTGCTTGCGCAGCTTGCCGCCGGACTTGGTCTTCTCGACCGGGGTCAGGTCCGCGGCATACTTGAGGGCGGCCGGGAGGAGCAGGGTCTTGGCGATGTCGGAGACGAGCTTCGACTCGGTGTTGACGGAGAGCACGTAGGAGTGCGTGTAGATCTCCTCGCGGGACTCGAGCTCGGCCTTGGACAGCACGCCTTGGCGCTCGAAGACCTCGATCGACGACTTGGCGACGATCTCGGGGAGCGCGTCGGGGGTCGTGCGGAGGTTCTTGAGGCCGCGCTTGGCCGCTTCCTTGTGCCACTCCTCGGAGTAGCCGTTGCCGTTGAAGATGATCCGGCCGTGCTTGGTCAGGATGTCCTTGAGGACGCCCTGGAGCGCGGCGTTGAAGTCGGAGTTCTTCTTGAGGGCGGCGGCGAGCTCGTCGGCGAGCTTGTCGAGCGAGTCGGCCATGATCGTGTTGAGCACGGTCAGGGGGCCGGCCACCGAGAAGGCGGAGCCCACGGCGCGGAACTCGAACTTGTTGCCGGTGAAGGCGAACGGGCTCGTGCGGTTGCGGTCGCCGGCGTCCTTCGGGAGGACGGGCAGCGTGTCGACGCCGAGGGTCATGTGGCCGCCCTTGCGGGAGGACGAGGCGGCGCCGCTCTTCTTCACCTGCTCGATGACCTCGTTGAGCATGTCGCCGAGGTAGATCGAGATGATGGCGGGCGGGGCTTCGTTGGCGCCGAGGCGGTGGTCGTTGCCAGCCGAGGCGACGGAGGCGCGAAGCAGGCCCTGGTGGAGGTCGACGGCGCGGATCACCGCGGAGCAGAAGGTCAGGAACTGGGCGTTCTCGTGCGGGTTGTGGCCGGGCTCGAGGAGGTTGCCGACGCCGGAACCGCCGATGGACCAGTTGACGTGCTTGCCGGAACCGTTGACGCCGGCGAAGGGCTTCTCGGCGAGGAGGCAGACGAAGCCATGCTTGGAGGCGACGCGACGCAGGAGCGTCATCGTCAGCATCTGGTGGTCGTGGGCGACGTTGGCGGATTCGTAGATCGGGGCCACTTCATACTGGGCCGGGGCGACCTCGTTGTGGCGGGTCTTGATCGGGATCCCGAGCTTGAAGCACTCGCGCTCGGTCTCCATCATGCAGGCGAGCACGCGGTCCGGGATGGTGCCGAAGTACTGGTCCTCGAACTCCTGACCCTTGGCCGGCTTGGCGCCGAAGAGGGAGCGGCCGCAGGTGTAGAGGTCGGGGCGGAGGTGGTAGAGGCGGGCGTCGATCAGGAAGTACTCCTGCTCGGGACCGCACGAGGCGGAGATGAAACCGTGCTTCTTGCCGAAGAGGGCGAGGACGCGGGACGCGGCCTTGTTGACGGCCGCCATCGAGCGGAGCAGCGGGGTCTTCTTGTCGAGGGCCTCGCCCTTCCAGGAGACGAAGGCGGTCGGGATGCAGAGCGTGGAGCCGTTCTCGGTGTCGAAGATGTAGGCCGGGGAGGTGACGTCCCAGGCGGTGTAGCCGCGGGCTTCGAAGGTCGAGCGAAGACCGCCGTTCGGGAAGGAGGAGGCGTCGGGCTCGGCTTGGATCAGCGCCTTGCCGGAGAACTGGGCGAGGGTGCCGTTGCCGTTGGGCTCGAAGAAGGTGTCGTGCTTCTCGGCGGTGAAACCGGTGAGCGGGTAGAACACGTGCGCGTAGTGCGTCGCGCCGCGCTCGAGCGCCCAATCCTTGATCGCGGCGGCGACGACGTCGGCCGCGGCGGCATCGAGCTTCGTGCCGGCTTCGATGCTGGCCTTGAGGGACTTGAAGACGTCCTTCGGGAGGCGCTTCTCCATCTTATCGAGGGAGAAGACATTCTGGCCGTAGATCAGGTCGATCTTCTCGTTGCGGAAGTCGAAGCTGCCCTGAAGGCGAGGCTGGGAGGCAATCGCCTCGATGGCGTTGCGACGTGCGGGGTTGGTGCTCATGGTTGGGATTGGTGAAAAATCGTCGGATTGACCCCTTGGGGAAAGCACCCTGCGTGCCACGGTTCAATAGGTAACCATTCACAAACCTTTTATGCTTATTTTTAAACTTTGTGTTTAAAAATAAGCATTTAGGATTTGGTTATTTCCATACATAGACCGCGCGGAGGAAGTAGGATGTGTCCAGCCGGACCTGGCCGGCGAGGGGCCGGCCTCGGAAGTCATTTGAAAGCCCCACCTTAAGGGAAAGCGGGCCCTCCCCCCGGAGGATGTTCAAAGCGGACTCGTGGCGGACGTAGAAGTCCTGAGCGGACTCGAAGGACGGGACCAGCGAAAGGGTCGTCTCCATCTTGGCCCAGCCGAACTCCCGCTCGAAGAGGAGGCCGAGATCCATCGACGGCGTCGCCAAGCTCGGTTGACCGGCGAGCGCGTAGTTCTCGTAGCGATGGGCCAGACCGATGCGCGCGTCCAGCTTGCCCCGGGCATCCGTGAAGAGACGCAGGCCGATCCCGGCGGCGTTGACCGAGAGGAAGTCGACCTGCCGGGCGTTGTCGTAGCCGGTGTCGGTGCGGGCATACCAGAAGACCACGTCCGTGGGGTTGGTCTCGTAGGCCAGGTTCACGTGCAGGTCGTCGGCCGAGGTCCGGTCGCCCGAGGTCGCGCGCACCAGGCGGACATCCCCCGTCCAGGTATCCGCGGCGGTGACGCCCTTGGCATGGAACCCCGCGCTGAAGCCGCTGCCCTGGGCGGCGCCCGAGCGACCGGAGAGGTCGAGGTCGGCATGCATCTTCCAGAGGCGCCGCGGGGGGAGCTCGGCCGGACGCGTACCCGGCTCGCGCCAGAGTTCCAAGGTGACGTCGAGGGCGAAGGTCTCCGCCCCGCCGGTGCTCGCGGCGCGGCCACCGACCGCCGAGGCCATCCCGTCGAGGACCGCGCCCTGACGGCCGGAAAGACGCACGGGCTCCTCGGTCCGGAAGGATTCGACGCGGGTGAGCGGGATGCTCAGCGGCGCGTTCCCGCCCCACCCTTGCACCTGGAGTTCCAGTTTCCCGGCGGCGATCCGTTCGATGCGGCCACGCAGGAAGGTGCCGTCGACGAGCGTCAAGGAATCCGCGGGCAGTGCGCCCGGCAGGGCGAGGAGCAGGCAAGGAAGAAGGCGCATCGGTCCTCCAGACATACGACCGGACGGAGGGTTGCCAATCCTGCGGGAAGAAGTTGTGCTGAACCCATGGACCTCGATGCGATCATCCTCGGCGCCGGCCCCGCCGGACTGGCCGTGGCGCACGCGATGCAAGCCCAAGGGGCCAGGGTCAAGATCCTCGAACCCTCCGGACGGGTCGGCGGGTCGATCCGGACCATCCGAGAGGACGGTTGGCTCGTGGAGGTCGGCCCCAACACCCTGCAACTCGAAGGGGCGGCCGACCTGGCGTTGCTGCATGGTTACGGCCTGGCGGACCAGTTGCAGGAAGCCGAGGCCGCCTCGGCCAAGCGCTACATCCTGTCGCAGGGTAAACTGCACGGCCTCACGGCGAGCCCCGCCTCCCTGTTCAAGTCGGACCTCCTCTCCCTGCGCGGCAAAGTCCGCCTGCTCGGCGACCTCTTCCTGCCCCGGGGTGGCTTCGAGGGCGAGACCATCGAGGGGTTCGCCTCGCGACGCTTCGGCGCCGAGGCGGCCTCCCGCCTGATGGATCCGGTGGTTTCCGGCGTACATGCGGGCGACCCGGCCCGGCTGGTGATGGGGAACTGCTTCCCGCGGATCCATGCCCTGGAGCAAACCCACCGCTCGATCATCCTCGGCCTGGCGCGGACGCGCGGCGAACCGCGGCGCGTCGTCGGCTTCCGCGCAGGCATGCAGGCGCTGGCCGAGGCGATGGCGACGTCATCGCGCGCGGCGGATGCCCTGCGGCTCGGCGCCGTGACCACGCTCATCCGTCGCGATGCCCGGGGCTGGAACGTCGCATGGCGCGACGCGGAGGGACGCGACGACGGGGCGCGGGCCCGGCACCTGGTCGTGACGGCCCCGCATTGGCACTGGGCCTCCCTGCCCTTCGACGAAGGGCTGCGCGCGCTGTTCCACGACTGGGAGCGGACGGAGGCACCGCCCGTCGCGGTCGTCGCCCGCGGGTATGACCGGACCGCGGTCGCGCACGCGTTGGACGGCTTCGGCTACCTGATTCCGGGGGCGGAACGCCGTCGCCTGCTCGGCTGCCTGTTTCCTTCGTCCGCGCTCCCGGGCCGGGCGCCCGACGGCAAGGTCCTGCTGGCCTGCTTCATCGGCGGCGCGCGCCAGCCCAAGCTCGGCCGTCTACCGGACCCGGAAATCCGCCAGCTGGTCGACGAGGAACTGGGCGCGACCCTCGGCGCCCGCGGCGCTCCTGCGAAGGAATGGATCCAGCGCTGGGAACGCGCCATCCCGCAATACGGGATCGACCAGACGCGCCGCGAAGCCTCGCTCACGCAGGCGGAAGCGACCCACCCGGGACTGCATTTCCACGGGGCGTTCCGCGGCGGCATCGCCCTGATGCAGGTGATCCGCGGCGGCGACGCGCTGGGTCGCCGGCTCGCCCGCGGCTGAGGACGCTCAACCCCGCGGCTGGGGATCGGGCAGCTGCCGCACGACCCAGAAGGCCGGCACCATCAGCGCGGCGGCCCCGACGTAGACCCAGCAGTGCGAGCCGAAATGGAAGTAGAGCAAGGCGGCGCTGATCGGGCCGATGACGCGCGCGAGCGAGCCGGCGGAACGCAGGATGCCGAGGTTCCGGCCTTGTTCGGAGGCGTCGGAGTAGAGCGAGACCAGGGACGAGACGCTGGGCAGGATGAGACCGGTGGCGAAGGAGATCAGCCCCATGCCGAGGAAGAAGACGGGCTTACCCCAGACCGGCAGGGTCCCGCCGGCGACCGGCGTCGGAATCGCCGCGACCAGCAGGAAGGCGACGGCGGCGGTGAGGAAACCGAAGAGGACGACCTTGCGCTGACCGACGCGGCCGACGACGCGGCGGGACATCCCCTGGGCGAGGACCAGGCTGGCGCCGTTGAAGAGGAAGAGCACGGCGTTGTCCCGCGGGCTGTAGGCGAACAAGGCGAGCGTAAGGAAGACGATCGTGTTCTCCATGCCGGTGAAGCCGACCTGATAGATGAGGTTGGCGAAGGAGGTCCGGCGCACCTCGCGGGAGCGCACGTTGGCCAGGTCGAAGATCGAGGGGCGCTGGGCGTCCTTGGCCGCGCGCTTCTCCGGCGGCAAGGTCTCGGGAAAGAAGGCGAGGACCAGGAAGAAGTTGGCGGTGGCCATGGCGGCCGCGATGGCCGCTGACTTGGAGAACAAGTTGAAACCGAACGCGCCGGCGGCGACCGCGACAGGGCCGGAGGTGTCCGGGGCGGTGAAGCCGCCGATGATCGGGCCGCAAAGGAAGCCCAGGCCGATGGCGATGCCGACGACGGCCATGCCCTTGGTCCGTTCCTTCTCATCCGTGACGTCGGCCGCCGCCGCGCTGGCCACGGCGATATTCCCCGCCATCATGCCGCAGACGAGCCGGGTCAGCACCACGACCCAGAACTGGGCGGCGAAGATCCAGAGGACGTAGGAGAGGGCGCTGCCGGCCAGCGTCACGGTCAGGATGCCGCGTCGGCCGAAACGGTCGGAGAGCGCCCCCCAGATCGGCGAGAAGACGAACTGCAGCAAGGAGTAGAGCGTGCTGAGGAGACCCCCGAAGAGGACCGTCTTCTTGAAGACCGTGTCCCCCCCCATGGCCTCGGCCAAGGAACTCAGCCAGCCGATGAGCGTGCCGGCCGAGCCCTCGGCTTGGATGTAATGGTTCAGCAGGTGCGGGAACAGCGGGATGATGATGCTGAAGCCGACGATATCCATGAACACCGTCAGGAAGATCAGCGCGAGGGTGCGGCGCTGCGAGGACGAGGGGTTCACGGTCATGGGGGCGAAAATGACACCCGGGGGCCGAGGCGCAAACAAAACAGCGGCTTGCGAAACGAGCGCCGCCGGGCGAGACTCCCGCATGCGCGCCGCCCGCCTCCTCCTCGCCTTGTTGCTCGGGTTCGGCCTCGCCGGGGCGGCGACCGACCCCAAGCTCCTGCTGATCGAGCAGAAGCTCAACGGCTTCGCGGACGAGGATTACGCGGGCGCGGTGGAACGACTGCTGGCGGAGCAGGAAGCGCGCACCGGCGTCCCTTTGCGACCCGCCGCCTTGCGGAAATGCGGCCTCAAGATCTCCTCGGAGGCGGGCCTCGGCCTCTGCACCCCGAAGCCGCTCGTCCGGGCCGTGGGCGCCGCGCTGGTCCGCCGGGGCTTCGCCCGGGAGGCCATCATCATCTGCGACGGCCGGCAGGAGAGCATGCGGGCGTGCGGCTTCCTCCCGGCGTTGAGCAAGGATGAGCCGCGCTTCGAAGGCTACCCGGCGCAAGCCTGGGACCTGCTGGCGCCCGCCTGGGCCGGCGACGCCCGCCTGCGCTACGAGAACCAGGTGATGCCCAGCCCCGGCACGCCCAACGTCCCGTGGGGCAACCCGCGCGTGAGCATCCTGCCCAAGACGCTTTTCGACGACGTGGACTTCTGGATCAACCTGCCGGTCCTGAGCGACAGCAAGTCGCTGGGCGTCCACGGGGCGATGGCGGCGGCCTCGCTCGGCAACATGGTGAACGCCGAACGTTTCCTGGACATGCCCTCGAACGCCGCCAAGGCCGCCGTCGAGGTCTGCGCGATCCCCGGCCTGACGCGACGCCAGGCCCTGACCATCCTGTCGCTCGAGCGCTACCAGGTGCTCGGCGGGCCGACCTACGACGCCAGCTGGGTCCGTTCCGACAAGGTGCTGCTCGCCAGCGCCAACCCCGTCATCCTCGACTTCGTCGGCCTGCAGAAGATCAACGCGGGCCGCGCGGCCCGCCAGATCCCGACGATCCACCCCGAGCCGCCGATCTTCGGCCTGGCCAACGACGGCGAGATCCGCCTCGGGACGTGCCGTCCCGACGAGATCACGCTGGTCCGGCTCGCCGCCCCTTGAACCCGATGCTCAACCGACTCAAGCAGCTGCTGGCCCCCATCCGTTACTGGAAAGAACTGCCCTTGCGGCCGCTGGCCGACCGGCCGGCGACGAGCCCGGCCCCCGCCGGCAGGATCCCGCCGGTGCTCATCCAGACCTGGGAGGACCGGCTGTTCGGGAAATCCCATCTCCGCGAGATGGAGGAGTTCCGCGCCTTGAATCCCGAACTCAGCTTCGAACTCTGGGACCGGACCCGGCGCGAGGACTACCTCCGGGACCGCTGGGGAACCCATCCGATCTTCGGGATCTACCAGCGGTCGCTCTTCGGCCCCATGAAGGCCGACATCTTCCGCTACTGCCTCATGGCGGACCGGGGCGGGTTCTATTTCGACATCAGCAAGGGATGCAGGGTGCCGCTCCGCACGCTCTACGGCCCCGAGACCGAGGCGCTGATCACCTTCGAGCCCCATGCGAGTCCGGTGACCTGTCCGCCTGCCGTGGCGCCCCACCTGAAGCATGCGGACAAGCTCGCGCTGCAATGGGGCTTCGGCTTCGCCCCGGGACACCCGCTCCCGCTGCGCACCATCGCCAACATCTGCGCCGCCTACCCGCGCTACCAAGGCAAGGTCTTCGGCTTCCCGAAGGACGCGATCCGCGAATTGACCGGGCCGATCATGTTCACCCGGAGCCTGCATGACGCCTACGCGGAAGGACCCCTGCCGAACGTCGTGCAAGCCGGCATCGACTTCGACGGCCACGGCGTGTTCGCGCTGAAGGGCTCGAAGGTGCGCTACATGACGGCGCCGGCCTACACGAAGGCCAAGGACCAGCCCATCGTGCTCTAGGCCGCGAGGCGACGGAGCTGCTCGGCGCCCGCGCGGAAGGCGGCGAGCTGGAAACGCCGGTAGACCGGCTGGCCAAGGCGCACGTACCAGCGGCTGGGGCGGACATGGCAGCTGACGATGAGCACGAGCTGCTCGCCCTCGCGACGAACCTCGGCCAGCCAGTGGCCGCGCCCGTAATGGCGACGCGTCGTGACATAGCCAAGACGGACGAACTCCGCGCCCGCCTCCGCGACGTCGACCTCGACGATGGCCGGAAGCAGGAACGGGGGCAGCCCGGGCAGGTTCGGTAGCAGCAGCCCGAGCCCGAGCCGGTCGCCGACCCGCACCGGTCGGCCTTCATCCTCGAACTGGGTTCGCCGCACCATGACCGTGTCCGGATAGAATCGATAGCCAAGCAAGGCCGACTTGAGCCGATCAAAAGCCTCGGGCGACCACGGTCCAAGCACCCGGCGGTGCTCGTCGACGAAGGCGGCTTCCGCCAAGGCGCACCCGGCGACGGCGACCTCCCGGTCGGGCGCCGGCGGCTGGACGTCGCCGAACACCGGCGCCTGCGCGGCGAACAGCAAGGCTCCGAGCAGGTTGAGGGAACCATGCACCGCCGCCATCTGCGGGATGGTAAGGTAGCTCCACCCGAAACTGTTCGCGGCCGTGTAGCCGACCCCGAGGAGGAAACCGGGGATGAGGCACACGTAAGGCCACGGGCCGCGCCGCACGGGCATGCCGGAAGCCCAGAGCAGGAAACCGGCGGCGAAGGCGACCGCGCAGGCGACTTCCGCCGCTCCAGACCGGAAAGGATCGGCCCGCAAGGCGAAGCACAACGCCGTAGCAGGCGCCGCGAGCACGTAGAGCCACCGTCCCAGGTCACGCCGGGTCGAGCGCGGCAGCGGGCTTTCGCTGGCCGCCATCGCGAGCGGCAAGACCCCAAAGGTAATGGCGAAATGCACGGTCGTAAGCGTGGCCAGCGGATCGGGAAAGCCCGCGAAAGTTCGGTCGTAACGTGACCAGACCCAGGCGATGGCTGCCACCATCGGACCCGTCGCCGAAAGCATCGCCAGGAGGCGCCGGGACCAGGGTGCAAGGTCGTCGGCGAGGAATCGTCGCAACCCGTGGGCCCAGAGCCAGAGCGCCCAGAAGATGGCCGGCGCGGCGGCCAAGGCCGGCCAAAAACCCGGGCCGGCGACCACGATGTCCGCCAGCAGCCACAGGCACAAAGCCGGCAGGCCCAGGCGACGCAGCCAACCGGGAAATCCCCGGTCCAGGTGCTGCGCCCAAACCAAGGCCAACCAGAAACACGCCGCGCCTAGGATCTTGACCCAATCGACTCCGGCAAGCGCGTCCATACCTGCCAATCTAGGGGCGCAAAAAAGGCGGTCAAGGTAGGTCCCTGGCCGCCTTTGCGCTCAGTAGCAGGACTTCAGAGCTGGAGGCCGAGGGCTTCCGAGGCGGTGGCGCGCTCCTCGAGCAGTTCCTTCTCGGTGACGGCGATCTTCTCCTTGGAGAAGGCGTCGAGCGGCAGACCTTGGACGATCTCCCACGAACCGTCGGCCTTGGTGCGCAGCGGGTAGCCGAACAGGATTCCCGGCGTGATCCCGTAGTCGCCCTTGGAAAGGACGGCGGCGGAATGCCAGTCGCCCGCGGGGGTGGGGAAATGCAGGCTGCGCAGGGTGTCGAGCGCGGCGTTCGCGGCGGAGGCCGCCGAGGAAGCGCCGCGGGCCTTGATCACGGCCGCGCCGCGCTTCTGCACGTCGGGCACGAAGGTCTCCTTCAGCCAGGCGGCGTCGGTGATGACCTGGGTGGCGGGCTGGCCGCCGATCGTGGCGTTGGTGAAGTCCGGGTACTGCGTCGAGGAATGGTTGCCCCAGATGGCGACGTTCTTGACGACGGAGTTGTGCACGCCGGCCTTGCCCGCGAGCTGCGACTTGGCGCGGTTCTCGTCGAGGCGGGTCATCGCGAAGAAGTTCTCGGCCGGGAGGCTGGCCGCGGAACGCAGGGCGATGAGGCAGTTCGTGTTGCAGGGGTTGCCGACGACGAGGACCTTGACGGTCTTCTTCGCGCTGCGGGCGATGGCCTGTCCCTGGCCGATGAAGATCTTGCCGTTGATGCCGAGCAGGTCCTTGCGCTCCATGCCGTCCTTGCGCGGCACCGCGCCGATGAGCAGGCACCAATCCGCGTCCTTGAAGCCGACGTCAAGGTCGCCGGTGGCGACGACGTCGGTGAGCAGCGGGAAGGCGCAATCCTGGAGCTCCATGACGACGCCGGTCAGCGCGTTGAGGCCGGGGCCGACCTCGATGAGGTTGAGCGCGACGGGCTGGTCCGGCCCGAACACCGCGCCGGAGGCGAGGCGGAAGATGGCGGCGTAACCGATGTTGCCGGCGGCGCCGGTGACGGCCACGCGGATAGGAGTCTTGGATGCCATGAGGGAGGCTATCTAGTTAGCCCCCGCCCTCGGAGTGAAGCGGAAACTCACAGACCCAGCTCGCCCTGCATCAAATCATTAGCGGCCGGGGCGGACATGCTGTCCCGGACTAATTGGGCCAAGGAGGCCTGCGAGCGACCCTCCAGCCCGCACAGCGCGCGGAGCACCAAGGCCGCCGCCAAGGCGTCGTAAAGGGCGCAGTGGAAACGCCGCCGCTTGGGCGGGCAATGCTGGGCGGCCAAGGCGTCGAGCCGGGCGCCGAGGCGCAGGTCGGCCACCAGTTGCCCCAACCGGAAATCGCCGAGCGACGGCGCCCAGGCCCGGGCCAGGCGGCACGTGTCGATCCAGGGTCCCCAGTCCGCGACCGTCCCGCCTTCCCCGACGAACGCCGGGACGGCGGAAGGGCGCGCCCAGGTCCCGCGCAACAGGTCGTGCTCGACCGTCGCGTTGTGGGCGGCGAGCAGCCCGGTCCGGCGAAGCGAGACCCAGCGCTCCCACTCGGCCTCGAACGGCGCGGCGCCGGCCAGGTCGCGGTCGACCAGCCCGTGGCACTGCGAATCAAGCGCGGGGATGGCCGCCCGCGGCGCATGGAGCGCGGTCGCCGCGGCGACGACCTCCCCGCCCAGCAAGGTCGCGACGCCGAACTCCACCACGCCGGTGCGCGGACCGCCTTCGAAATCCACGACGTGGATCGGCACCTGGTGCCATGGCAGGCTCGGGGTCGACATGGTCAGAACGTCCGGAAGCACTCGCCCAGCGGCGTCGGGTTGCCCGCGGCGTCGAGCAAGGCGGAGGAGGAGAGCGCCGCGTAGCCCTGGTCGGCCGGGTACCAGGCATGTCGCTCGAGGCAGGCCAAGGACTCGAGCTTCGGCATGACCTTGCGCATGAAGGCCAGCACCTGCTCGGGACGGAAACGGTTCTGCTCGGGCGTCTTCGCGCTCCAATCGCCGACCCCGAACTCGGTGAGCCAGACGGGGCGACCGCCGAAGGCCTTCGAGGTCGCCTGGATCCGGTTGACGAGCCCATCGGCGTCGGGGCCGGCGTAGGAATGCATGCAGATGAAGTCGACGCGGAGGTTGCGCTCCTCGACGCCCTTCATGAACGCCTGCATCCATTCCTTGTCGGGATGAACGCACGCCGGGCTGCCGAGCCGCAGGCCGGTCTTCATCAACGCGGGCCAGGCGGCCAGCGCCTTCTCGACGGAAAGGTTGGCCTGGTCCTTGCCATCCGGTTCGTTGAAGCCCAGCAGCTCGGTCTGTCCGGCCAGCCTGGCTTTTTCGCCGAGCTTCGCGAGTCCCGCTTCCTGCCCCCAGTAACCCCAGACCATGGGCGTGAACGCGACTTCCGGCGGCAAACCCTCCGGGCGAGTACCGCCCCAGTTGTAGACCCAGGCGGGCTTGAGCGCCTGCAGCTTTCCTCGCCAAGCGGCGTTCTTCTGCATCGCGAGGCCGAGGCCCTTCTTCCGCGAGACGCGGGCGACCGGCGCGGCCTGCGCCCCGAGCGAAAGCGCCAGGGAGTAGGCGGAGGCAACGGTGAGGAAATCGCGGCGACGCATGGCGGGAGGCGGACTATCGCCACTCGTGCTTGGGGTAGCGACCCCGAAGTTCCTTCTTCACGAGCTCGTACGAGCCTTTCCAGAAGGCGTCGAGGTCGCGCGTGCGCTGCTGCGTGCGGCGGGCGGGTGATTGGATGCAGACGACGATGGGCACCTTGCCCTGGCAGACGCGCAGCTTGGCGCCGGGGAAGTCGTACAGTTCCTGCACCGTCGCCTCGATCTCCGCCTCGCCGTCGACCGTGTACTCGATGCGGGCCGGATGCTTCTTGCGGGGCAGGACGATCTTCTCGGGGCAATAGCTCTCGAGCGCCATGGCCTGCTCATGGGTGAGCCAGCCGCGGACGATGCCCATGACCGGCCGTTCGCGGATGTCGCGGTAGGCCACGGCCCCGGCGCACACCTCCTCGATGACCATCCGGCGACCCGCCTCGTCGAAGGGCGCGATGCCCAGTTCCGGACAGTGTTTCGCGAGGAAGTTCACGCGGCGGACCCAGGCGTCGACCTGACCGTCCCATTTCTCCAGCTCCAGCCGACCGGCGATGACCTCCTCGGCGAGCAGGCGGCTGGCCGCGTCGGACGGGGCGTCGTCGCGTTCCACCGTCTCCAGGACGAGGTCGCGGAAGCGGCGTTCCACGCGCGCCATCACGCGGCGCAATGTCGGGTCGTAGCGGGCCGCCGAGACCTCGCTGAAATCCCCGGGGAACAGCTCGCGCAACCAGGATTCCTCCACCGCCGTGCAGAGCGAAAGGTAGGTCGTCACCTCGCCGCGGGCCTGGATCTCGTCGATCTCGGCCGCCACGAGGAGCTTGGCCTGGCGGACGGCGGACTCCCGCCGGAGCTCGCCCTTGCGCCCATGGACGAGGGCGCAGCGCAGCGTCCCGCCGTCGAGACGGATCGCCAGGCGGTCGGAGAAACCGAGCAGCAGGCAGCGACGGACGGCCGCCGGATCCGCCGGGGCGTCGGCGATGGGCAAGCCCTGCCCTTCGGCGATGCGCAGGAACTGGCGCGCCGCCTGGTCGGCCTGGCGGGCGGACTGGGCGTGGATTCCCAGCCGCTCGCAGGCGTCGAGGTCGAACTTCAGGTCGGCGGCCCGGCGCAGCAACGCCAGCCGGGTGAAGAAGTCGGACCCTTCGTCCTGCTCGACGGCGTCGCGCGCGTTCTCCGTCCGGTCGTCCACCTTGCGGAAGAGGATGTCGCGGCCCTGCGACAACCCGGCGATCCGGGCGATCTCGGCGACGCACCCGAACTCGCCGGCCGCCATCAGCATGCGCGCGTAACGCGGGTGGGCGGGAAAAACCGCCATCCGGCGACCCAGCCGCGTGAGGGCGCCGGCCGCGTCGACCGCGCCCAGGTCGCGCAGGACCGTCAGGGCGCGTTGCAGCGCCTTGTCGTCGGGTTTCTCGTACCAGGGGAAGGTGGTCGCGTCGCCCCAGCCGGAGGTCAGCAGGAGCAGGATCGTCTCGGACAGGTCGACCCGTTTGATCTCGGGCGTCTCGCGGAGCGGACGCGCGGCGTGGTCCGTCTGCGACCAGAGGCGGATGCAACGGCCCGGCCCGGTGCGGCCCGCGCGACCCGCGCGCTGTTCCGCGGAGGCCTGCGAGACCGGCTCGATGAGCAGCGTGTCGATCCCGCGGTGCGGATCAAAACGGGCGACCCGGGCGAGACCCGCGTCGACGACGGCGCGGACGCCGGGGATCGTCAGCGAGGTCTCCGCGACATTGGTCGCGACGATCACCTTGCGGCGGGGGCCGGGCTTGACCGCGCGATCCTGCTCCTCCGGAGGCAGCTCGCCGTGCAACGGCAGGATGTCGACGCCGCCGGACTCCGGCAGGTTGCGGACGGCCCCGAGGGTGCGCATGATCTCGTAGGAGCCCGGCATGAAGACCAGGATGTCTCCCTCGGCCTCCTCCTGCAGGACCCGCCGGACCTGCTCGGCGGCGGCGTCCCAGACCGGCCGGGTGGAATTACGCGGCTGGTGGGTGTATTCCACCTCCACCGGGTAGGTGCGACCGTCGGCGGCGAGCGTCTCGGCCGCGCCGAGCCAGCGGGCCACCCCCTCGGTGTCGAGCGTCGCCGACATCGCCACCAGCAGCAGGTCGGGCCGCCCCGTCTCCTGCAGACGTCGCGCCAGCGCGAGGG
>Ga0214919_10000899_pt1 | contig 50318 bp, 43 predicted proteins | sample LL1503_MetaG_FD_177994 | JGI IMG/M metagenome (GOLD analysis project Ga0214919, IMG submission 177994) | Freshwater microbial communities from Lake Lanier, Atlanta, Georgia, United States - LL-1503 | ecosystem: Environmental > Aquatic > Freshwater > Lake | place: USA: Georgia | collected...
GCGGAACTCCTGGCCAGCGCGAGCGACTTGCCGCCGAAGGCCGCGAGGATCTCGACATGCCCCGCTTCGGCGAGGGTACCGACGGTCAGCGTGTTGTTGGTCGCGTGAGAAACAGGGTCCAGGAAGTCGGTCGCGAAAGAAGGCGCCACGAACGATGCGCGCGCGGGGCCGACCAGGGTGAGGTTGGTGTCGATATAACCGGAAGCGACGACGCCGAGCATCGTGGTCGGCAGGTTCTGGCGAAGCGTGACGGCCTGGGACGCCGCGGTATTTCCGAGCGCCGGGGAGAAGGCCAGGACGGACCCGGCGGAACCTTCGACGCCGACGACCTCGCTCTGGCCGTTCGTCCACAGCCCGACATTCCCCTGCAACCCGATCGAGCCCAGTTGCGGCACGGAAGTCAGCGCCACGGTGGCGCCGGTACCGGCATTGGAGAGAATCAGCGAGCTGCCGGCGGCGGCGGTCACCTGGGAGCCCAGGGCGCGCTCGGTGCCGTCGCCCAAGGCGACTTCCATGGTGGTGCCGGCGGCCAGGTTGGCGGTGAAGATTTCGGTGGTGAGGTTGCTCACGCCCGCGTTGATCAAGGTGGTCGAATTGCCGATCCCGTTGGCCCGGTTGTCGCGGACGACGAGCTTGCCGCCTTGGACCACGAAGTTGGTCGCGGTGTTGTTCGCGTTGGCGAGCCGGACCAGGCCGGCGCCGGTCTTGAGGATGGTGCCGCCCGCCGTACCCGTGCCGTTGCCGGTGCTGGTCACCTGGCCGTTGTAGGCCCAATCGACCGTGGGGTCGTCGTTGTTGAAGCCGATGGTCGCGCCGTTGTCGACCGAGAGGTTGGCCGAGCCGAAACCGTCTTCGCTGCCGATGAGGGTACCGGCATGGATGTTGATCGCGTCGATGGAGTTGGGGTTGGGGCCCACGAGGCGGGCGAGGTTGAACGTGCCCGCGCCAAGCTTTTCGATGGTCCCGCCGACTACCTGGCCGCGGTAGACGGTCGTGACGCCGGTCGCCACGTTGACGGTCAAGGTCGAACGCAGCGCGAAGAGCGTGGAGGTCGCGGCGCCGGACATGTTCGCGAGATTCTGATCATGGTCGGAGATGTCCAAGAGGGTGCCGGCCCCCAGGTTGACGGACGAGGCCGTGGCGAAGGCCTCCGGGGTGTTGACGACGAGCGCGCCGCCGGTGAGGTTGACGGCCCCGGTGAGCGAAAGCGGGACGGCGAGCTCGAGGACGCCGCCGCCGGCCTTCTCGAAGTTACCCGCGCCCTTGACGTCGCCCTGTTGGAAAGCCACCGGGCCGTTGAGCGCCGTCGTGGTCGCGGCGCTGAGCGTCACGTGCGTGGCGTCATCGATGGAGGCGATGGTGCCCAGCAGGCCGGCGAAACCGGCCACCGAGCCGTCGAAGACGCGCATGCCGACCCGGAGGCCGGCCGTGCTCGGCACGGCGAGGGAAGCCCCCGCGGCGACCTGCGTGGCGGCGAGGGTGTCGAAGCGGCCGTAGGTCTCGGAACCGATGATGACCCCGTTGGCCACGCTCGTCGTCGCCGTGTCGAGGGTCAGCGAGTTCGCGCCGACGGCGACGACCTTGGAGTTGGCCGCGATCCCGACGCCGAGGACTTCCTGGCCGACGTAGAAGCCGGCGCTCGAGGCGACGGGGATGATGGTGCCGACCGCGAGCTGGGAGCCCGTGGTGTCGGCGACCTTGTCGGCGAAGGTGGTCCCGGCGGCGACGTCGATGACGCCGATGGCGGTGCCGTCGACCGGCAGCGCGCTGACGACGACCTTGCCGGCCTGCACGGACAGGGTGCCGGTGGTGGTGAAGGTGCCGCCGATGGTGAGGGTGCCGGCGCCGGTCTTGGAGGTGTTGCCCGCGCCGCTGATCGAGCCCGTCCAGGCGAGGTCGTTGGGGGTGTTGAGCTGGAAGTTCGTGCCGGCGCGGACGTTGACGATGCCGCCGGTGATCGAGGAGAGGTTGCCGGGGTTGAACTGGACGGAGCCCTCGAGGATGTCGATGCGGCCGGTGGACCAGCCGGTGGTCGTGTTGATCACGAGGGTGCCGGCGCCGAGCTTCTCGAAGCCGCCGGTGCCGATGATGGGCCGGTCGAAGGAGTGGGACCCGCTGTCGACGTTGATCGCCAGGGAACCCAGCGCGCCGATGGTGATGCCGGAGGTGTTCGGGAGGGCGTCCCAGTTGACCTGGAGGATGCCGCCCTGGATGCTCGTGGCGCCGGAATAGGTGCTGACGCCGCCGAGGATGAGGCGCTCGGGCCCGATCTTGGTCAGGCCGCCGGTGCCCGTGATGTTGCCGCGAAACGACAGCACCTGCTGGTCCGTGGAAGTGAGGACGCGGACGTCGCCGGCGGCGGCGGCGGTCAGGGCGAGGTCGAGGGTGACGACGTTGCCCGTGATGGCGGTGATCTTGGCGCCGGCGGGGATGCCGGTGCCGATGATGGTGCGGCCGACCGCGAGGCCGGTCACGTCGGCGAGCGTGAGCGTGGTCGCGCCCAGCGCGCCGGAGACGACGGTCTTGACCACCTGCTCGCCCAGCGTGCTGGCGAGGAAACCGACGGTGTTCTCGCGCGACATCCCGGAGACGGGCAGGTTGGTGAGGGAGCCGGCGGCCTGGTCGGTGAGGGCGGTGTCGAGGGTCAGCACGTTGCCGTTGATGCCCGTGATGACGGAGCCCGGCGCGATGCCGGACTTGATCGCGAGCGTGCCGGCGCCCGGCGCGAGGAGGTTGGCGCTCAGGGTGATGGTGTTGCCGGACTTCGCGACGATCGTGGCGCCGGTCGGGATCCCCGTCAGGACGGTCAAGGTGCCGCTGGTGGCGGCGGTGGTCGTGGCGCTCAGCGACACGACGTTGCCCGCGATGTTGGTGATCGTGGTGCCGGCCGGGATGCCGACGCCGGTGACCATCTGGCCGACGGCGAGCCCGGTGGCGTCCGCGACGGTCACGAAGCCGGCGTTGATGTTGCCGGGCACGAGGGCCTTGCTGAGGGCGGCGGAATAGACGGTCTGGCCGACGGCGAGGTCGGCGGCGTTGGCGACGACCAAGGTGGGCTGGGAGGCCGTCAGGCTGCCCGCGGCCTGGGCGGTCAGGACGTTGCTCAGGGTAAGCGTGTTGCCCGTGATGCCCGTGATGGTGGTGCCGGCCGGGATGCCGGTCGCGACGGTGAGCAAGCCCGAGGAGGCGGCGGTGAGGGCCGCGGACAACGTGACGACGTTGCCGGCGATGTTCTGGATCGTGGTGCCGGCCGGGATGCCCAGGCCGGTGACGGTCTGGCCGACGGCGAGGTTGGTCGTGTTGCCGACCGTGACGGTGGCCGGGAGGATCCCTGCGGCGCTGGAATTGTTGATCGGCTTGACGATGGCGATGGTGCCGATCGCCTGGCCGGCGCTCAGGCCGGTGACATTGGCCAGGGTGACGGTGTTACCCAAGGCCGCGCCGGTGCCGAGCGGGCGGATGATGAACGCGCCGGAAGCGACCGGGGCCAGCGGGTCGATGCCGGTGACCGGCGAACCGGCGCTGAGCCCGGCGACGCTGGTGAGGCTGAGGGTCTTGGTCCCCGCGACGCCCCAGGGCAAGGTGATGTCCGCGTCGACGGTGGGCGTCGTCTGGAGGTAGTAGGCCGGGTTGGCGTCCGGCGAGACGCCGGCGAAGTTGGTCAGCGCGGCGTTGAGCTGGACGATCTGGCCCGTGGTCTTGCCGACCGTGAGCGTGCCGCCGTTGAGGTTGATGGTCGAGCCAGCCTGGCCGAAGAGGGCGCCCACCGTCTGGTCGCCCGTCGCGCTGAGCGTGCCGCCGGCGAGCAGCACGAGGCCGGCGGTGTTCTGGATGCTGTTCGCGCCGGTGAGCGCGAGCGCGCCCTGCTTGACGACGGTGGCGCCGTAGTAGGAATTGAGCCCGGAAAGGGTCAGCGTGTTGGCGCCCTGCTTCACGAGATTGCCGACGCCGGTGATCTTGCCCTGGTAGGCCGTCGCGGCGTTCTGGTTCAGGGTGATGCTGCCCCGGCCCAGCTCGATGCGGGTGTTGGCGTCGCCGACGAGGTTGTTGACGCGCTGGGTGGTGTCGTTGAAGCGGATGGTCGTCTCGTAGCCCAGGCCGTTGTTGACGGCGGCGTCGCCGAGGCCGGATGCGAGCACGATCGAGGCGGCGTTGACGAAGGTGTTGTCCTGGCCGAAGGAGAAGGCCAGCGTGATGCCGTTCTTGACGACGAGGTTGCCGTAGAAGAGGTCCTGGCGGTTGTAGACGTCGATGACGCCGAGCTGGCCGTTGCCGATCGTGACGCCGCCGGAGCGGGTGTTGACGATGGCGTCGGTCGGCGCGACCGTCAGGACGGAGCCGGCGGCGCCGTTGATCTGGGCGCGGAGGGTGCCCGCGTTGTTCTGGACGATGGAGAGGGTGCCGGCGGCGCCGAGGACGACGCGGCCGTAGCCGAGGCTCTGCACGTTGGCGATGATCTTGCCGGCGGTGATGTCGATCTGGCCGATGCTGGAGCTCGTGCCCATCAGCGCGAGGGCGCCGACGCCCTGCTTCTCGAAGACGCCTTGGCCGCCGTTGATGCTGCCGGTGTAGTAACCGTCCAGGTTCTCATCCTGGATCACGACGAGGCGCTGGTTCGCGGCGACGTCGATGCGGGAGCCGGTGCCGGGACCCGCGTCCCAGAGGTTCGGCGTGATCTCGGCGTAGAGCGCCTGGAGGTTGCGGATGGTCTGGTTGCTGCGGACCTCGAGGACGGGCGCGCCGCCGGCCGGGAGGTAGCCCGGGCGCCACTCGATGCCGAGCGCGGCGTCCGTCGCCCAGTTGTATTCCGAAAGGGTGGTTTGGCCGGTCGGGGAACCGCCGATGAGGTTGATGGAGGCAGCCTGGCGCAGCGCGAGGCCGTTGGGGTCGTTCAGCACGAGGTCGCCGCCGGCGATGAAGACGTCCCCGGTGAGGCGGCTGCTGTTCAGGATGGTCAGCTGGCCCGTGCCGGACTTGTAGAGACGGCCCGCGCCGTCGATGCGGCCGATCGAACCGACCATGCCCGCGTCGAAATGGGCGTCCAGGGCGTAGTCGGCGTCCTTGCCGACATCGAGGATCGTGTTGACGTCCGTGCCCTCGGCCCCGGTGACGAAATCCTGCAAGGTGCCGGCGTAGAGGTTATGGACGAAGTTCAGCCGGTAAAGCAACGGGGTCGAGGGGTTGCCCAGCTGGCTGTCGCCCAGGGTCGGACCGACGCCGACGACGTTGTAGGGGGTGTTCTGGAAGCTGAGCGTCGAGTTGCCCTGCACGATGACGGCCTTGGCGCCGACCATCCGCGCGGTGAAGCCGGCCGGACCGTAGTTGCCGTAGTTCGCCCACTGGTTGAGGTAGCCGCTGACGACCAAGGAGCCCTGCTGGACGATCGCGATGCCGGAGAAGGCGCCTTGGGAGCGCAGGTCGTTCGGGAGGTTCGAGTTGTTGGTGAAGGTGTTGTTGCCGAAATAATTGATGTCCTTGAAGGCGTCATACTGCAGCGTGCCGCCGCCGGCCTTGATGAACAGGGGCACCACGTCGGCGATCGTGAGGTCGGTCACGGGGTAGGTGACGATCGAGGTGAAGTCGGCGCTGAGCAGCTTGACCTGGGTGGTGGCGGCCACCTGCTGGTCCAGGATGAGCTGCGTGCGCGGCGCGCCGCCCACGACCGGGAGGCTGAGGTTCAGCGAGGTGATCGTCCGGCTTAGTTCCTGGATCTGCGACGGGCTCGGCAGGCTGCCGGGGGCGCTGAGGTTCGTGAGGTTGACGATGCCCGTGACGGGGGCGCCCGTGAGGACCTGCGCCGGGTTGGTCAGCGGCGAGGCGTAGTTGACGGTGACATCGGCCTGGGCGAGGGGCGCGGCCGCGAGGGCGGCGGCCAGGACGAGGAAGCGGCGGGAGAGTTTCATTGCGGAAGGGGCGTGGAGGGTGGGCAAGGCTCAGAAGCGGCGGCGGTAGCCGGCCTCGAGGCCGGTCGTCTTGGTGGCGCCGGCCTTCTCGAGCGACAACGTCAAGTAGTAGGCGGTATCGGGGTTCGGGCCGAAGGTGAACGACGGCGTGATCCGGAAGCCGGCGCCGGCGGCGACGTTCGTCGTGGTCGTGAAGTCGCCCACGCCGCCGAAATTGGCGTCGATCTCGGCCGTCTTGCCGCCGCCGAGCTCCGCGAAGGCCTCGAGGTCGAAGGCGAACTTGATCATCTGGCCTTCGTGGACCGACAACCAGGCCATCCCCGTGCCGGTCGAGGCCCGGGCGGAGGTGTAAGCGTAGGAATTGACGCTCAGCTTGGTGGGGTCGCCGGTCGTGTTGCTTTCCTCGAAGGAGCCGCCGCTGACGCGGACCAGGTCCAGGCCGACGAACGGGGTGAAGTTCACGCCGCCCTTGGTCGCCAGGCCGGCGCCGAAGCGCGCGAAGGCGCCGTAGGAGGTCGCCGAGGGGGAACCGTGCTGCGTGCCCATGAAGGTCACGCGGTCGGTCGTGTTGGAGCTCTTGCCGAGCGAGACGCCGGCGTCGACGTAGTAGGTGTCGCGACGCTCGCCGAGCATGCCCGAGAAGAACGCGGTGGCGCGGTAGGCGTTGCCGGAGACGGAGCCGGCGGCTTCCGCCAGCGTGCTCTTGGTGCGGGAGGCGCCGAGCGTGAAGCCGGCCACGGACCACGGGTTCAGGTCCTTGATGAAGCCGCCGAGCAGGCCGGTCAGGGTCGAGTCGAAGGGCGGGGCGTCCGCGCCCGAACCACCCTTGAAGCTGGTCGAGGTGGCCTCGACGAAGAACTCGTTGTAGTAGACGCTGTAACCGGCGCGGTCGTAACGACGCTGGTCGAGGCGACGCTGGAGGGCGTCGGTCTCGGCGCGCTGCTCGAGGGCGACCGTCGCGGGGATCGCGGCGAGGGAACCGGGCTGCAGGGAGCGGATCGCCGGCGCCAACGCGGCGTCATCCTTGATCATGAGGGTCGCGGCGAGCTGGCTGAGGTTGGCCGGGTCGGCGACCAGGACGGAGCCCCCGTTCGCGAGCACCCCGCCGGCGGCGGTCTGGGTGATGGTCTGCAGGTAGTTCACGATGCCGGTCGCGACGCCGGGGATGGCGTAGCGGTCCGCGCCGCCGACGAAGTAGACGGCGTATTCGGAGGGCGAGGTGGGCAGGCCGGGGATCGCCGCGTCGCGCGGCGGGACCACGAGGTAGCGGCCATTCGCATCGTCCGAGGTGATGGCGTTGGCCGGCAGGAGCGTGGTGAAGCTTTCGGCCACGGTAGGCGTGCCGTCGACCGCGGTGTCCTTGAAGAGGATGAAGCGGCGGCCGAAGGCGGGGGCCGCCGTGCTCGGGCTGTTGTTCCAGCGCTGGATCACGAGGCTCCCGGCGCCGAGGGCGGCCGTGCCGGTGAAGTTGACCACGTCGTTGTATTGCCCCGCGACGGCGTCGCCGCTGACCTCCATGTTGGCGGTGCCCGCGAGGGTGAAGTTGCCCGCCACGTTCTGGGTGCCGGGCGAGTAGCCCGGGGCGAGCGTGGCGCCGGCCCCGATGGCGAGGTCGCCGCCGATGTTCGCCGAACCCCGCAGGGTGGAACCGGTGGTGACGCTGACGCTGCCGGTGATGTTCAGGAGCGCGGCGCCGGAGGCGCCCAAGTTGAGCCGGGTGCCGCCGGCGACGGTGACGTTGCCGCCGATGTCGCCGAGCACGTTGAGCGTCGCGAAGTCGGCCGGGAGGGTGGCCGGGTTGGTGGTCACGTTCAGGCTGCCGCTGCCGCCGACGGCGGACTCGGACTGGAGCGTGCCGCCGGTGGCGGAGACCTCCACGGCCAGGATGCCGCCCTCGAGGCGGAGCGGACGGCTGAGATTCGAGGCGTCCGGGAGGATGCGGCCGGCGGCGTCCAAGGTGACCCGGAGGGTGCCTTCCTTGACCACATAGGCGCCGAAGACCTGGTCCGCGAGCGTGCTGCCGGCGAGGATCGCGGCGGCGGTGAGGTCGAGGGTGCCCGCACCGAGCTTGACGAGCTCGGCGGCGCCGACGCTGCCGGTGACGACGCCGCTATAGGCGGCGGTGACGCCGGTATCGACCATCACGCCCAGGCGGGCGCGGCGACCGGGGGTCAAGGTGGTGTCCTTGACGAGGTCGATGGCCTTGGTGTTCGCGACGTCGACGCCGAGGCCGCCCCCGAGGACGGTGACGGACGCCGGGGTCGAGAGGCTGGTGGCGCCGGTGTAACGGAACATGCCGGCGCCCTTGAACACGAGCTGGTCGGTGCCTTGCACCACGCCCGCGAAGGTGCCGTCAACCGACTGCGTGAGGGTGAGCACGCGACCGGAACCCGCCGAGCCGATCTCGAGGAACGAGCCGAGGTCGCCGGTGACGCCGGTGATGTCGGTCAAGGTGGAGACGTCGAGGGTGACGTCCGCGCCGAGGTGGGTCGTGGCCACGCCCGGCTGGGCGTAGGCGAAGACGGTGCGACCCACGCCGGCCGTATCGGAGCGAAGGTCGAGGATGCCGCCGCCGCTGATCTGGCTCACGTTCGGGGCGACGAGGCTCCCGATCTGGCGATCGTCGGCCAGCGCGACCCGGAAGGTCGCGCCGGTGGCGATGGTCGCGGTGAAGAGATCCTGCAACCCGGCGCGGCTGTCGGTGAGGCGGAGCTCGCCGGCCTCGACGTTGAAGCGCAGGTCATCGGCGGCGGCGGTCAGCTCGACGATGCCGGCGCCGGTCTTGCCGACGGTGCCCACGCCCAGGCCGGCCAGCAGGACCTCGGCGCCGCGGACGGTGTTGGTGAAGGTGACGAGGTTCGCCTCGCCGGCGGTCGCGTTATGGAACGCGACGTTGCCCGCATCCCCGACATACAGGTCGGCCGACGCGTAGCCGGCGGCGGTGCCGACGAGCTTGCCCTCGAGGACGACCACGTTGCCGAGGCTGTTGGCGCCCGCGGTCGGGGCCAAGGTCAGCGTACCGGTGCCGGTCTTGACGATGGTGCCGTCGGTGACGCCGGCCGCCTGCTGGAAACGACCCGCGAAGCTGTAATTGCCGGCAGGGTCGACCTGCAGGCTGACGATGGAGCCGGCCGCGCCGAAGACGATCGACGATCCGGCCGAGCCGGTGAGATTGCGGAAGGCCTGATTGGTCCCGCCCAGGATGTTGAGGACGGAGGAGCCCTGCAGGTCGACGGCCGCGATGGACTGGCCGGCGACGTTCGGGTCGCCGAAGAGGTTGTCCGCGCCGAGGTTCGTCGTCCCGGCGAGCGAGCGGTAGGTGCCGGAGAAAGCCGTGGTCGGGGTGAGGAGCGTCAGGGCGCCGATACCCTCCTTGACGATGGTGCCCGCGCCCACGAAGACGCCGGAGGCGGTGAGCGCGTTGGCGACCTGCAAGGTGCCGCTCGCCGCGGCGGTGAGGTTGGCGCTGAGCGTCAGGGTCTTGGTGCCCGCGTTGACGTTGGTGATCGTCGCGCCCACCGGGATGCCGGTCCCGACGACGACCTGACCGGCGGCGAGGCCGGCGACGTCCCCGACCACGAGGGTGTTCGCGCCGGAAACCCCGCTCGTGATGCTCTTGTCGAGCTGGACGTTGAGGCGCGCGGTCGCGCCGGAGAGCACGGTGATGTCACCGGTGGTGGAACCGGCCCAGCCGGAGGAGGCGAGCAACGTGCCGGTGCGCACCAAGGTGCCGCCGGTATGGGTCAGGGAACCGCCGGAGGTCAGGACCTTGCTGCCGGCGCGGATCTCGAGCTGGCCGGCGCCGGAGACCGCGCCGGTGTAGGTGACATCGGCGGCGGTGGTGAGGACGAGGTGGGCGGGGACGTCCAGGGTGCCGACCGCGTCCTGGGTGAGGTCCGCGCTGAGCGTGACGCCGGGCAGGCCGGTGACCACGCCCGTCGCGCTGCCGATGAGCGGCAGGCTCAAGGTGACGCTGGTATTGGCGGCGATCGCCGTGATGACGGTGTCCGCATCGAGACCCGTGCCGGTCACGATCTGGCCGACGGCCAGGCCGGAAGTATTAGTCATCGGCAGCACGGTCTCGCCGGGGTTGATGGTGCCGGTGATGGTGCCGGTGCCGGCCGCGATGACCCGGGTGATGGTCGTCCCGGCAGGGACGCCGACGCCGAGCGCGGTCTGGCCCGTCGCCAGGCCGGCGATGTCGGTCAAGGCGACGCTGTTCGTGGCTTCGACCCCGCCGACGATGGTCTTCGCGGCCTCGAGTTCGATGATCGCCGCGCCATTGGTCGCCAAGGCGGCCATCTCGAGCCAGCCGGCCTCGACGGTGGTGGTGCCGGTATACGGCGTCTGGCCGGCGACGACGCCGGGGGCGAGCGTGAGGTAACCCGCGCCGCGCTTGACGAAGCTGCCGGAGCCGAGGATCGGCGTGACGAAGGTGCGCTTGGTGGCGTCGGCGACCGGATCGTAGGCGTCGTTGACGGTGACGGCGAGCACGCCCGGGGCGGTGGTCTGGAAGTAGGGGATGTTCGGCAGCGGGGACAACGTCGAGCCCGCGGCCCAGATGAGGTTGAGCGAGCCGCCCGTGATCTGGACGGAGCCGGTGAAGCCGGGGCTGGAGCCCCCGAGGTTGAGGTCCTCGTTGCCGATCTTGATGAGGGCGCCGGAGCCGACGAGCTGGCCGTCGAAGGAGCGGGTGGCGGCGAAGGCGCGGTCGGCCGCGGCGGTCGGGGCGACGTAGCTGCCGATGTTCGTGCCGAGGGCGACGCGGGTCAGGTACAGCGACGTCAGGTCGGGCATCGACAGCGCGCCGGAGTAGAGCTGGTTGAGCTCGGCGGGCGTCAGGGAGAGCGCGGTGACGTCGATGGTGCGGACCCGGAGGACCGAGAAGGTGTCGCCGGCGGCCGCGGCGGTCAGCGGGGCGCTGACGATGACGCCGGCCGATCCGGTGACCAGGCCGCTCGCGTTGGCGACGAGGGGCTTGCTCAGGGTGATGCTGCTGTTCGCGGCGATCGCGGTGATGACCGTGTCGGCGGCGAGGCCGGTGCCGGTGACGATCTGGCCGACGGCGAGGCCGGCGGTGTTCGTGGTCGGCAGCACGCTCAGGCCGGAGGCGATGATGCCGGTGATGGGGGCGGAGCCGCCCGCGATGACCTGGGTGACGAAGGTGCCCGCCGGGAGGCTGGCGGCGCCGATCGTCTGGCCGACCGCGATGTTCGAGATGGAGCTGAGCGCCACCGACGTGGAGCCGAGCGCGCCGGCGGAACCGGTCGTCAGGACCGGGGCCACCGTCGCGTCCGTGACGGGGTCGAACTGGGTGGTCGTGCCGAGGTAGTCGGCGAGCAGGGGGTTGGAGCCCTGCAGCGCGGTCGTGAGGGAGGAGGCGCGCGCCGTGGTGTAGCCCACGGTGAGGCTGCCGGTGCCGAGGTTGAGGACGGAGCCCGCGGAACCGAAGAGGGCGCCGACGACCTGGGCCTGGTTGCCGTTGGCGTAGGCGCCGCCGCCGACGAGCACGAGGGCGGACGTGTTGGGCGTGGCGTTGGCGGTGCCGGCGGCGAGCACGCCGCCGGGGCGGACGATGGTCGCGCCGTAGTAGGCGTCCTTGAAGAGGGTCGTGCCGGTGGTGCCGGCGAGGGTGAACCCGGCGGAGCCCTGCTTGATGAGGCTGCCCACGCCGGTGATGGAGCCGGCGTAGGTCAGGTTGGCGTTCTGCTCGAGGGTGATGTCGCCGCGCCCGAGCTCGACCTTCGCGGAGTCGTTGCCCGCGAGGTTGCGGACGAGCTGGTTGGTGTCGCCGAAGGAGAGCTTGGTCTCGCGCGTGGAGCCGGAGTCGAGCGTGACCGAGGCCGCGTTGATGAAGGTGTTGTTGCGCCCGCCGGTGAAGGAAAGGTCGACGCCGTCGTTGACCACGATGTTCCCGTAGAAGGCGTCCTGGCCGTTGATGACGTTGACTTCGCCCGGGTCGAGGCCGGGATTGACCTGGATGCCCGCGCCGCTGCCGTTGTTGATCACCGCGGAGGCGAGGAGCTTGAGGGTCGAGCCCGCGGAGCCCGCGAGGTTGGCCGAAAGCGTGCCCGCGTTGTTCTGCAGGATGGCGAAGGTGCCGCCGGAACCGATGTAGACCTGCTTCTGGCCGAGACCCTGCACGTTGGCGATGAAGGTGCCGCCCTGGATCTCGGTGTAGTCGTAGGAGGAACCGCCGGAAAGCAGGAACACGAGGGTGCCCGCGCCGGTCTTGATGATGCGGCCGCCCGAGACGCCGTTGACGGTGTCGTAGCCGAAGATGTTGCCGTTGTAGTAGCCGTCGCGGCCGGTCTCCTGGTTGATCGTCAGGGTGTGGCCGTCGAGGCGGAGCGTGCCGCCGATGCCGGTGCCGACGATGACGAGCTCGCCCTTGTTGTTGACGTCGGCGGCGGTGCGCACCGCGTCGACGGCGGTGTAGACCTCGCCCGAGGTCGCGTTGCCGACGTTGGTCGTGCCCTTGGAGCGCAGCGCGAAGTCGGCCTGGAAATTCCGGACGGTCTGGTTGTTGCGGAGGATGACCTCGGCGCCCGTGCTGGAGTAGGAGGCGTACTGGCCCGCGGAATCCTTCTGCACCGTCAGCGTGCCGGTGTCGGGGAAGAGCGCGGGGCGGTAATCCCAGCGGAGGTAGTTGTTGGAGTTGGAGGGGACCTGGACGTAGCGGATGTCGGCGCCGCGGCGGGAGAGGCCCAGGGAGGCCTCGGTCGCCTGCGAGCCGTTGAAGTCGGCGGTGTCCTGGGTGCCGGCGATGTTGAAGGAGCTGTTGTTCGCGAAGGTCAGGCCGGTGGCCGACTCGAGGATCGTCGTGCCGCCCGCCGCGATGAAGTCGCCGGTCATGCGCGAGTCGTTGAGGACGCGCAGGGTGCCCGCGCCGGTCTTGATGACCTTGCCGCCGCCCGCGAGGATGCCGACCGAGCCGATGACGTCCTGGTCGATGTGGATGCCGAGGCGATAGTTGTCGTCCGGCCCCGTGGTGACGGTGGTCTGGAACTGGTCGTGGTTGTCGCCGGCCTGGAGGTTGTGCGCGAAGTTGAGGCGGAGGGCGCCCACCTGGGCCGCGGTGTTCGTGAAGCTGAGCTCCGCCGAGCCGTTCAGGACGATGCTGCTCGCGCCGGTCATGCGCTTGGCGAGGGCGTAGGTGACGCCGGCGGCGTCGCTGGCGGCGAGGGAGATGTTCGCGACCTGCGTCGGGATCTCGACCGCGGCGAGGATCTGGCTCTCCACGCGGGCGCCGTAGTCGTGCCACATGTTGAGGTAGCCGCTGACCATGAGCATGCCGGCGTCGACCTGGACCCGGCCCTGCAGGCCGGACAAGCGCCAGTTGTTGGCGTTGGTGGCGTCGGGGGTCGGGACGTTGGGACTCAGGTCGAGGGCGCGGAGGCCATAGATGGTGTTGGTGCCCGGGGTGGACAAGGCATAGCCGAAGGGCGTCGAGATGTAGGAATACGGCAGGGCGACGTTGTTGTTCGTGTAGCCGAACATCTGCCCGTAGTGGCCCTGATACTGGAGGACGCCGCCGCCGGTCTTGATGAGGTCGCCATTGCCGCGGAAGGCGCCCGAGATGGTGGAGGCGACGAGGTTCTCGAGGATGACGGCGGTGCCGGCGTTGGTGACCGTGATGCGGTTCGCGGTGGTGGCGTTGCGGAGGACGACGAAGGGCTTGGGGTCCGTGGCCAGCGCGGGCGTGGCGCTGGTGAAGGTGACGGTGCCCAGTTGGAGCGTGCCGTTCGGGGACGTGAGGTAGGGGGCGACGGCCGGCGACTTGGCCAGGTCGATGTCGGTGAAGGTGGCGGCCGTCGGCTGCGCGGTCACCGTCGTGTTGAAGGCGCCCGGGAGGATCCGGTAGCCGCTCGAGAGGAAGCTGAGCGTCTGCGACTGGCTCGAGACGTTGCTGGAGTCGTAGAGGATGTCGACGGTCTGGGTCGGGTAGAAGCCATTGGGATCGCCGCCAAGGACGGTGCCGTTGTAGGTGAAGGTCAGGGTGGCGGTGTTCGTCAAGCGGGCCCCGTTGACCAGGGGTCGGGCGGGGTCGCCCGTGTTCATCCAGTAGTTGTGCGCGGGCGTGCCCGTCCACTTGTCCCAGGTCCCGGAACCGCCCAGGGCCGGCCCGATCCAGGTCGCGGTCGTGACGTTTTGTTGGGCCTGGGCGAGGCTTGCGGTCGCAAGCATAGCGGCGGCCACCAACAGAGATTTAGAGATCCGCATGGTGTGGGTGGGGCGAGGGGTTAAAGGGAGGTTTTGGTATCCCGTTTTCACCCCAGAGAGTCAACCACTGAACCCCCTATCGGTGGGTAGGGTGAAAACCCCACGCACGAGGTTGGTCGCCCTTGGTGAACGGGCCTGCTTCCCGCTCCTAACCAAGGATTTTCAGCGCCCGAAGAGGCTCCGATCTTCGATCGGGTCGGTCGACTTCTTCGCCCCCTTCTTGCCGGCCTGCTCAGCCAAGGCGCACCCCCCCCAAGCGGCTGAACCGATAAATATGACTAAAAATAAGCATATTCGCCAGCGGGCGGTTGCTTTTTTAGGGTCGTTTTCTGTCATTTAAGTGAAGGTTAGGTGTTTTTAAACGCTTGGCAACATCCCCCTGTTTTTTACATCTGTAATCACCCCTAGTCTTACCCCAACCTTTCTGCATGAGCCCCAAGCAGAAACCGCTCGTGGTCATCATTGAAGATGAACGAGGCCTCGCCGCCTTGCTCACCGAACAACTGGAGACCGCCGGCTTCGCCACCCAAGTCTTCCACAAAGGCGCCACCGCGCTGAAGTTCATCGAGGAGAACCATGTCCACCTGGTCCTCCTCAACCCCGCCCTGCCCGACATCGACGGCTGGGAACTCCTGCCGAAGATCCGCCGGATGACGTTGGGCCCGGCGGTCATCTTCCTCTCGGGCCTGAAGCTGCCCGGCCAGGCCGCCCGCGCGCTCGACCTCGGCGCGGACGATTTCGTCGCGAAGCCCCATGACCAGGACGAACTCGTGGCCCGGATCCACGCGGTGCTGCGCCGGAGCGAGACCGCGGGCGACAGCCGCCTGACGGGCAACGCCGACCTCGCGACCGGGGTCTTCCTCTTCAACGGCGCCGAAGTCCATCCCGAGCGGCTCGAGCTGGTCTTCGGCCCGAACAAGAAGTGCAAGCTGGGGCGCAAGGAGCTCGGTATCCTCTACCACCTGCACGCCAACCCGGGCGTCATCATCAGCCGGCATAGCCTGATCCACGCGGTCTGGGGCGTGCATGCCGACGTGCGCAGCCGCTCGCTGGACCAATACATCGCCAAGATCCGCGACGCCTTCGCCGGGTTCGGCCGGGACCTGGACTGCTTCCGGACGATCCACGGCATCGGCTACTGGTATGAGCCGGCCCCGCCCCCCGAGCGCGAAGGGAAAAAGTCCCGTCGGGCTTGATTACCCGGGATTAACGGCACACTAGGAAGCACGATGAAGATCAAGTGCTACCTCAAGCCCAGTTGCGGCTGGAGCAACGGCGTCCGCGCCATCATGAAGAAATACGCCCTCGCCTACGAGGACGTGGACATCATCAACGTGCCCGCGAACTACGCGGAGATGGTCGAGCGCACCGGCCAGCGCCTGTCGCCCTGCGTCGAGATCGACGGCGAGATGCTGGCCGACGTCTCCGGCGCGGAGGTCGAGCAATACCTGCTCGCGAAGGGTCTCGTCCAGCCGAACGACGTCGCGCCGGCCGCGCCCACCAACGCCCCGTGCACGGACGCCGAGCACGAGAAGATGAAGGTGAAGACGATCCGGTTCTTCTGATCGGAAGGGTCCGGGCTGGGATGAGCGCGCCGGCGTAATCGCACCGACCGCTTCTGGCGCCAGCGCGCCCGCGCGCCTACGCGAGACGACCGAACCTTGCCGACCGTTTCCCCAGACGGGCCCTAGCCCAGGCCCCGGCCCACTTCAGTTGATCTTCCCCGCCGCGAAGTCGGCGAGCGAGTCCGCGACCCACTGACGCTGCTCGCCGCTGAGTTCCGGGAAGATCGGGATGCTGAGCACCTCCGCGGCCAGCTGCTCGGAAACCGGGAGGCCGTCGAAGCCGCGATACTTCCGGTCCGCGAAGCACTGCTGGCGGTGGAGCGGGATCGGGTAGTAGATCTCGCAGCCGATCTTGCGGGCGGTGAGGAAGGCCTTGAGCGCGTCGCGCCGGCCGCCCGGCACGCGCAGCGTGAACTGGTTCCAGATCCCCTGCCCGGAGAAGTCGACCGGCAGCAGGAGCCGGGCGCCCCGGTCGGCGCCGGGCCGGTTCTCGGCGATGCCGGCGACGCCCTTGAGCGCCGTCTGGTAGAAGATCGCGTTGCCCGCGCGCGCGCAATTATACGACGGCAGGTGCGGGAGCTTGAGGTGCAGCAAGGCCGCCTGGAGCGGATCCATGCGGAAGTTGGCGCCGACCTCGCGGTGATGGTACTTCGGCTGCATGCCGTGCACGCGCAGGATGCGGGCGCGCTCGGCGAGGGCGTCGTCCTGCGTGGTGACCAGGCCCGAGTCGCCCATCCCGCCGAGGTTCTTGGAAGGGAAGAAGCTGGTGGCGCCGAAGTCGCCGACGGACATCGTGGCGCGGCCCTTCCAGCGGGCGCCCATCGACTGGGCGGCGTCCTCGACGACGCGGAGCTTGTGGGCGGCGGCGAAGGCCTGCAGGGCGTCGAGGTCGCCGGACTGGCCGAAGAGGTGCACCGGCATGATCGCGCGGGTGCGCGGGCCGACCTTCCGGGCGGCGTCCGCGAGGTCGAGGTTGAAGTGGTGCGGGTCGACGTCGACCCAGACCGGGGTGGCGCCGAGGCGGACGACCGAGCCGGCGGTCGCGAAGAAGGTGAAGGCGGGCAGGAGCACCTCGTCGCCCTCGCCGACGTCGAGCGCCATCAGCGCGAGGAGCAGGGCGTCGGTGCCGGAAGAGACGCCGAGGGCGTGCTTCACGCCGAGGAAGGCGGCGCAATCCTTCTCGAAGGCCTCGAGCCGCGGCCCCATGATGAACTGGTTCGAGCGGAGCACCTCGCGGAAGACGGCCTCGAACTGCGGTTCGAGCGCGCGGTTCTGCGGGCCGAGGTCAAGGAGCGGGACGTTCGTCATGGCGCGGCTGGCTTCTCCCACCGTCTCCCCGCACGGGCAACATCATTCAGTCGTCCGCCGCGCGCGCCAGACCAGCCAGCATCCGGTCGCCGCGAGCGGCAACGTCCAGAACTGGCCCGCCGTCAGCCCGAGGATGTGGCCGTCCTCGGCCTCGCGGAAGACCTCGCACACGAGGCGCGCGCCGGCGTAGAGGACGAGGAACTCGCCGGCGAGGCGGCCGGGCGCGCGCCGGCGCGGGTAACGCCGGAGCACCCAGAGGAGCGGCAACAGGCCTTCGGCGCAGGCCTCATACAGCTGCGAGGGATGGCGCGGCATCGGCCCCTCGTGCGGGAAGATCACCGCCCACGGGACGTCGGTCGTCCGGCCGACGAGCTCGGCGTTCACGAAGTTGGCGAGCCGCCCGAAGAAGATGCCCGCGGGCGCGAGCGCGCAAAGCAGGTCGCCCACGGCGAGGAACGGGACACCGCGGGTGCGCGCATACCAGAGGCCGGCCAGCGCCACGCCGAGGAAGCCGCCGTGACTGGCCATGCCGCCCTTCCAGACCTGGAACACCATCAGCGGATCGGCGGCGAACTGGTCGCGGGCGTAGAGCAGGACGTGGCCGAGCCGGCCGCCGGCGAGGACGCCGACCATCACCGCCGTGACGAGGGCGGACTCGTCGGCGGCGTGGCGCGCCGGCGCGATGCCCTGGCGCCGCCAGCGGCCGAGCAGCCAGGCGGCGACGAGGAAGCCCGCCGCGTAGGCGAGGCCATACCAATGCACGCCGCGCAGGCCCCAGCTGGCGGGAAAATGGATCGCGACCGGGTCGAGGTCGTGGACCCAGGCGGCGAGCGGCGCGGCGCTCATGGCGCGGGTTTCGCCGGGCCGTCCCCGGCGGCCTTGCGGCCGAGGCGGTGACCGCGCTGACGGGCGAGCTCGCGCATGTCGGGATGCGGGTCGTCCTTCTCGTAGATCTCCACGCCGAGGAGGGACTCGAAGATGTCCTCGAGGGTGATCACGCCCGCGAACGCGCCGAACTCGTCGACGACCACCGCGAGCTGGTGGTGGTTGCGCACCAGGTCGTGGAGGGCGTCCGACAGGTTGGCGTTCTCGGGCACGATGTGGGGCTTGCCCATGAGATCGCGCACCTTCGTCGCGTGGCGATCCTCGCCCGCGGCCTTGAGCAGGTCGCGCCGGCGCACGAGGCCGACGATGCGGTCCGGGTTCTTCTCCCAGACCGGCAGGCGCCCGTGGGGCACGTTCGGGTAGAGGCGGAGCACGTCGGCGACCGTGAGGTCCGCGTCCAGGGCGGTGACGACCGGGCGCGGCGTGAGGACCTGCGAGACCGGGATGTCATCGAGGCGGACGGCGTTCGCGACCAGGTTGCTCTCGGCCTGCGTGATCTTGCCCTCGCGGGCGGCCGCCTGGGCCAGGCTGCCGATATCGGCGTCGGCCTGGTCCACGCCGGTCTCGGCCGGCGGCGCGAGCGAATCATGGAGCTTGCCGAAGCTGCGGAGGATGGAGGCGGCGGCGCGGACGAGCGAGAGCGTCGGGGCGATGCGCGGGGCCAGGGCGACGCGGAAATGGATGCCCAGCTTGCGCGGGAGCATGACCGTCAGCCAGGCCATGATGAAGGAGACGGCCACGATCGCGAGGGCGGCCAGCGCGAGGGCGCCCCCGCCGGCGAGGGCGTCGGGCAGGAACCGGGAGCCGACCAGGATGCCCCCGAGGAGCGCGCTCATCCCGACGAACGCGGCGATGAGCACCTCGAAGGCCGCCAGGGTATTGCCCTGGTCGCCGCGGCTGCGCTCCAACGAGACGGTCGCCTTGGCGTCGCGGCGGCGCAGCTCCTCGAGCTCGGCGTGCGAGAGCGCGCCGACGGTGCCGGAGACGAGGGAGATGGCGGCGGCGGCCCCGTTGAGGAGGACGAAGACGGGCCAGAGGATCCAATGGTCCATGCGAGGCCTAGGCCTAGGCCGGTTTGGCCCGGTTGGCGAGGGAGAATCCCGGCGTTGACCGCCCGCGGCCGCTCGGGGACACTCGCGGCATGAACCCCCGCGAACAGAAGCTGGCCTCGGCGCTGGCCGTCTTCCTGACCGCCGCCTTGCCGGCCGCCGCGGGCGCGATCGCCTTCCGGGCGCAACCCGTGCTGCTCACGCTCATCGCCAGCGAGCCCGGCGCGATCTCCGCGACGACCAGCTTCTTCTTCAACCACTTCACCGCCGCGCTCGTCACGCTGTTCGTCCTCGGCCTGCTGACGACGGGCCTCGCCTACCGCGCGTTCCGCCGACCGGAGGCGGAGGCCACGGAAAGCCTCGCGCAGCTGCTCGTGACGGTCAGCCTCTCGGCCCTGCTCAGCGTGGCCTTCCTGGCGCTCTTCATCCTCGCCGCCGCGCTGCCGCTCTACAGCAGGCTGACGCAACGCTGAGCCCGCCAGGCGGCCAGCGCGGTCAGCAGGGGGCGCGCGGCGGCGGGATCGCCGGACCAGAGCGGCCGGCCGCCGGCGTCGTCCCAGCGCGAAGCCGCGGCGGCGCCGCCCGGCAGCGTCGATCGCAGCACGAGGAGGGCGTCGGCGCGGTGCGGCACGCCCGCCTCGACCTCGCGCACGGGCAGGCCGGCGCAGCGGAGAAGCTGGCCGAGCGCCGTGCCCGGCAGGCGGCCCGTGGCGGCGGCCGGGACGCGCAACTCCCCGTCCTCGACCCAGGCCAGGCTCGAGCGGGAGGCTTCGCTGACGCAGCCGCGCGCGTCGAACTGCACGCCTTCGACCCCGGCCCCTTCGCCCAGCGCGCGCAGCTCGAGGGAGGCCGCCAGCGAGTTCGCCCACGGCGCGGATTTCGGTCGCGGGAGCCATTCCGGGGCGTCGCGCACGGTGCGGAGCGAACGCAGGCGGAAGACGTCGGGCGACGGGAGGAGGGCCCGCAGGCCGAGCTCCTCGAAGCCCGGGCCGACGACGAGGCGCAGCACGCCCTCGCGACCGTCCAGGAGACGGAGCGCCGCCCGCCAAGCAGCCAGGTCGCCGGCGGCGAGCGGCCCGGCCGCGAGCCCCGCGCGGTCCAGGCCGGCGCGGAGGCGCGCGAGATGGTCGTCGAGGCACTCGACCACGCCGGCGCGGAGGGCGAGCGTCTCGAAGAACGCCGCGCCCGCCGGGAAACTGCCCGGCATGGCGTCGCCCGCGACGAGGGCGCCGTTGCGGCAGACGCGGCTCATGGGCGGGCCGCGCGGGCGGCGGCGAGGAGCGGGGCCTGCGCCTTGCGCCACGACTCGGCGTGCTCCCGGCGCGGCGCGGAGTCCGCGACCACGCCGGCGCCGGCCTGGACGAAGGCGCGGCCCTCGGCGGTCCAGAGCGAGCGGATGATGATGTTGAGGCAGAGGTCGCCGGAGGCGCCGATCCAGCCGAAGGAGCCGGTGTAGAAGGCGCGCGCGACGGGCTCGAGCTCCGCGATGACCTGCATCGTCCGCACCTTGGGGGCGCCGGTGATCGTGCCGCCCGGGAAGAGCGCGCGGATCACGTCGGCCGGCGTGACGCCGGCGGCGAGCTCGCCCTCGACCTGGGAGACGAGGTGCATGACGTGCGAGTAACGCTCTACCGCCATGAACTCGGGGACGCGGACGGTGCCCGGGGACGCGACGCGCCCCACGTCGTTGCGCAGCAGGTCCACGAGCATCAGGTGCTCGGCGCGCTCCTTGGTGTCGCCCGCGAGCTCGCGCGCCCAGGCGAGGTCCGCCGCCGCGTCGCCCCCACGGGGCCGCGTGCCGGCGATGGGGCGCGAGGCGACGCGACCGGCGTCGACCGAGACGAGCAGCTCGGGCGAGCCGCAGGCGAGCGCGGCCCCCGGCAGTCGCGCGAAACCCATGTAGGGCGAAGGGTTGCCGGAGCGCATCGCCTCGTAGGCCGCGAGCGGATCGACGGCCGGGACCTCGAGGCGGGTCGAGAGGTTGACCTGGTAGGTGTCGCCCGCGGCGATGTAGGCCTGGGCGCGTTCGACCGCGCGCACGAAGGCGGCTTCGTCCAGCGAGGCGCGCAACGGCACGGCCGGGAGCGCGCCCCCGGCCGGCGCGGCGGGCGCCGGGAGCGCGACGGCGCGGAACCATGCGGCGGCGAGGTCCTGCGCCCGCGCGCGGGCGGCGCGATGGCCGGCGGCGCCGCCGCCCGGCGCGAGGACGACCGCGGTCAACCGGCCCGAGGCGGCATCGTGCACCAAGGCCTCGGAGGCCTCGAGCAAGGTAAGGAGCGGGACCGCCGGGTCGGCCGCGGCGGCGACCACCGGTTCGAACTGCGTGGCCAGCTCATAGGCCAGCACGGCGATGAAACCACCCTGGAAGGCGGGCCAGCCGGGCAGGCGCGGGGCGCGCACCTCGCGCGACCAGCGGCGAAGGTAATCCAGCGGCGGCTCGGCCGGTTCCTCGTGGGCGCCCGCCTCGTTCGACACCACGACGCGACCTCCGGGCAGGAAGGCGAGCGCGCGCGGCGACGTCGGCACGACGATGGTGAGGCGGCCGGTGCGGCCGCTCTCCAGCACCGCGTGATGGCGGCCGGTCAGCAGCGCGTCCCACCGGGCCGGCGCCGCGGGCGCGGCGAAAGCGGCGAGATACGGGAAGTGCGTCCAGCCCGCGCCGGCCGCGGCCCAATCGGCGAGCGTCGTCTCGGCGAGGATCTCGGGGGCGCTGCTCACTTCGGGAGGTTCAGCAGGTAACTGGCGAAAGCCGGGCCGCCGAGGATCGTCCGCACGCGTTCGACGGAGAGACCGTACACGCGGAGATCCTGCCGGGAGCCCTTGGAGACCACCGTGACGCGGAGCCCGCCGGTGATCGGCACGACCTTGATCGAGAAGGTCCGGGCGCCCAGCCCCGCGGTGATGACGCCGCGCGACACGCGGCCGTACCTTTCCAAGGCCTCGGCGACGGGACGGGCGGCGTCGGTCAACGTCGTGTGGGTCCCCGCCCTGCCCCGGCCCGCCGCCATGCTCAGGCGATCTCCCAGCGGTAGGGATGCTTGGAGAGGAGCTCGCAACCCTTGGCGGTGATGACGACGCAATCCTCGAAGCGGCACCCGCCGATGCCGGGGTAGTAGAGGCCGGGCTCGACGGTGATGGCGTTGCCGGCCTGCAGGGGCGCGGGGTTGCGCGGCGACAGGTAGGGCTCCTCATGGATGTCGTAGCCCAGGCCGTGGCCGGAGCCGTGGAAGAAGCCGACATACGTGCCCTTCACCGGCCCGGTGTGGTAGCCGAGCGAGCGGAAGTAATCGACGGGGATCCGATGGATCTCCGCGCCCGTGGCGCCGGCGCGCAGCGCCTTGAGGATGCGGCCGTGGGCCTCCTTGACGGCGGCGACCAGCTTCCGCTGCGCCGGCGTGGCCTTCCCCTTGAGGTAGGTGCGGGTCATGTCCCCGTAATTCCACGACGCGCGGTCGCGCGGGAAGATGTCGAGGACGATGAGCTGGCCCGCGTGGATGGGGCCCGACCCCTGGCAATGGCAGTCGACCGCCTGGTCGCCCGGCGCGCAGATCAGCCCGGTGTCGCAGAGGCCGCCGGCCCGGAGGACCGCGGCCTGGACCTCGTCCTGCAGGACCTCGGCGGTGAGCACCGCGCCCTTCCAGAACAGCTTGCCCTTCTTGTCGGGCTTGGACTCGGCAAGGGCCTGCTCCACGGCCTTGAAGCCCGCGCAGGCGGCGCGATTGCCGGCGCGGATGCCGGCCAGCTCCGCCTTGGACTTGACCCAGCGGGTCGGGAAGAGCGCGCCGGTGACCGGCGTCAGCTCCAGGCCGAGTTCGCCGAGGCGGACGAAGAGGCCGGCGGGGAAGTCGGCCGGGACGCGGAACCGGTGGACGCCCCGCTGCACCGCGGCGAAGACGATCGCGTCGGGGACGCCCGCCAGCGGGTTGGTCTTGCGCAGGTCGTTGATGATCTCGGTGAGGTTGAGGACCTCGTCCAAGGCCGACTCCTGCTTCGCGCGGCCCACCTCGAGCAGGGGCAGCAAGCCGACTTTCCGGCCGCCCACGCTGAAGGCGGGGAACGGGTCGGAGGCGTGGAAACCCGAGAACCACCGCAGGTCGGCGTTCTTGGTGGGGGTCGCCATCAGCAGGACGTCGGCGACCGGGGCGGCCTTGCGAGCGGCGGAGGACTGGGAGCGGGCCATGGCAGGGACGATGCCGAAGGAAGGCGGACGGTGAAGCGCAAACGGTATGGTCAGGGCGCCTTTTTCCGCCAACCTCCGGCGCATGCTCGCCCAAGCCGCCCGCCCCGCCTTCGACCTGACCACCATGCTCGTGCCGGTGCTGCCGTGGTGGGAACTGCTCGTGCGCGGCATCATCGTCTACGGCTTCCTCCTCGGCCTCATCCGGCTGACGGGACGCCGCCAGACGGGCATGATGACGCCCTTCGACTTCATCCTGCTGCTCATCCTGAGCAACACCGTGCAGAACGCCATGAACGGCGGCGACAACAGCCTGGGCGGCGGCCTCTTCCTGGCCGGTACGTTGATCGGCCTCAACTGGATCATGCTGCTGCTCTCCCGCCACTTCCGCTGGGCGCAGTGGGCGTTGGTCGGCCGGCCGGTCTTCCTGGTCCGCGACGGGCTCATCATGGAAAAGGTGATGCACCGCGAACGCATCACGCGCCACGAGCTGATGGCCGCGCTGCGCGCGGCCGGGTGCCCCAACATCGAACAGGCCAAGGACGTCGTGCTCGAGACCAACGGCACGATCAGCGTCATCCACAAGGAGCCCGCTTGACCAACGGCGGGACGGCCGCATAGTCGGAGGTCCTGGCCCGCGGGTATCGTTCAGTGGTAGGACCCCACTTTCCCATAGTGGTGACACCAGTTCGAGTCTGGTTACCCGCTCCAGGCAGCACCGCTCCTCGGCAGGCTTGACCCCGGCCGGGCGGCGGGGAATAGTGGTGCTCCTTGGTCCCGCGGGTATCGTTCAGTGGCAGGACCCCACTCTTCCAAAGTGGTGACACCAGTTCGAATCTGGTTACCCGCACCAAGGACGCTCAGTTCCGCCAAGGCAGCTGCCCCGCGGGCGTGACCTCGAGGAACTCCTTCCAGGCCTCGACCTCGTCGGGCGACAACGAGGAGGCGACCACGAGACGCCACTTCGGCTTGGCCGGGGCGCGGCACAAGGTCATGCCCGCCTGCTCCGGCAGCCGGTTGGCCTTGCGGGAATTGCACCGCACGCAGGCGGTCACGATGTTCTCCCAGTTGGTCTTGCCGCCGACGTCCCGCGGGACGACGTGGTCCAGGTTGAGCTCCTCCTCGCGGAAGACGCGCGCGCAATACTGGCAGGTATGGGCGTCGCGCAGGTAGACGTTGCGGCGGCTGAAGCGGATCTCGCGGCGCGGCACCCGGTCGTAGGCGTTGAGCAGCAGCACGCGAGGGACCCGCAGGACGATGCAGGGCGAACGCACCGCCTCGGCGGCGGGCGGCGGTTGCCGCGTGGAGAAATCGACCCACTCGGCGGCGCTGAACAGGCGGTGGTGCCCGTCCTCGGCGTGCACGGCGGCCGCGCGGCCGCGGAACAGCAGGCTCATCGCGCGCAGCAGCCCGACGATGTTCACCGGCTGCCAGAGACGGTTGAGCACGAGGACGCGATGGTCGGGGCGGAAGGACAAGACGACGGGAGGACTAGGGCGGGAACGCGGCGGGGTCAACCCCCGCGGGCCTAACGGGTCCGCTTCGGCGCGACGGGCTTCGGGGGCGGCGGCGGGACGGTGGTCGGGTCGGGGAACTTGACCGGGGTGCGGCCGAAGGTGTCGGGCGGGATGGCGTAGACGACGCCGTCGATGCGTACGCTGAGATGCTCGATGGCGTTGGACTCCAGCAGGAACTCCCCCCGCACCATCACGCGCACCTCGGGGTCGCGGGCCTGCAGGAGGCCGCTGGCGCGTTCCTCATGCGAGTCCGCTTCTTCCAGCCGGTAGCTGACACCCGACTGCAAGGCCTTGATGCCGACCTGATGGAGCCGGCCCGGCGGCTTCGCGACTGGCGGGGTTTCCGTCCGGCTCGCCGGGGGAGGCGAACCGGTTAGCGAAAAAACGCCCAGATCAGCAAGGCGACCAAGGCGATGCCACCCACGGCGTAGATCAAGGTATCGCGGTTGACCGCGAGATTACCGGCGACCGGCTGGAAGGCGGGCTCATCCTCGCCGGCGGCGTCGAGGGGACGGCGCGCGGCCTTGGCGGAGTGGTGCGTGTTGAAGTCGGCGCCGGCCTTCTCGTCGTCGAGCCGGAGATACTTCGCGTAGACCTTGACGAAACCGCGCTTGTAGACGTCGGCCAGCGGGATCGACTCGAACTGGTTGGCCTCCATCGCCTGGAGGTAGTCGGTGCGGATCTTGGTGAATTCCGCGGCTTCGCGGAGGGTCACGCCCAGTCGCTGCCGGGCTTCTTGGAGACGTTCGCCGAGGGTCTGCATGCGGCGACTTTCGGGCGGAGGCCGAAAATAGGCAAGACGAAGGTGGCCGGCGCTCAGCCCAAGGCCGGCCAGATCAGCTGGGCCAGGACCAGGAAGGGGGTCATGAGCCAACCGATGACCTGATAGAAATAGTCCGTGTTGATGAAGATGATCAGGATGAAGAAGGACCACCGGGTCAGGAACAGGAAGGCCTCCGTGGTATAGATCCCGAGGCGGTAGAAGACCCGGGACCCGTCGAGCGGGGGGAGCGGGATCAGGTTGAAGGCGGCCAGACCCGCGTTCATGAGGATTCCGGTGACGAGGAACTTGGCGAAGTCGTGCTTCCCCGGGGAGGCGAGGCTGACCCCGCCCAGCGACCCGATCAGGGCGAAGACGACCAACAGGACCACGTTCATGGCCGGGCCGGCCAAGGTGATGAGGATGTCATCCATCCGGCGGGTCCGCGGGTTGGCCAGGGAGACCTGGACCGGCTTGCCCCACCCTAGCAGGCCGAACGGCAGGGGGCGGCCCAGGAGGATCGGCAGGAAGATCATGATGCCCGGCAGCAGCCAGGTCCCGAGCGGGTCGGCATGGGCCAGCGGGTTCAGGGTCACGCGTCCTTGGGCCCGCGGCAGGAGGTCGCCGCGCAGGTCGGCCACCCAGGCATGCCCGAACTCATGCAACCCGATGGAGATGACCAACAGGATCAGGCTCAGGGCGCCCCAGCGGAGCTGGTCGAGCAATTGGAGATCCATGCTCAGCGGGCGCCGCAGCCTCCCTGGGGCTTGCCGCAACCGCAGCCGCCGGTGTGGACGTGGTCGGACTTGAGGCCCTTGACGGCGACGAGCGCGAGCTGCTTCTCGACGCGGGCCGAGGCGCAATGCGGACAGGCCGGGCGTTCCTCCGACGAGCGCAGGAGCAGCTCGAAGGACCGACCGCAGTCGGCGCAGGTGAAATCGAAGAGCGGCATGGACGAGGACGCAGGTTGGCGGCGGGCCGCGACGGGACAACCCGAAATCCCGGCCGCACTCGCTCCTTGAGCGGACGGGCGATCGCGCCCAGTCTGCCCGGACGCCGGCCATGTCCTACCCGCAACGCCTCCGACTCGCCCGCCAACGGGGCCTCGCGACGCCCTACGCGCGGACGCTGGCGCGACTGCGGTCGCCGCAGGCGATCCAGGACTTCCTCGTCGACCTGCCGCAGAACTTCGAGCCGGACGGGGACACGGCGCGCTCGGTGCAGTCGACCTTGGCGGCCGGGCGCGCCCACTGCATCGAGGGCGCGCTGGTGGCGGCGTTCGCGCTCTGGCTGCAAGGCCACCCGCCCCTGCTGCTGGATTTCAGCGCGCACCAGGACATGGACCACGTGATCGCGCCGTTCCGCGTCGGCGGGAAGTGGGGCGCCATCTCGAAGACGAACTACATCTGCCTGCGCTGGCGCGACCCGGTCTACGCCAGCGTGCGCGAGCTCGCGATGTCCTACTTCCACGAATACGCCAAAGGCCCGCGCAAGACGCTGCGGAGCTACTCGCGGCCGTTCGACCTCCGGACCGTGCCGCTCGACCGCTGGGTGAACCTCCCGACGGACTGCTGGGAGATCGCCGACCGCATCACGGCCGCGCGGCACTACGAGATCGTCACCCCGGCCGAGGCGCGCCGGCTGCGGCACCGCGACGCCGTCGAGGTGCGGTCCGACCGGCTCACGGTCTTCCCGATCCCGGCCGGCAAGCGACGCCGCCTCTGAGGCTCAGCGGCGCCCGTCATACCAGAGGTCGCAGGCTTCGGGCCGCTTCGCGGCGCGACCCGCGCTGAAAAGCATCCGGCCCAGGAAGCGGCACGTCTCGCGGAGCGTGTAGAGCTTGAGCTTGCGCGACGAGGTGCGCAACGGGTGCCGCGACAGGATCTCGAAGCGCAGCCGGCGCCGGCGCGCGACGGCCTTGAGCCGGCGGCTCAGGAAGACCTCCTCGCCCGCGTAATACTCCGTGCCGAAACCGCCGACCTCCCGGAAGGCGGCCGCCTCGACCCAGACGCAGGAGCCCGCGGCCCAGCCGGCGAGGCGGCTCCAGAGGTTCCACCCGCCGCAGAAGAAACGCGCGTAGCGCGGGGTGCCGGGCTCGAGCTCCACCGTGCTGCCTCCGCCCAGATGCCGGCCGCCGGCGACGCGCTCGGCGATGTCGGCGAACAGCTCCCGCGACGGCGTCGAGTCCGCGTCGATGAAGACCAGCCACTCGCCGGTGGCGATGCGCGCGCCGGCGTCGCGGGCCCGGCCGATCTGGTTGACCGGCTCGAAGACCACCGTGGCGCCGGCCGCCCGCGCGAGCGCCGCCGTCCGGTCGGTGGAATTGTTGTCGCACACCACGCACTCCCACTCCCAACCGCGGGCGGCGAACGCCCCGGCGGCGGCGCGCACCGCGGCCAACGTCGCGGGCAGGAGCTTCTCCTCGTTGAAGGCGGGGATGACGACGCTGATGCGCATCAGCGCGCGGCCGGCTTGGCGTGCAGCGCCAGCCAGAGGTCGGCCGGGTCGCCGGACTTCAGCGGCTGGACCTTGAGGGGCGACCCGCGCGGAGGCCGCATGTCGACGCCGACGAACGTGGTCGCCGCCGGGCAGAATTCCGCCGACGGGAAGCCGACGCCCTTCCGGCCCTTGAGGTTCCAGAAGATGTTCCAGGCGCCCGCGTCCAGGCCCAGGTCCTCGCCGCCGCCGCAGGCGAAGAAGTTGGCGCCGTTGGCGGAGGTGACGTTGGTGATGAGGTTCGCGAACGGGCCCTGCTTGTGGAAATCGAGCGTCAAGTCGACCCCGCCGCCGGCGCGGACGACGTTGCCGTTGGTCCAGGGACCGAGGCTGACGTCATGGTGGAAGCGCGCCTTGAACTCGAACTCCTCGAGGCGATGGGCCTGCCCGGCGAAGGTGACGCCGTGATGGCCGATGAAACCGCCGGGCCCGACGGGACGGCCCGCCTCGAGCAGGACGTGACGCACGGTCACGTGCGCGCCGGAGACAAAGGGGCCGCTGTCGACGCCGCTGAACGCCACGTCGTCGATCCAGCCATGATGGACGTCATGGAAGTCGAGCGGGTTCCAGCCTTCTTCCTTGAAGTGGCCATGGTAGGCCTTGTTGACCAGGGCGAAGCCCACGCCCCGCAAACCATAGTCGTCGCGCGGCCCGGCGTCGGCGATGGTCGGGGAGAATTCCTCCGGCAAGTCGATCAGCAGCGGGGCGCTCAGCGTCAAGGTCGCGCCGTTGACGGCGGCGAGGCGGGCGGCGAGCTCGACCCTCGCCGGCGGCTTCAGCTTGGAGGCCTTGCCGGGGTCGCCGGCGTAGAGATGGCGTACGAGCTTGTCGTCGCCGCCCTGCAAGGTCAGCACGACTTCGTCCCCGGCCTTGAAGGCCCCGGCCTCGCGCAGCGTCAGCTTGACGTCGCCGCGCTTGGCGGCGGCGAGGGGCTGGGCCTTGCCGTTGCGGCTGGTCCCTTGGAAGGTCAGCAAGCCGCCGCTCCAGGACCATTGGGACGTCGCCGCGCCGCCGGTGTTCTTGGTCGGGCTCGGCTCGAGCTCCTCGAGCGATCTCGTGAAACGCAGGCGGGTCTTGGCCGCGCCGGCCCCGAGCAGGATCGTGCCCGGTTTGCGCACCTCCAGCCGGCGGGAAAGCAGGTATTCGCCGGCCGGGATCGCGATGACCCCGCCTTTCTCGAGGGCCTTCTCGAACGCGTCCGTATCGTCGACCTTGTCGTTCGGCTTCGCGCCGAAATCGGCGACCGAGCCGGTCGGCGTCGGCGCCTTGGGGAGCTCGCCGCCGAAATCGTAGCCCGCCTCCGCGTAGGCGCCGAGATCGGGCGGGAGGGCCGCGATCAGCAGCGCGGAAGCGAGGAGGGGGATCATGAACGGGCTTCGGCCGCCTCGAAGGCGCAGGCGGCGGCGCCGACGACCCCGACGTTCCCGCCGAGGGCGGCGGGGACGATGGTGCAGACGGCGGCGAGCCGCGGGAAGGCGTAGGCGAAGGCCTTCGACCGCATCGGGACGAAGAGCGCGTCGCCCGCGGCGGTCACGCCGCCGCCGACGACGATGATGTCGGGGTTGAAGGTGTTGATCACGGCGCCGAGGCCTCGGCCGAGGTAGTCGATCGACTGGTCCCAGATCTCCGTCGCCAGCGCGTCCTTCTCGGCGAGCGCCTGGAAGAGGTGGTAGGTCGTGACCTGCTCGATGGTCCCCGCGAATCCGAGGATGGTCGAGCGACGGCCGGCGGCGAGGGCCTCGCGCGTCCGGCGGGCGATGGCCGTGCCGGAGGCGTAGGCTTCCCAGCAGCCGAGGTTGCCGCAGCCGCAGCGCGGGCCGTCCAGGGTCAACGGGATGTGGCCGAGCTCGGCGGCGTTGCCGTTGGCGCCGCGCATCAGGCGACCATCGATCACCGCGCCGCCGCCGATGCCGGTGGAGATGGTGAGGTAGACGAGGTTGCGCTTACCTTTCCCCGCGCCGAAGACATACTCGCCAAGGGCCGCCGCGTTGCAGTCGTTGTCGATGCGGGCGGGAAGGTTCCCGAAGGCCTTGCTCAGTTCGCCTTCGATCGGATAACCGGTCCAGCCCGGCAGGTTCGGGGAACCGTCGACGCAACCGCGCGCGGTGTCGAGCGGGCCGGGCGAGGCGATCCCGATGGCCAGCAGGTCGGCGGGCTTGAGCTTGAGGTCGACCAAGAGCTGCTGGGCGGCGGCGGCGACGCGCTGGACGGCCTGGGCCGGGCCGGCTTCGGCGTGGGTCTCGACGCGGCCGGAGCCGAGGACGGTGCCATCTTCGGCGACCACGCCGAAGGCGAACTTGGTGCCGCCGAGGTCGAAAGCTAGGACTTTACGCATGGAAAGGGATCAGTCGCGGGCCGGGCGATGATAATCGTCCTGCAACCGGACGACATCGGCGAGGTCGGGCGTGGAGACCTCGAGCAGGACGCTGTCCACGACGGCCTCGAAACGATGGATGGTCCGGACCGGGACATGCAGCGCCTGGCCGGCCGACCACGCGAGGGTCGCCGGCACCGGGACCGCCGCCGGATCCTCGCCGGCGGCCAGCGGCCGGAAGACCAGGTTGACCTGGCCCGAGAGGAGGAAAAGGGTCTCCGTCTTGCGCTCGTGATACTGGAGGCTGAGACGTCGGCCGGCCTTCACCTCGAGCACCTTGCCCGCGTAAGCCGAATGGTCCGCATACCAGATCTCGCGACCCCACGGCTTCTCGACAATCTTCGGACTGTGCATCGGCGACGGCATCGACCCCGTGGTTCTGTCGCAACCACGCAGGTTAGCCAAGCAAATCCCCGAGGAAGTCCGGCTGGTCCGCCGCGCCCACGACCGGCTCGATCAGGCGCGGCTCGTCGCAAGCCACGCGGTTCACCTCCGGCGAGACGCGGTGGACGGCCAAGGTGCGGTCCGGGGCGGTCGTCGCCAAGGCGGCGAAGTCCGCGGGCCCGAAGGGACGCTCGGCCAGCCACGCGGCCTGCGGCGCGCCCGCCAGGAGGATCGGCATCCGCGAGTGGATCTCCCCCGCCTCCCGGTTCGGGGCCACGGTGACCAGGCACAGGGTCCGGCGCATCGTCCCATCCGGACGAACCTGCAGGGACCACAACCCGCCGACGGCCAACGGCCCGCCGTCCGCGGCCCGGAAATAATAGGGGATCTTCTGGCGCCCCTCGGTCTTCCACTCGTAATAGCCGTCGATGGGCACGAGACAACGCCGCAGCCGGGCCGCGTCGCGGAACGTCGGTCGCTCGAAGATGCCCTCGGCGCGCGCGTTCGCGTGGCCCTCCTCGCGGCCATCCGGCGCGGCCCAGGCCGGCACGAACCCCCAGGCCAAGGCCTCGGCCTTCAACGCGCCCTGCTCACGGCGCAGGCAAAGCAGCGACGTGCCGGGCGAGATGTTGTAACGCGGGGCGGCGACCGGCGCGACCGCTCCATGGCTCCGGAAAAACTCCTCGTGCCGGGCGAACTGGGTGACGCGACCGCACATGTCGGCGGCACTACCAGTGCGGGGGGCGTTCGTCGGCGGGCGGGCCGCCGTCGGGGCCGTCGGCGGCCGCGGTCGTCTTGGCCTCCACGCGGGCGAGCCGCTCGACGAGCTTCGCGACCTCGCGCGAGAGCTCGAGCACGACGCGGTCCTGCTGTTCGACATGCCTTTGGAGGAAGGCGATGCGCTCCTCCAGGTCGCGGCGGCTGGGATCCATGCCCCGAGCGTAGGTGGCCGGGCGGGGAGCGCAAGCCGGGTCAGAGCCCGCAGTCGCGCTTCGCCGCGGCGAAGGCCGCCAGCGCCTGGTCGAGTTCCGCGCGGGTGTGCGCGGCCGAGATCTGGGTGCGGATGCGCGCCTTGCCTTGGGCGACGACCGGGTAGAAGAAGCCCACCGCGTAGACGCCGTGCTCCAGGAGCGCGGCGGCGAACTTCTGCGCCAGCACGCCGTCGCCGAGCATGACCGGGATGATCGGATGCTCGCCGGGCGGCAGGGTGAACCCCAGGTCGGTCAGGCCCTTCCGCCAATAGGCCGCGTTGGCCATGAGCTGGTCGCGCAGCTCGGTCGACGCGCGGAGGAGCTTCAGGATGGCGAGGGTCGTCGCGGCGATCACCGGGGCGACCGAGTTCGAGAACAGGTAGGTGCGGCTCTGCTGGCGCAGGATCTCGATGACCTCCTTGCGGCCGGAGGTATAGCCGCCGCTGGCCCCGCCGAGCGCCTTGCCCAGCGTGCCGGTGATGATGTCCACGCGGCCCAGGCAGTCCCGGTGCTCATGCGTCCCGCGGCCGGTCTTCCCGAGGAAGCCGACGCCATGGGAATCGTCCATCATCACCACCGCGCCATGCTGGTCGGCCAGGTCGCAGATGGCGGCGAGCGGGGCGATCGTGCCGTCCATCGAGAACACCCCGTCCGTGGCGATGAGCTTCACGCGGGCGGCCTTCGCCTCGACGAGCTTCGCGGCGAGGTCGGCGAGATCGCCGTTGGCGTAACGGTGACGCTGGGCCTTGCAGAGGCGGATCCCGTCGATGATGGAGGCGTGGTTGAGGGCGTCGGAGAGGACGGCGTCCTCCGGCCCGAGGATCGTCTCGAAGAGCCCGCCATTGGCGTCCCAGCAGGACGAGTAAAGGATGGTGTCCTCGGTGCCGAGGAAGTCGCTGAGCGCCTCCTCGAGCTCGCGGTGGATCGTCTGGGTGCCGCAGATGAACCGGACGGAGCCGAGGCCGTAGCCCCAGCGCTCGAGCGCGGCGGCCGCGGCCGCCTTGACCTGCGGGTGGTTCGCCAGGCCGAGGTAGTTGTTCGCGCACAGGTTGAGCGCCACGCGCCCGTCCTTGAGCCGCACGCGCGAGCCTTGGGCGGAGTCGATGAGCCGTTCCTGCTTGTAGAGGCCGCTGGCGCGGACCGCGTCGAGGCGTTGGGCGAGGATTGCTTGGAGCGGGGCGTACATGGGCTTCAAAGCTGGGTCCAATCGAGCACGACTTTCCCGGACTGTCCGGAGAGCATGGCCTCGAAGCCGCGGCGGAAATCGCGGGCGGGCAGGCGGTGCGTGATGGCCGGGGTGATGTCGACGCGGGACTGCAGGAGGGCGATCATCTTGTACCAGGTCTCATACATCTCGCGGCCATAGATGCCCTTGATGTGGAGCCCGCGGAAGATGACCTTGTTCCAGTCGATGGCCGCCTTGCCCGGGATGATGCCCAGCAGGGCGATGCGGCCGCCGCAGGCCATGTTGTCGAGGATCTGGTCGAGGGCGCGGGCATTGCCCGACATCTCGAGGGCGACGTCGAAGCCCTCGGTCATGCCGAGCTCCTGCTGCACCTGGTGGAGGTCCTCCTTCGAGACGTCGACGGCGCGGGTCGGGCCGAGCTTCCGGGCGAGCTCGAGGCGCCAGGGATTGACGTCGGTGATGATGACCTGACGGGCGCCCGCGGCCTTCGCGATGGCGATGGCCATGATGCCGATCGGGCCGGCGCCGGTGATGAGCACGTCCTCGCCCACGAGGTCGAAGGACAGCGCGGTATGCACGGCGTTGCCGAGCGGGTCGAAGATCGCCGCAACCTCGTCGGGGATGTCGTCGGGCACGGGCACGACGTTCTCCATCGGAAGGGAGAGATACTCGGCGAAGGCGCCGGGCCGGTGGATGCCGACGCCCAGGGTGTGCGCGCAGAGGTGGCGCCGGCCGGCGCGACAATTACGGCAGTGGCCGCAGACGATGTGGCCCTCGCCGGAGACGCGCTGGCCGACCTTGAGGTGGGTGACCTCGCGACCGAAGGCCTCGACGACCCCGACGTATTCATGGCCGACGGTCAGCCCGACCGGGACGGTCTTCGCCGCCCACTCGTCCCACTTCCAGATGTGCACGTCCGTGCCGCAGATCGCCGCCTGACGGATACGGATGAGCACGTCGCGATCCCCGATCGTCGGCTTCGGCACGTCCGCCAGCCAGAGTCCTTCGGCGGCTTCTTTCTTGATCAAGGCTTTCATGACGGGTTTCGAAGGCTGGCAGGTTAGGCTTCCGCGGCGTTTTTAAAAGCGAGGTCTCCGTCCGGGGTGCGGTTTTTTATTGTGCGGAAAGGGGCGTTTACCAATCATCGGAAGCGATGACCGTGCCCCCGGAATCCTCTTCCCAGGAAGATCCTGCGCCCGTCATCCCGGACGCGGCGGGCGTTGTGGACGCTACCGAGCATAAACCGGAGGAAATCCAGGCCCGTCGCTCCCAGCGGACATTCTGGCAGAAGTTGGGCGGCGAGGGCCTGACCATCTCGCTGATTATCCACCTGATCCTGATCATCATCGCGGCGATCTGGGTCATTTCGACGGTCACCGACTCCGTGAAGAAGGACCCCGACTCCTTCTCCACCGGCCAGGGCGGCGGCGCCGCCGGCGACAAGGCCAAGCAGTTCAAGACCCGCGCGCAACCCAAGAACCCCAAGTCGATGGCCAAGAACGCGGCGCGCATCACCTCCAAGAACGCCAACGCCACCATCTCCCTCCCCGACCTCCCCACCTCCTCCGTCGCCTCGCTCAACACCGGCATGATGGGCGGCGGCTCCTCCAAGGGCTTCGGCGGCGGCTCCGGCGGCGGCATCGGCTCCGGCATGGGCGTCGGCCGCGGCAACGGGCGCAACTTCGTGTCGGTCTTCGGCAGCAAGACCGCGATCAACGGACTCCCGGGCACCTTCTACGACTTCAAGCAGAACAAGGCGGGCAAGCCGACGCCGATGATGGGCGGCGCGCCCGAGAAGTTCGGCGACCCCTCCAACGGCCCGGCCATCGGCCTTTATAACAAGGAGGTCAACGAGTTCTTCGACAAGGGCTTCGCCGTGTCGAGCCTGAGCAATGTCTTCCGGGCCCCGGATACCCTGCTGGCGTCGCAGATCTTCATCCCGCCCTGCCCGGCCACCGAAGCCCCGAAGGCCTACGGCGTCGGGGAGCTCTGCAAGCCGTCCCGCTGGATCGCCCACTACCGCGGCGCGGTCAAGGCTCCCCAGACCGGCAAATTCCGCTTCGTCGGCTCGGGTGACGACTTCCTGGCGGTCCGCTGGAACCGCAAGGTCGCCCTCGACTCCGGCTACCAGCAGTTCCTCACCGGCGGGGAAAACGTCTACAAGGATTTCGGCAACAAGAAGTGCGACGAGACCCACCCCTCCAAGCTCGGCAAGCCGATGCGGGCCGGCCCTTGGATCAGCATCACCAAGGACGCCGAGGTACCGATGGAGGTCGTGATCGGGGAAACCCCCGGCGGCACTTTCTACGCGATCCTCTGCATCGAGGTGATGGCCCCGAACGGCAAGGGCGAAGGCAACCTCAAGTTGTTCCGCATGACGAACGACGAGCTGCCGGACGCCATCAAGAGCGGCCATCCCAGCGTCCCGAACGTCGACATGGTCGCGGAAGGCTGGATTTTCAAGGCGGCCCGCTCCACCGTGGCCCGCTGACGCTTCGTATAGGGTTTATTTGGGGTTGTTCCCGCACTCGGGGGGCGATTCGGATAGGTCAGTCGACCTCCCGGCATGCCCGAAGAGAAGCCCAGCCCAACCCCCGCGCAGGACCCTCCGACCGCCGCCCCGGAAAGCTTCCCGGTTGAGCCGGCCGGCAAGGACGTCCCGGCGACGCGCTCGAAGCGGACGTTCTGGCAGAAACTGGGCGGCGAGGGCCTGACGGTCTCGCTGATCATCCACCTGGCCCTGATCCTCATCGCCGCCGTCTGGGTGATCTCGACCGTCACCGACTCCGCCAAGAAGGACCCCGACTCCTTCTCCACCGGCCAGGGTGGCGGCGCCGCCGGGGACAAGGCCAAGCAGTTCCAGACCCGCTCCCAGCCCAAGAACCCCAAGTCGATGGCCAAGAACGCAACGCGCATCACCTCCAAGAGCGCCAATGCCACCATCTCCCTCCCCGACCTCCCCACCTCCTCCGTCGCCTCGCTCAACACCGGCATGATGGGCGGCGGCTCCTCCAAGGGCTTCGGCGGCGGCGCCGGCGGCGGCCTTGGCTCCGGCATGGGCGTCGGCCGCGGCAACGGCCGCAACTTCGTGTCGGTCTTCGGCAGCAAGACCGCGCTCAACGGCCTCCCCGGCACGTTCTACGACTTCAAGCAGAACAGGGCGGGCAAGCCGACGCCGATGATGGGCGGCGCGCCCGAGAAGTTCGGCGACCCGTCGAACAACGCGGCGGTCGACCTTTATATCCTGGAGGTCAACAAGTTCCTCCACAAGGGCTTCGCCGTCTCGAGCCTGAGCAATGTCTTCCGCGCCCCGGACACGCTACTCGCCTCGCAGATCTTCATCCCGCCGTGTCCCGCCACCGAAGCCCCGAAGGCCTACGGCGTGGACAAGGAGTGCAAGCCGTCCCGTTGGATCGTCCACTACCGCGGGACGGTCAAGGCGCCGCAGACGGGCAAGTTCCGCTTCGTCGGCTCGGGCGACGACTTCCTGGCGGTGCGCTGGAACCGCAAGGTCGCCCTCGACTCCGGCTATGGGCAGTACCTCACGGGCGCGGAAAACATCTACAAGGATTTCGGCAACAAGAAGTGCGACGAGACCCACCCCTCCCAGCTCGGCAAGCCGATGCGCGCCGGCCCGTGGATCAGCATCATCAAGGACACCGAGGTTCCGCTGGAAGTCGTCATCGGGGAGACCCCCGGCGGCTTCTTCTATGCGATCCTGTGCATCGAAGTCATGGCAGCGGACGGCAAAGGCGAGGGCACCCTCAAGTTGTTCCGCCTGACGAGCGACGAGCTGCCGGAGGCCATCAAGAACGGTCACCCGAGCGTCCCGAACGTCGACATGGTCGCGGAAGGCTGGATTTTCAAGGCTGGCCGCTCCATCGTGATCCGCTGACAGCCCGTTTGGGATTGTCCCCCGGGGCCTTCCTGGGGTATATTACCCAGCCCTAAGGTATGTCCGACGAGACCCCCAGCCCCACCCCCGAGCAGGACCCGGCGGCCACTCCGCCGGTCGGCTTCCCGGTCGAGCCTGCCGGCGAGGAAATCCAGGCCCGTCGCTCCCAGCGGACGTTCTGGCAGAAGTTGGGCGGCGAGGGCCTGACCATCTCGCTGATTATCCACCTGATCCTGATCATCATCGCGGCGATCTGGGTCATCTCGACGGTCACCGACTCCGTGAAGAAGGATCCCGACTCCTTCTCCACCGGCCAAGGCGGCGGCGCCGCCGGCGACAAGGCCAAGCAGTTCAAGACCCGCGCCCAGCCCAAGAACCCCAAGTCGATGGCCAAGAACGCGGCGCGCATCACCTCCAAGAACGCCAACGCCACCATCTCCCTCCCCGACCTCCCCACCTCCTCCGTCGCCTCGCTCAACACCGGCATGATGGGCGGCGGCTCCTCCAAGGGCTTCGGCGGCGGCTCCGGCGGCGGCATCGGCTCCGGCATGGGCGTCGGCCGCGGCAACGGCCGCAACTTCGTGTCGCTCTTCGGCGCGAAGGTCGGAACCAACGGGCTCGTCGGCACCTTCTACGACCTGAAGCAGACCCCTTCCCACAAGGACACCGAGTGCGCCCCGCAGTCGGGCATCGGCGCCTACCGGGAAGCCGTGAAGGACTTCTTCCAGGCCGGCTGGAGTCCGACGAAGTTCTCCAAATACTACAAGGCCCCCGAACCGCTCATCGCCGGCCAGCTCTTCATCCCGTCCCGCAGCGCCAACGCCGCGCCGGAGGCCTACGGCGTGGAGAAAGAAGTGAAGCCGTCCCGCTGGGTGGTCCACTACAAGGGCGTGGTCGAGGTCCCGCAGTCCATGCCCTTCCGCTTCGTCGGCACGGGCGACGACTGGCTGCTGGTCCGCTGGGACCGCAAGATCGCGCTCGATGACGGCTACGAGCACTTCCTCGTCGGGCCCGACGGCAACTACAAGGACTTCAAGCAGGTCGTGACCAAGGAGTTCGTGCTCGACCGTTCCCCCGGCGGCCTGCACCGCATGAAGGCCGGCCCTTGGATCAACGAGACCAAGGGCAAGAAGGTGCCGATCGAGATCGCCATCGGCGAGACCCCGGGCGGCGTCTTCGACGTCTACCTGGCGATCGAGGTGGCCCGTTCCAACCAGCGCGTGAAGGGCGAGTTCGAGGGTGAAGGCACGCTCAAGCTCTTCCGCGTCAACAGCGAGCCCCTGCCCAAGGAGATCGAGAACCCGGGCCGCAAGCTGACCATCGACATGCAGGCGGAAGGCTGGATCTTCAAGACCGTGCCGGCCACCGGCGCGCTCCGCTGAGTCGGCTTACCGCCGCCGGCTGAAGTAGAAGCGGGCGCAGTTGCCGCCGAAGAGGCCGGCGCGCTCGGCGTCGCTCAAGCCGCGCGCGTGGTCGGCGACCAGGCGGAAGGCCTGCTCGTAACTGCCGGCGAAGAGGCAGACCGGCCAGTCGGAGCCGTACATCAGGCGGGCCGGACCGAAGGCTTCGAAGACCGTGTCGAGGTAAGGCCGGAACTGCTCGGCCTGCCAGGCCTGATGATCGGCTTCGGTGAGCATCCCGGAGACCTTGCAGTGGATGTTCGGCAGCTTGGCCAGGCGGCGCACCTGCGACCGCCATGGCTCGATGGCACCCTCCTTGATGTGCGGCTTGGCGAGGTGGTCGAGGACGAAGGGCTGCTCCGGAAAATTCTCCACGAGGCGGATGGCCGCGGGGAGCTGCTTCGGGTAGATGAGGATGTCGTAGGTGAGGCCGTAGGCGGCCAACTTAGCGATGCCACGCTGGAAGTCCTTCCCCAGCATGAAGTCGTCGTCGGGTTCCTCCTGGACGACGTGGCGGACACCGACGAACTTCGGGTGGGCGGCGAGGCGCGCGAGGTCGGCCTCGACGCGGTCGGAGCGCAGGTCGACCCAGCCGACGACGCCTTTCACGGCCGCGTGCCGGTCCGCGAGCCCGAGCAGCCAGTCGGATTCGCCGACGACCTGGCGGGCCTGCACGGCGATCGAACCGTCGAAGCCGAGCGGCCGCTGCAACGCGGCGAGGTCGTCGGGCAGCCAATCGCGGTGCAGCGGCGAGCCCGGCGGGATCCACGGGTACTGCGCCGCGTCGTACGACCAGAAATGCTGGTGGGCGTCGAGGCGCATGGAGTCAGACGACGTCGACGATGGCCTTGATGACGCCGGACTCCGGCTTGAGCCAGGTCGGGAAGGTCGCGATGAGGTCGTCGAACTTCGCGTGGTGCGTGATCCAAGGCTTGGTGTCGATGACGCCGTCTTCGATCAGCCGGATGATCCGGGCGAAGTCCTTGGAGAGCGCGTTGCGGCTGGCCATGATCGTGAGCTCGCGGCGGTGCAGGTGCGGCGCATGCGGGAACGTGAGGTCCTGCTGCGTGATGCCGACGTAGACCACGCGGGCCGCGAAGGCCGCGTAGGCGAAGCAGCCGACCATCGACTTGTTGCTGCCGGTGGCGTCGATGACCACGTCGGCCAGCTGGCCGTCCGTGAGGGCGGCGAGCGCGGCGACTTCCGAGCCGTCGCCCTTGGCCAGGAGGACGCCGTCCACCTTCATGACGTCGGTGCAGAACTTCAGGCGCTCGGCGTTCATGTCCATCACGACGCACTTCGCGCCGGAGACCTTGACGAACTCGACGGCCGAGAGGCCGATCGGGCCGGAGCCGATGACGAGGACCGTCTCGCCGGCCTTGGGGGCGGCGCGGTCGACGGCATGGCAGCCGATGGCGAGCGTCTCGACCAGCGCTAGCTGGTCGTAGGAAAGCTTGGTCGATACGTGGAGCTTGCGGGCCGGGAGGAGGAACTTCTCCGCCATGCCGCCGTCGCACATCACGCCGAGGGTCTTGTGGTTCTCGCAGCAGTTGGTGAAACCGCGGCGGCAGCTGTAGCAGGTCTGGCAGTTGATGTAGGGCTCGACCGAGCAACGGTCGCCCCGCTGGACGTTCGTCACGCCCGGACCCACGGCGAGGACCTCGACCCCGAGCTCATGCCCCGGGATGCGCGGGTAGGAATAGAACGGCATCTTGCCAAGGTAACCACCGTAGTCGGTGCCGCAGATGCCGATGCGGTGCACCCGCACCACGGCTTCGCCCGCGGCGGGCGCCGGTGGCTCCGGGAGGTCGATCCGCGTGAACTGCTGCGGCTGGTCGAGTCGGATGGCCTTCATCGGCTCAGTTGTTTTCCTTCAGGCCTTCGAGGTGGCCGAGGTTCTTGACCGGCGCGAAGATCGCCTGGACTTCCGCGAGGAGCTGCGGGTCGATCGGCTCCGCGGCCCACTTGGCCCAGTTGCGGATGTTGGCCGGGTTGGCGCTGCCCGAGACCGTCGTGGCGATGTCGGGGTGCTGGAGCGAGAACTGCAAGGCGAGCTTGGCGATGTCGCTGCCCTTGGCGGCGCAATGCGCGGCGGCGGCCCGCGCGGCGGCCTTGACGCTCTCCGGCTCCTTGAGCCAGGCCGGCAGCGGGGCGTTGGTGAGCAGGCGGGCGCTGAACGGACCGGCGTTCATGACGCCGATGCCCTTCGCCTTCAGGTAAGGCACCGTCTCGTCGGAGAAACGGGTGTTCTGGAGCGTGTGCTGGTTGTAGCTCAGCACGCAGTCGACCTCGGCCTGCTCGCAGATGAACTTGAAGATCTTCTGCGGATAACCGCTGAAGCCGATGGCCTTCACCTTGCCCGCCTGCTTCGCCTGGCGGAGCGCCGGGAGGGTCTCGTCGACGATCTGCTGCATCGGGACGAATTCGATGTCGTGGCAGAGGATGATGTCGAGGTGGTCGGTGCCGAGGCGATGCAGGGAAACGTCGATGCTTTCGGCGACGCGCCTGGCGCTGAAGTCGAAGTGCGTCAGGTCGTAGCGACCGAGCTTCGTGCAGAGCTTGTAGCTGTCGCGCGGGACGCCCCGCAGGGCGATGCCAAGGAGCACTTCGGACATCCCGCGGCCGTAGAAGGGCGACGTGTCGATGAAATTCAGGCCGCAGTCGAGGGCGACCTGCACGGACTTCAACGCGTCGTCGAGGGCGACGCTGCGGAATTCCTGGCCGAGCGACGAGGCGCCGAAGCTGAGGATGGGCAGTTCGATCCCGGTCTGGCCGAGGGGGCGGGTCTTCATGGAGGTAAAGTTCAGGCGGTGCGGCAGCCGACGGTGAGCAGCACGTTGCCCCAGAGGGCCTGGTCGCCGGTCTGGATGGTCAGGATGTGGTCGGCGGATTCGACGGCCTTGTAGAAATCCCACTTGAGGATCGGCTGCAGCTCGAGTTTCAGGCCGGCGGCCTTCACTTCCTGGCGGAACTCGGCCCACACGGGCGGCTCGCCCTTCTGGGCGTAGGAGTCGTCGGCCGGGATGCCCATCGTGTTGACGGCGTCGACCGGCACGGCGCTGAGCACCGCACGGAGGACCTGCGCCACCGTCGGGATGCCCGGGGAGAGGTTGAGCGAGACCAGCTCGGCGTGCGGACCCTTCTTGCCCCAGACGGGATAGTTGCCGTCGGCGATCAGGATGACCGAATGATGGCCGGCGCGGGCGAGGACCTCGGAGATCTTCGGGTGGATGAGCTGGTGCTTGAGCATGGTCTTAGCGGGGTAAGTGGGCGCGGATGGCCTTGATGGTCTGCGCGGCGGCGGCCTCGGAATTTGGCAAGGGCAGGATCTCGCCGGAGAGGTAGCCCGCGTAGCCGATGTCCTGGAGCGCGGCGATGACCGAGGCCGTCTCGGTGTGCCCGAAGCCGATGGCCTGGCGGTTGCTGTCCGCGAAATGGACATGGCCGACGTGGCGACCGCAGGCGCGCAAGGTCGCGGCGTTCGAGACCTCCTCGATGTTCATGTGGAACAGGTCGCAGAGCAGCTTCACGTTGCCGACCTGCCGTTCCTCGAGGAACCGCGCCGCCTCGGCCTGGCGGTTCAGGAGGTTGGTCTCGTAGCGGTTGAGCGGCTCGTAGAGGAGCGGCACGCCATGACGCGCGGCGTGGACGCCGAGGTCGGTGAGCGCCTCGGCGAGCCAGGTCAGGGCCTGCTCGCGGCAGACCTCGCCCTCGGCTTTGCCCTGCATCGAGCCGATGATGGCCGGAGCCCGGAACTCGCCCGCGACGTCGATGATCGCGCGGATGAATTCGCGGGCCTGGGAGCGGATCGCGGGGTCGGCGTGGGTCAGGTGCCACTGGTGGACGAGCCAGCCGCCGCCGGTGCCGAAGGCCGCGGCGGAGAGGCCATGCTTCTTCAGGAGGGCGTGGAGCGCCTCACGGTCGATCGCCGCGGCGGAGGGCGCGAAGACCTCGAGCGCGTCGAAGCCCAGCTGCGCGGCGGAGGCCGCGGCGGCCTCCAAGCCGTCCCAATAGACAAAGGGGCCCCCCTTGGCTTGGGCGACGAGCGAAACCGTGACCGCAGATTTAATCACAAGGGAACTCTGCCTCGACCATCGAGGTGGGGCAAGTTCCGCTTAAATGACTTTTAACGAAAACCGAACTTACTCGGTCAGCCCCTGCGAGGAGCGGCCCTTCACGAGGCGCTGCACCAGGGCGAAGCGGAGGATCTGCTCCATCTTCGCGATCTCGACCGGGTCGATGTCCTTCTGGCCACGGGCGGCCTCGACGGCCTCGCGGGCGCGGGCCTCGGCGGTCTCGACCGCCTTGAGGTCGATCTTGGCCTCGTCGATGGCGGCCTCGGTCACGACCGAGACCTTGTCGGAGACGACGCGCACGAAACCCTGGTCGATCGCGAGGCGGCTGACCTTGCCATCCAGCGTCACGAGGACCTCGCCGGCGGCGATGATCGCGGTGATGGGCTGGTGGCCGGGCAGGATGCCGATGCTGCCCAGGGCGGTGGGCAGGGTCACGCTGCTCGCCGCGCCCTCGTAGGCGCGGCGGTCAGGGGTGACGATTTCGACCGTGAGGGGCATCGGGCGGCTTACTTGGACTTGCCGGAGGCGGCGAGGACCTCGTCGATGCCGCCCTTCATGTAGAAGTCGTTCTCGTTCACGTGGTCGAGCTCGCCGGTGAGGATCATCTCGAAGCCGCGGAGGGTGTCCTCGAGGGCGACGTACTTGCCGGGCGAGCCGGTGAAGATCTCCGCGACGTGGAAGGGCTGGGAGAGGAACTTCTGGATCTTGCGGGCGCGGAAGACGACGAGCTTGTCCTCCGGGGAGAGTTCGTCGAGGCCGAGGATCGCGATGATGTCCTGGAGGTCCTTGTAGCGCTGCAGGATGCCCTGCACGCCGCGGGCCACGCGGAAGTGGCGTTCGCCGACGACCTCGGGCGCGAGCGCGGTCGAGGTGGAGGCGAGCGGGTCGACGGCCGGATAGATGCCGAGCTCCGCGATGCGGCGCTCGAGCACGACGGTGGAGTCGAGGTGCGCGAAGGTGTTGGCGGGGGCCGGGTCGGTCAAGTCGTCCGCCGGGACGTACACGGCCTGGAAGGAAGTGATCGACCCCTTCTTGGTCGAGGTGATGCGTTCCTGGAGGTTGCCCATCTCGGAGGCGAGGGTCGGCTGGTAACCCACCGCGGACGGGGAGCGACCGAGGAGCGCGGACACTTCGGAACCGGCCTGGGAGAAGCGGAAGACGTTGTCGACGAAGAGGAGCACGTCGCGGTTCTGCTCGTCGCGGAAGAACTCGGCCATCGCGAGGGCGGAGAGGGCGACGCGCATGCGGGCGCCCGGCGGCTCGTTCATCTGGCCGTACACGAGGGCGACCTTGGACTTCGAGAGGTCCTTCTGGTCGATGACGCCCGCTTCGGACATCTCATGGTAGAGGTCATTGCCTTCGCGGGAGCGCTCGCCGACGCCGGCGAAGACGGAGAAACCGCCCTGCTTCATCGCGATGTTGTTGATGAGCTCCATGATGACGACGGTCTTGCCGACGCCGGCGCCGCCGAACGCGCCGACCTTGCCGCCCTTCACGAAAGGACAGATGAGGTCGATGACCTTGATGCCCGTGCCGAGGAGTTCGGCGGAGGTGGACTGCTCGGTGAGGGGCGGGGGCTGGCGGTGGATCGGATAACGCTTGCTGTGCTCGACCGGACCACGCTCGTCGACGGCGTCGCCGGTGACGTTGAAGATGCGGCCCAGGACGCCGTTGCCGACGGGCACGGTGATCGGGGCGCCGGTGTCGACGGCTTCGCCGCCGCGCACGAGGCCTTCGGTGGTGGTCATCGCGACGGCGCGGACGAGGCCGTTGCCGAGGTGCTGCTGGACCTCGAGGATCAGGCGGGTGGCCTTGCCCTCGACCTTGTAGTCGATCTGGATCGCGTTGTAGATCTCGGGGACCTTGTCGGCGGGGAATTGGACGTCGACGACGGCGCCGAGGACCTGGGTGATCGTTCCTTTAGTGCTCATGAGTTTTTGTAGAAGTGGGGGTGGGAGATTATTGGGCGGCGGCGCCGGCGGTGAGCTCCAGGATCTCCTGGGTGATCGCGGCTTGGCGGGCCTTGTTGTACTCGAGGGACAGGGCGGCGCCGATCTTCTTGGCGTTGTCGGTGGCGGCCTTCATCGCGACCATGCGCGCGCTGAACTCGGAGGCCTTGGACTCGAGGACGGCCTGGTGGACGGCCTGCTTGAAGAAGAGGGCCGGCAGCTGGTTGAGGATCTCGGCCGGGGACGGCTCGAAGATCATGTCGCGCTCGTCGGCCTCGACCTTGGGCTCCGGCAGGCCGAGCTTGGCGCGGAACTCGCGGGCTTGGTTCACGAGGCTGTCGGCCGGCAGGAGCTGCTGGACGCGCGGGGTCTGCACCATCGTGTTCTTGAAGTGGGCGAAGAGGACCTCGACGGTGTCGACGGCGCCTTCGGTGAAGGCCTTGAGGAGGTACTCGGCGGCCGGGCGGACTTCGTTGAAGTTCGCGCGGTCGGTGACCGGGAAGTCGGCGAGGACCTTGCGGCCCGAACGCGCGAGCGCCTGCGCGCCCTTGCGGCCGATGCACACGAACACGGCGTCCTTCTGCTCGGCCGCGAGGCGGATCAGGTTGCCGTTGAGCGCGCCGGCCATGCCCTTGTCGGGCGTGACGAGCAGGATGCCGCGCACCTTGACGGCGCGCTTGGTGAGGAGCGGGTGCGTGAACTCGCCGACCTTGGCCTGGGCGGTGTCGAGGATCTCGCCGAGGAGCTCGGCGTAGGCGCGGCCCGCGCGGGCGGCGTCCTGGGCGCGCTTCATCTTCGACGAGGCCACGAGCTGCATGGCTCGGGTGATCTGGCCGGTGCTCTTGACCGATTTGATCCGGTTGCGGATCTCGCGGAGTCCTTTGGGCATGAAGCGGGTCGGTTAGCGGAGGAAGGGGAACCGTCGGGCCTTAGGCCTTGAAGCCGCGACGCCAGGTCTCGCAGGCGGCCTTCAGCTCGGCTTCGCCATCCTTCTCGATCTTGCTGCCGCCGCGGATCTTGGCGAGGACGCCGGGCTTGGCGGTCTCGAGGTGGGTCTGGAGCGAGGCGGCGGCGGCCTGGACGGACTTGACCGGCATGTCGTTGAAGAAGCCGTTCTGCATGGCCCAGATGATGCCGCACTGGATCTCGGCGGACTTCGGGGCGGTCGGGGGCTGCTTGAAGAGCTCCACGAAGCGGTCGCCCTTGTCGAGGATCGCCTTGGTCTTCTCGTCGAGGTCGGAGCCGAACTGCGCGAACGCCGCGAGTTCGCGGTAGTTGGCGAGCTCGCCCTTCACCTTGCCGGCGACCTGCTTGAAGGCCTTGATCTGCGCGGCGGAACCGACGCGCGAGACGGAGAGGCCGACGGAGACGGCGGGGCGGATGCCCTGGTTGAAGAGGTCGGTCTGGAGGAACACCTGGCCGTCGGTGATCGAGATCACGTTGGTCGGGATATACGCGGACACGTCGCCGGCCTGAGTCTCGATGATCGGCAGCGCGGTGAGCGAACCCTTGCCGGCGAGGCGCGCGGAGCGCTCCAGGAGGCGGGAGTGGAGGTAGAAGACGTCGCCCGGGTAGGCTTCGCGGCCGGACGGGCGCTTCAGGATCAGGGAGATCTGGCGGTAGGCGGCGGCGTGCTTGGAAAGGTCATCGTAGACGATGAGCGCGTCCTGGCCGTTCTCCATGAACCACTCGCCGATGGCGGTGCCGGCGAAAGGCGCGAAGACCTGGTTGGCGGCGTTGTCGGCGGCGGAGGCCGCGACGACGACGGTGAACTCCATGGCGCCGGCCTTCTCGAGCGTGCCGATGGTGCGGGCGATGGAGGAGTTCTTCGTGCCGATGGCGACGTAGATGGAGTAGACCGGGCGGAAGCCGGCGTCGCCCGAGGCGAGGCCGACGCGGTTGGCGTTCGCCTGGTTGATGATGGTGTCGATCGCGATGGTGGTCTTGCCGGTGGCGCGGTCGCCGATGATGAGCTCGCGCTGGCCGCGGCCGATCGGGATCATGGCGTCGATGGCCATGATGCCGGTCTGCATCGGCTGGTCGACGGACTTGCGCGGGATGATGCCCGGGGCGATCTTCTCGACGGGGTAGCGCTCGGAGGAGACGATCGGGCCCTTGCCGTCGAGCGGGTTGCCGAGGGCGTCGACGACGCGGCCGAGGAGGCCCTTGCCGACGGGCACGGAGAGGAGGCGGCCGGTGGTCTTGGCTTCCATGCCTTCCTTGAGGCTGGAGATGTCGCCCATGACGACGCAGCCGACGGTGTCCTCGGCGAGGTTGAGGGCGACGCCCTGGAGGCCGCCCGGCAGCTCGATCATCTCGTTCATCATGACGCCGGAGAGGCCGTCGATGGAGGCCACGCCGTCCGCGAGGGAGACGATGGTGCCGACGTTGGACTTGCCGGCGCGGGTATCAAGGCCGGCGATGGCTTTCTGGATCTGGTCGATCGCGTTGCTCATTGTGTTTGGTAAAGCGGGTTAAGGAGGGAGAGGTTCAGGAAAGGGACTTGGCGAGGTTGGCCAGGCGGAGCGAGGCCGAGAGGTCGGTGACGTCGTCGCCCACGCGGACGCGGAAGCCGGCGAGGAGGGCGTCGTTGCGGCGGGCCACCGGGCGGACCGGGCGGCCGAGGGCCTTGGTGAAGTGCGCGGCGATGGCGTCGGCGTCGGCCGCGGCCAACGGGCCGGCGTGCTCGATGCGGGCCTCGCCGCGGGCGAGCTCGCGGCGGATGTTCGTCAGGTAGGCGCGGAGCAGCGGGCGAAGCTGGTGGGCGGGACGGGACTTCGCCAGCGCGGCGAGGACGGCGCCGACCAGCTCGGCGGAGACCACGCCGCCCTCGAGGGAGAGGGCGAGCAGTCGCTTGGCTTCGGCGCGGACGGCGGTGGCGGACATCGGCAAGGAAGCGCTTAGCGGGCGAGCTGCTTGACGGCGGCCTCGTTGAGGCGACCGCGCTGGGCGTCGTCGAGATTCTGTTCGAGCACCTTCGCGGCGGTCTCGACGACCAGGCGGGAGACCTCGCCGCGCACTTCGGCGAGCATCTTGACGCGGTCGGCCTCGATGGCGGCCTTGGCTTTGGCGATGACCTCGGTCTGGGCGGCCTGGGCTTCGGCCCGGGCGGCCTCGACGGCCGCCTTCGCGGCGTGACGGGCTTCGGCGAGGATCTTGGCGGCCTCGTCGGAAGCGGCGACCAGCTTGGCTTCCGCGGTCTTCTGCGCGGAGGCGAGCTGGGCCTCGGCGGCGCCGCGGTCCTTCTGGAGCTGCTCGGCCTGGCGGATACGCTCCTCGAGCTGGCCGAGGGCCGGCTTGACGGCGAATCGATAGACGACGAACGCGAGGATGAGGAAGTTGACGACCTGGACGAGAAGGTGCGGGCCATCGACGCCGAAGGAGCCGAAGAGCTTGATGATGTCGCCGAGGGGACCGTGGGATTCGGCGGCGGCCGGGGCGGCCGCATGGCCGGCGGCAACCGGGGTGGTTTCGGCGGCGAGGAAGGAGAGGAAGGACATGGGACTGAAGGAAAGGGGGATGACGCTGGAGGAAAAGGGGAGCGACGCGACCCCTCGCGGGGCCGCGTCGCCGGTCCGGTTACTTCGCGAGGAAGATCGCGTAGAACGCGACGGCTTCGGCGAGAGCCATGCCCAGGATGGACTGGACGAGGATCTTGCCGGAGGCGTCGGGATTGCGACCCACGGACTCGACGGCCTTGGCGCCGACGAGGCCTACGCCGATGGCGGCGGCGAGGCAGCCGGCGGCGGCAGGGAGGGAACCGGTGATTTCAGCGATGATCATGTTGTTTGGTTTTTGGTTTTTTCTTGGCGCGCCGCCCGGGGGATTCCCGGCAAGTCACGCGCCGCGAAAGCGAAAGTTTCAGTGGGCGTGTTCCTCGTCGTGGCCGCCTTCGTGGTTGCAGATCAGGCCGATGTAGACGGCGGAAAGCAGGGTGAAGACGAAGGCCTGGATCAGCCCGACCAGGACCTCGAGGAGCCCGGCGACGGCCGGCACGACGAACGGGGCGATGCCCCCGAGCGCGTGGATCAGGTTCTCGCCGCCGAAGACGTTGCCGTAGAGTCGGAAGGACAGCGAGATGAGGCGGAAGGCGATGGAGACGACCTCGATGCCGCCGACACCGAGGAAGATGAAGCTGAGCATGATCCACATCGGGAAACTGAGCTCCTTCTTGTCCGCCTTGTTGCCGAAGAGATCGAAGATCAGCACCTTGAAGCCGGCGTAGCGCAGCACGAAATAGGTCCAGGCGATGAACGAGACGACCGAGAGCGCGAGGGTGGTGTTGAGGTCGGAGGTCGCCGGGCGGATGGCCTCCAGCCAGTGACCATGGGCCGCGAACTTGATCGTGCCGACGCCGGGCAACAGGCCGCTCCAGTTCATCAGGAGGATGAAGACGAAGAAGCCGCAGAGGGTCGGAAAGACCTTCCCGATCATGCTCTTGCCGACGATCGGCTCCAGCGCGTCCCGCAAGCCGGAGGCCATGTTCTCGACCAAGGCCTGACCCTTGCTCGGCACGATCTTCGGGGTGCCGACGAGCACGCGGATGGCGAGGATGATGACCGCCGCCAGGATCCAGGTGGTCAGGATGGAATTGGAAACGGGGATTCCACCGAGATTAAAGAGGTCGGTGGCCTTCGGATTGACACCCTCTTCGTTCGCGAAGGTAAAGGCCGGGACCAAGAGACTGAGGAGGAAAAGAGGGCGCATTTAGACGCGGGAACGGATTGGTGAACGATTCCCCGCAGGATGGTCAACCCTGCGAGCACCAACCTACCCAGAGTAAGGGTCCATTTACCCGGCTATAAGACCGACTAATCCCGCGGACGCCTCAGGGCGATAGCCGGACGATTTCCCAGCTGTCCTGTCTTTGTTCGTATTGGAATCGGTCGTGGAGGCGATTGGTCCGTCCCTGCCAAAATTCAAAACTGCAGGGAATCAGGCGATAACCGCCCCAATTCGCCGGCTTAGGGACCTTGCCTTCCGGATGTTTGGCCTTCAGGGCGGCCAGGCGTGCTTCGAGTATCCGGCGATCCGCGATGATATCGCTCTGGTCGGAAGCCAGCGCACCCAACTGGCTTCCATAGGGTCGACGGGCGAAATAGGCGACGGATTCTTCTTCGGAAGTCTTTATCAATGAACCTTTTATGTGAACTTGTCGCTCGAGGGAATACCAAGGGAAAAGCAGCGTCACCCGAGGGTTGGCACTGATTTCCTCCCCCTTCTTGCTGGCATAGTTGGTAAAAAAGGAAAACCCGCGCTCGTCGGCGGCCTTAAGCAGGACGCTCCGCGAGGACGGGAATCCGTCCAGCCCGTGCGTCGAAAGTACCATCGCGTTGGGCTCGACCACCCCGGCGACCCTGGCCTGCTCGAACCAGGCCTTGAATTGGACCAAGGGGTCGGCGTGTAATTCGTGGCGATCCACCCCGCGGGCGGCGTATTCTTTACGGAAATCCGCTAGATCCATGACCGGGACCATAAAGGGACGCGGTCGGGCTGCAAGCGTTTGCCCCCTTCCCTCTCGCCAGAGGCGGTTCGCGGTTCAACTTAGAAGGCGTGAATCTGGTCCTCATCACGGCAAGCGAGGTCGCCCGGGGGTTCTCCATGGACGACCCCCGAGCTTTGCATCTGCGCGAGACCGTCGGCGCGCTCGTCGGCACGACCTTCCATGTCGGCATCGAGAACGGTTTGCGCGGGCTGGCGACGATCACGACCCTCGGGCCCCTGATGCAGTTCGAGGTGCGCTGGGAGCGTGCTTCGCAAACGCGCCTGCCCTTGACCGTCATCGTCGGTTTGCCGCGCCCGCAGACCGCGAAGAAGTTGTTGCATGACCTTGCGAGCCTCGGCGTCGGCAAGATCATCTTCTTCGAGGCGGAGAAGGGCGACCCGAGTTATGCCCAGAGCTCGCTCTGGCGCGACGACGCCTGGCGTGAGCACCTGCGTAAAGGCGCGGAACAAGCGTGTAGTTCTCTCGTCCCGGAGGTTGCGCACGCACCCGACCTGCGCGCGGCCGTCGGCGACCTCGCCAGCCAGATTTGGAAAGCGAGCCTGGACCCGTATGTAGCCAGCGGCCCCTTCGGGGCCGCCGCGGAAAATTTTCCGGCTGGTTGCCTGGCGTTGGGCCCGGAACGCGGTTGGTCCGAGGGTGAACGACGGGCATTGGCGGAAACCGGGTTCACCGCCTACCACCTCGGCGACCGGGT
>Ga0214919_10000900_pt1 | contig 50311 bp, 58 predicted proteins | sample LL1503_MetaG_FD_177994 | JGI IMG/M metagenome (GOLD analysis project Ga0214919, IMG submission 177994) | Freshwater microbial communities from Lake Lanier, Atlanta, Georgia, United States - LL-1503 | ecosystem: Environmental > Aquatic > Freshwater > Lake | place: USA: Georgia | collected...
GATTCGCGCCAGACGGCTAGCTAAAAGAGGCATAACGATACACAAAAATTAAAGATTTAACTTGTGTTTACTATATCGGGTTTTTGCAAAAAGATCCGCAGGAAAATTTAGACAAAAACTACTTTTAGATTTAGAGATGACGATGTAAAGATAGGTTTTGTAAATCATAATCAGTTTATTTCTCTCTCTATTGATCTGACTCTACCTTGTTGGGCTTATCCCTCAAAGACTGCCAATGCTTAAGGCGCTTTAAAAGCGTATCTTCAAAACCTTTTCCTTTAGGATTATAGAAAATGCGCCTGGGCAGCTCTTCGGGGAAGTAATTTTGGCCTGAGAATTCTTCTTCGGCATTGTGATCATAAATATAATCTTTGCCGTAGCCCAAATCCTTCATCAAAGGCGTTGGCGCGTTTAATATGTGTTTGGGGGGTGAAAGTGATCCATGGTTTTTTGCGGTTTTCACAGCGCCCTTATAGGCCATATAGGCTGCATTCGATTTAGGGGCGGTTGCCAAATAAATAAGGCATTGAACGATGGCAAGTTCCCCTTCGGGCGAGCCTAGAAATTCATAAGCTTCTTTAGCGGCAATAGCTTGAGTTAATGCACCCGGGTCGGCAAGGCCAATGTCTTCGGACGCTGCTCGTACCAAACGTCTTGCAATGAAAAGTGGGTCTTCCCCTGCCTCTATCATTCGGCAAAACCAATAAAGGGCTGCATCAGGGTCAGATCCACGAATCGATTTATGCAGTGCGCTGATTAAATTGTAATGCCCCTCTTGGGCTTTGTCGTAAATGGGGGCGCGTTTTTGAAGGATTTCTAGCAACCCATGTGAATCTAAGGTTTTATCCTTGGGCAAAATAAATAGCGATTCAGCGAAATTTAATAACGTTCTTCCATCGCCATCTGCCATCTGGATCAACAGAGCTCTGGCCTCAAGCGTTAAGGGAAGGGCAGCAGCATTATAATCCTCTGCTTTTTGTAAAAGTGCTTCGAGATTGTTTTCATTTAACCGATTTAAAACCAAAACGCGGCACCTTGAAAGTAGCGCCGCATTTAGTTCGAAGGATGGATTTTGGGTTGTGGCACCAACGAGGGTGATAATGCCTTCCTCTAAGGATGATAAGAACACATCTTGCTGGGCGCGATTGAAACGGTGAATTTCATCAACAAACAAAAGGGTGCGTTTGCCATGCATCCGGTTGTCTTTGGCAATTTCAAAGACTTTTTTTAAATCCGCAACGCCTCCGACAATGGCTGAAATGGATTCAAACTCTGCTTCGATCTCATGCGCTAATAAATACGCAAGGGTTGTTTTCCCGCATCCAGGAGGACCCCATAAAATTAAAGAGGGCAAGTTTTTTGATTGCAGCAAAAGGGCAAGGGATTTTCCTTCGCCTAGAAGATGTTCTTGCCCCACAATCTCACTAATTACTTTGGGGCGCAATTTGTCCGCCAAAGGGCGTGATTTTAAAGCCATATTTTCAAACAGGCCGACATCTTTAGGCATTTATTATCTCCTGCATTTCTATAAGAAGTAACATTCAAGGCATTAGTGATGTCAAGGGAATAGATAGCATTAAAAAACCCTCTATTAATTCTTTGTTGATCTGTTGTATAAGAACATGCAATGCGAAAAAACAAAAACTTATATATAGTGAGTGTTCCTTGAGTCAAATTATTAGATATCTGATCCCTACTATTGTAGGGATAATCTTGTTTATTTCTCCTGTTCCTGTTGGTCTCGACCCTAAGGGCTGGAAATTGTTCGCAATTTTCGTACCCACTATTTTAGGTATTATTTTTAAACCTCTTCCCATGGGTCCAATTGCTCTTCTGGGATTGTTGATGGCAACGTTAACGGGCGCCCTCAACCTTGGAACAGAAGGATTAACCGGTTTTGCATCGCCTGTTATTTGGTTGATCGTCCTGGTTTTCTTTATTGCAAGGGGCTTTATCAAAACCCAGCTTGGGACCAGAATTGCTTATCACTTTGTTAAACATTTAGGGCACAAAACCTTAGGCCTTGGTTACGGTTTGATTTTTACAGAAACAGTTATTGCCCCTGTTATTCCCAGTAACGTAGCCCGTGCTGGCGGTGTTATGTTCCCGATTTTAAAATCAATCTCAGAATCCTTGGGCAGTAGTCCAGAAAATGGAACCGAACGAAAAGTAGGTAGTTATTTAACCCAAGTTTGTTTTCAAGGCAATTTGATCACAAGCGCGATGTTTTTAACCGCTATGGCAGCAAACCCTATGGTGCAGGATTTTGCAGCCATGCAGGGTATTCAAATCACTTGGGCGAATTGGTTTTTAGCAGCCTTAGTGCCTGGGATTTTAAGTATTATTATTGTGCCCTTCGTCCTTTATTTGATTTATCCACCAGAGGTTAAGGAATTCCCCGAAGCTGTCACGATGGCAAAGCAAAAGCTACATGAAATGGGTCCTATGAGTAAGGCTGAATGGACCATGACGGGTGTATTTTTTTTGATGCTCGGTTTTTGGATTTTTGGTGATAAGTTAGGAATCACAGCGACAACAACGGCTTTGCTGGGGTTATGTTTACTGCTTGTTACAGGCGTCTTGACTTGGAAAGATGTTTTAAATGAACATGACGCTTGGCACACACTGGTTTGGTTGTCGATTTTGGTTATGATGTCGGCCTTTTTGGAAAAATTCGGTTTTATCGGTTGGTTCAGTGGACACATCGGATCCTTTGTTGCGGGATGGCCTTGGGGAACTGCTTTTTTGGCACTCGTTCTTGTTTATTTCTATAGCCATTATTTCTTTGCCAGTAACACAGCCCATGTTAGTTCTATGTATGCTGCCTTTTTGGCAGTCGCAATTGCAAGCGGCACGCCACCACTTTTAGCGGCATTGGCTCTTGGGTTTTGTAGCAGTCTCTTTTCCAGCATGACTCATTATGGAACTTCTGCTGCGCCGCCGTTGTTTGGCACAGGTTATGTGCCAATTGCAGCCTGGTGGGGCGTTGGCCTTGTAGTTAGCTTTGTTAACTTAGCAATTTGGATTGGAGCTGGCGGCGTATGGTGGAAGATCTTAGGAATGTGGTAGGGCTTCTTAAAAACAAAAGCTTTTTGACAGTTAATTAAGGAGTTTATTTATGTCACCTCAACCAACTGCGGCCATTATTGTTATTGGTAATGAAATTCTGTCCGGGCGCACTCAAGATACGAATGTTGCCTATATTGGTAAAAAGTTGGCCGCCGCAGGGATCGATTTACTTGAGGTGAGAGTGATCCCTGATGACGAAGAGCGGATTATTAAAACTGTGAATGATGTGCGCCCCAATTATACCTATGTTTTTACAACAGGTGGAATTGGCGCAACGCACGATGATATCACGGCTGGATGTATAGCTAAAGCCTTTGGGCGTAAATTTGTCGAAAATCAAGAAGCCTTGAAAATAATAACCGAACATTACAAGGGTAAATTTTATCAGGACCAAGAGCTGTTGAATAGCAATCGTTCGAGAATGGCGATGATGCCGGAAGGGGTGACGTTGATTGAAAACCCGGTCAGTAAAGCGCCAGCCTTTCAAATCGAAAATGTTTATGTGCTGGCGGGGATGCCGTCTGTGATGCAAGGAATGCTGCAATGTGTTTTGCCGACCCTTGAAAAAGGGGATCCTTTTTATTACAACACAGTGACCAGTAATTTATTAGAAGGGACCATCGCTGAGAGGTTAACCGAGGTTCAAAATGCGTACCCAAAGCTTTCGATTGGCAGTTACCCATTTTATCAGGCGCCAAATATTGGAACCAACCTTGTTATCAGAGGACAAGATAAAACAATGATTCACGAGGCAACCGAAGCTATTATTGAAATGGTGAAATCTTTTGGTGCTACCCCGCAAATTGAACGACAGGTTTAATCAATTAAAAAACAACGATAACTTTCTTAGCATCCCGCCAGTATTGCACAAAAAAAAGCTTCAGGAGTTGAGTTCTGTATTGCAGATGGATTGCTGTTCTTTGCTGTTTCTGAAATTTCTTTGTACAAAGTTTTTCTTGTTGCAGATAAAAATTCTTCATCTCTGTTTGAGTCTGTCGGCGTAACCGGTCCAACTACTTTTTTTTCTGCTTCTAATTTGTCACTCAATTCCCTGCTTTCTATTATTGCTCCATATGGCATTCTAAGAATCCTGGTTGAATGGATACCTCTCGTTGTTAAATCTATTACAGGCGTTGCAGACACTACTGACCTTAATCGTACACTTCGGGCTCCTATTTCCCCAAGCTCTTTTGCACATCTAGAAAACATCGCACTTGCAGTATCGTGCGTCATTAACAGTATAGTACCTAAAAATAACGCTTTGTAATAAAATTTCATGATTCTACCTCACAGTGTATATTGAACGGTATTTTTTTCTAGCAACCAGGCACTTTATTGTCAATAATATAATTAAATTTTTATTAAAATTATCATTAAAAGACGGTTATTGATAATAAAACAATGCGGATTAAGGGAGGGTGAGTTGAGAACAGAAAGCAAAAGTATCTAAGCTTTCAAAGCATACGTAAAAAGGCTAATACCAATGGCGATATAGGTGAGCGTTAGTCCAGCCAAAAAGCTTAAAGCCGGTAGGCCAATGATGCCTTGATCAAGGCCCGAAATCATTAATAAAGAAGGGAGTCCCAAAGGAGCAAGGCACATGGGAAGGGTAAGGTGCATCTCTTGAACTTTGGTAATCAATGCTGAAATACTAAGAGCCCCCCCAAGGGAGATGCTCTGTATACCAATCAATGCCAAAGCCAGACTCATCATAAAAATAGTTTCAAATCCATCTCCTCTAAGGATCCACGTTCCCATAACAACCATTAGTGTTGGAATAAGGGTCATAATACAAAAGGCAGATGCCGTTATTAGAAAATATAAGGCAGGGGTCATTCCTTGGCTGCGTAGCCAAAAAAGGCTCCCATCTTCAAGATCTTCTTTTAAAACCTCATGAAAGGTTTGACTGATAATCAGCGTGAATAGAATAACAACAATAGGCATAAACCAGGCTTTGTAAGTTTCATCTTTTGATTCTGTCAGAACAAAAGCAAGCTGCAGAAAAATAAAAGCTAATAAAAAGGGCAGGCGATACAAGTTTGCTTTTAATACCTTAACTTGAAATTTAAAAAGGGCCCATTTCATTTTTTAAACCCCACTAAAATCACCACACTGTCCCCGCCATCTTAAGGCATGATCAGTAAGTACTAAACTTACCATGGCTTCGACAATAGGGATGGCTCTGATAGCAACGCATGGATCATGCCTTCCTGTAACACTTAGGGTTGTTTCCTTAAGATTTGTGGTTATCGTTTGCCGCGGTTGAAGTGTGGAAGTGGTCGGTTTGACAGCTATTCTGCAAACAATCGGCTGGCCGGTTGAAATGCCTGCTAGAATGCCTCCTGCATGATTGCTCTTAAAGTCAGGACTGCCATTTTCTAAAGCCATTTCATCATAGCTGGTTTGAGCCTCGACGCAGGCAAATCCATCGCCAATCTCAACAGCTTTGACAGCATTAATGCTCATAAGGCCCTTGGCAAGATCGGCACTTAATTTATCGAATACAGGTTCACCAAGGCCGGCTGGAAATCCGGTTGCATGGACTTCGATAAAGGCTCCTGCTGATTTCCCCTGATCCTTGATATGGGTTAAATATTGTTCCCATTTTTGGGTTATATCTTTATCAGGACATGAAAAGGCATTTTGATTAACTTCTTTCCAGTCCATCTTAGTAATTTTATGGGGGCCAATTTGAATAATGGCTGCTTTTACTTTTACAGCTTCTCCAAATAAGCTTCTGAGTACAACTTTCCCAATTGCTCCGCCAACGACACGCGCAATCGTTTCTCTGGCTGAGGCCCGTCCACCACCTCTATGATCACGATGACCATATTTTTGCTGATAGGCGTAATCTCCATGACCCGGGCGATAAACGGACTTTAAGCCGTCATAATCATTTGAATGGTGCCCCTCGTTTTGAACCATAAAAGCAATTGGTGTGCCAAGCGTTTTGCCTTCAAACACTCCTGATAAAATCTCAATTTCATCCTTTTCCAGGCGGAGGCTGGTAAGCGCGTGATTTCCTGGTTTTCGTCTGTTCAGGTCTGCTTGAATACATTCAGCTGTCAACGGCAGGCCAGGGGGCACTCCATCCACGATGCCGCCAATAGCAATTCCATGACTTTCGCCCCAAGTCGTTAACCTAAAAATTTGACCAAAAGTATTGCCAGGCATTTTGTAATTTTCTCTACTTTTATTAACGTAGTGTTAACGCTTCCATCTCTACACTAAGCACTACGTTGGTTTTTAAGGAGAGTATCAGGGAAAATGAGAAGATTCTCAAACACTTATTTTTCTGCCGAAGAGTGGCAAGTTCGCTGTGATCTTGCGGCTTCTTATCATCTGGCGGCATTATTTGGGTGGACTGATTTGATATACACCCATATTTCTGCACGCATTCCCGGAGAACAAGGATGCTTTTTGATTAATCCCTTTGGTTTGCATTTCCACGAGGTTACACCTGAAAATTTAGTAAAGGTCACATTAGATGGCGAAGTCATCGGCCATTCTGATTACGGAATCAATCCAGCCGGACTTACGGTTCACAGTGCAATACATGCTGCAAGGTCGGATATTGGTGCAATTGTCCATCTTCATACGGTAACTGGGATGGCTGTTGCAGCTTTGCAGGATGGTTTATTGCCCCTAAGTCAGCATGCGTGCCATTTTTATGGAAAAATTGCTTATCATGATTACGAGGGCATTGCCGTCTATGGCGATGAGAAAAAGCGTCTTGTTGAGGATTTAGGAGATAAAGATGTGATGATCTTAAGAAATCATGGCTTTTTAACGGCAGGAAAAACAGTCGCTGAGGCTTTTAGCGCCATGTACACCCTTGAAAAAGCAGCGCATGTGCAGATTACAACTCTTTCCATGGGTCGCCCTGTGACTGTTCCTCCACCAGTGGTTTGTGAGCAGGTTGTCAAAGATACCGGCAAGCGAGGTATTAAAGAGGCCGCAATAGAATGGGAAGCCTTAAAGCGACTTTTACCAAGTCATCAAAGTTCCCAAAGGATGAGGCATTAGAGACCCTATTCGTCATACTCGGACTTGATCCGATTATCCTTAAGATCTTCGTGTCGCGCAAGAGGATGACGCTATGGTGATTGGGTATGCAAAAGGTCTATCAAATTACAGAACTAAAGAAACACGATTTCCTGGATGACGAGTTAGGAATCCTTGCAGTTCTAATTCTGCCAGAAGGCTCATTAATTCACCTGGAGGATAGTTATAATTATCCAAAAGGTTTTCAATTGCAATTGGAGTGGTCGTAAGATCTTCGAGGATTTGCTTTTTTATATCAGAAGATTTGATAGGATTTGAGGGTACGTATTCTTTGGGTGCAGCACCAGTATCATCTGTTATTTGTGATTGGTTTAGTATGCCAACGATTTCGAGTATATCGGCTGCTGATTGAACAAGGATTGCTCCTTGCTTTAATAAATGATTGCTGCCTTGACACCTAGGATCCAAAGGTGATCCTGGAACAGCAAACACATCGATTCCAAGATCTAAGGCATATTCAGCTGTAATCAGCGATCCTGATTTATGAGCAGCCTCGACAATTACAATGCCCTGACTTAAAGCTGCAATCAAGCGGTTGCGTCTTGGAAACAAAGAAGCATTTGGAGATGTACCCAGAGGCATTTCTGAGATAATCGCACCTTCCCTTAGAATTTCGTTATAAAGAGATTCATGTTCAGGTGGGTAAATATGATCAACGCCACCAGCAAGAACAGCGATCGTCTTTGTTTTAACGGATCCCTTATGGGCTGCCTCATCAATGCCTCTTGCTAAGCCGGAAACAATGATCCACCCTTTTTCCCCTAAACCTTTTGCAAAATGAAAACTGAGTTTGCGTCCTCCGAGCGAGGCATTTCGTGCACCAACAATGGCGATGGTTGGTTTATTAAGGGCGCTTGCATTACCAGCCACGCTAATAAGTGGAGGAAAATCATTAAGGCGCTTGAGTCTGCCAGGGTATTCTTTTTCATAGGCCGCAATCAGATGATATCCGCGCTTTTGATGTTCATGCAACTCAGCCTCGGCCTTAGAATAGGGATATGGGTCTTTTAGAGTCTCGATAGCACTTTCTACATCTTCGTATTTGGATAGCAAGTTCCAAAATTTAATAGGCCCAATACCTTGTGTTCTGATGAGTTGTAGCCATTTTATTTTTCTTTGATCCAAATATGTATTCACTATAGCTTGCCTTTAAAGAATTCCTATTTTACCATTTAATATTAGGGAACCTTTGTTAATAAATCCTTGATAAGGTAGTAATCATGAAACGACTTATTCTTATGCGCCATGCCCAAGCCCAGTTAGAAAGGTTTGGTTTTAATGATCGTGAACGCGCTATTACAATGGCAGGAATGCATGAGTTAGATGCTATTCGTGTTAAAATACAAGGACATTTGGAAGGTATTAATTTGATTTTATGTTCAAATGCTAAACGAACTCGGCAAACCTTAGATGGGTTGAAACCTCTTGTTCCCAGCACAGCGCATATTGTTTACAAAGATGAGCTTTACCATACCAATAGTAAGATACTATGGAATTGTTTGTCGGAAGTTGAGGAAGTCAATCAAGGCGTTATGATTGTTGCGCATAATCCTGGGCTGACTCAGTTTATTCAAGAACTAGAACCTACTATTCCCTTTAAAGAATTCCCAACCTCTGGCGTGGCGATTTATGAAGGCGAGTTTCCGTCCTGGCAAGAGGCGTCACCACGTTATTTAAGATTACGTAAACTTTTGGTAGTTTAGATAGCTGTCTCTTTGAAAATTTTAAAGAGACAGTTTATTTTAAATTTCTTCCCGATAAACGCGTTCGCGGCGTTCATGACGTTCTTGAGCTTCTAAGCTCAAAGTTGCAATTGGCCTGGCTTCAAGACGCCTTAAGCTGATGGGCTCCCCCGTTTCCTCGCAATAACCATAAGTTCCATTTTCAATGCGACGTAGAGCCTCGTCTATTTTATTGATAAGTTTGCGTTCCCGGTCTCGAGTTCTAAGCTCAATAGCCTGGTTAACGACATTACAGGCAACATCTATTACGTCAGGTTCATTCATAAGATTATCTTGCATTTGATTGATTGTTTGATTGCATTCTTCTAAAAGCTGTTTTCGCCAGTTTTGCAATTTCTTACGAAAATAATCAATTTGCATGGGGTTCATAAAGGATTCTCCATTAAAAGAGAGGTGTATGGTTTCCTGCGCGTTATTTGACATCCCTATTTCTCCTACAAATTCCTTAGATTATTAAATTAAACTAAAAATAATTTAAAATTTCAACAATTAGTAAGAATCAATCTAAATATTTTTGATAGTTTTTTCATTCTCAAAATTTTCTGCGACTCTTACGGGTGGAAATCTTTAATCTCGAGTGTTTTGTATGGCATGAGAAGTAGAGGTCTGTTATAGTGCCAAGGGAAGTTCCCTTATGGGTAAGAGGGTCGCCAATCCGATCAGGTCCGGAAGGAAGCAGTCGTAACGATTTTTTCTTGGGTCGTGGGTGGAGCTTCCACTTTGATTTTTTACCAATAAATACCACAGGACTAATGGGTACCGTTTATCGCGTTCTTGCTCGTAAGTATCGGCCGACCACTCTTAAAGAGCTTGTGGGACAAGAGGTTCTTGCCCAAACCTTAACACAAAGTATTGAAAATAACCGTTTGCCACATGCTTTTTTATTGCATGGCATTAGGGGTGTCGGAAAAACCACAACAGCACGCATTATTGCGCGTGCACTCAATTGTATAGGCAGTGATGGCAAAGGGAACATGACTGCTGACCCTTGCGGCGTTTGCGCATCGTGTGTGGGAATCAGTGAGGACCGCCATCTTGATGTGATTGAAATGGATGCGGCCAGCCGCACAGGTGTTGATGATATTAGGGAAGTTATTGAATCATCACGTTATAAAGCCGTTACGGGCCGTTATAAGATTTTTATTATCGACGAAGTTCACATGCTCTCAAAAAGCGCGTTTAATGCTCTTTTGAAAACTCTTGAGGAACCTCCGCCTCATGTAAAGTTCATTTTTGCAACAACTGAAATTCGTAAAATTCCAGAGACAATTTTGTCGCGTTGTATGCGTTTTGACTTAAAGCGTATTGAGCCTCTTTCGCTTATCGAGCATCTAAAATTTATTGCTGAAAAAGAAGGGTATCGGGTTGAAGAAGAAGGTCTTTCTTTTCTAGCGCGTGCAGCCGATGGATCCTTAAGAGACGCTTTGTCGTTATTAGATCAAGCCATTGCTTTAACCGGACAGGAAGGATCTGATGGCTCAATCTCAGCGCTTACGGTTCGGTCAATGCTGGGTCTATCGGATCGGGGGCGTCTTTTTACGCTTTTAGGTTTTTTATTCAAAGGGAGTATAGAAGAGTCCCTAAAAATCACCCACGAAATGGTAAAAGATGGCGGCGACCCGGTGGTGATCATGCAGGATATATTAGATTTAGTGTATTGGCTGACTTGCCTTAAAACAGTTCCCGGGCTTCAAAATAATGCGATATGGCCCGCTGCGGATAGGGCGCAAGGGATGGAAATTGTAGCCCCCCTTAATGTTCCCATATTGACAAGGTCATGGCAGGTTTTGCTAAAAGGATTTGAAGAAGTCAATCATTCCCCTTCACCGGCGCAAGCCTTAGATATGGTTCTTATTCGTCTTTGTTACATGGCTGAAATGCCTTCTTTAAATGATTTAATTGAATCTTTTAAAGGGGGGGATAAGCAAACCTCAACGCCTTCAGTGCCTCGTCCAATGATGGCGGTTCCTGTTCCTAGTGGAAAGCCGCAGACAGCATTCCCTCTGCCCGCAAGTTTTGAAGAAATGGTCAAGCTTTTAGAGCGCTCCGAGCCTCTTTTATCTGGAAATCTTGTACATTATGTTTCCCTTGTTTCTTATAAACCAGGAGATTTAACGATCCGCTTAGCAGAAAATGCACCTCCTTCATTTACACAGCAGCTCCACATGGCACTTAAAAAAATAACGATGCAAGAGTGGAAAATTAGCCTAAGCCAAGAAGAGGGGCAGGGAACACTAAAGCAACAGAAAGAAAAAGAGAGAGATTTAGCGCAGCAGCAAGCCCTAGGACATCCTGTTGTTGCTTTGGTAAAGGAAGCATTCCCTGGAACAACTATAAATTTTATGGAGTAGGAAAATTTTATGAAAAACATCAATCAAATGTTAAAGCAAGCTCAGCAACTTCAAAGCCAAATGGCTGAAATGCAAAAGCGTCTTGAGCAAGAAGAAATTACAGGAACATCCGGTGCTGGTATGGTTACCGTGACAATCAATGGCAAGGCGGAAATGAAAGGAGTCAAAATTGATCCGGCTCTAGCAGATCCTAAAGAAATTGAAATCTTAGAAGATTTGATTGTTGCTGCGTATAACGATGCTAAGGTCAAATTAGATGCTTATACCAGTGAAGAAATGAGCAAAGTGAGTGGAGGATTAAGTCTTCCAGGTGGGTTAAAGTTACCTTTTTAAGGTAAGAAAACCAAAGGCACTTTAAAAACAGTTTGCTGCTTAGGCAAGAATGGTTTACGTTACAAATAAGGTGCCGCGCTCAATCCCTACAAAAATTAAATGATGCTGAGTATTTTAAGAGCTTCCTAATCATGCCGACCCAAACTGACCCTCACCATAAAAGTGAAAAAAATAATATCCCTCCTATGCCGCGTACGGTTTGGGTTTTGGGGTCTATGATGTTTTTAATCAACCTTTCGTTCGTTATGATTTACAGTTTTTCAGGGATTTATCTGAAAACTCTTGTGGGGGTCACAACTGTTTGGATTGGTTTTTTAGAAGGTATGGTAGAAGCTTCATCCTACGCTATGAAGCTGTTTTCAGGAATGTTTAGTGATTATATCGGAAGACGTAAGCCCATTATGATTTTTGGGTATATGCTTTCGGTATTTAGTCGTCCTCTTTTGGCGGTTGCCTCATCATTTGGATTAGTATTTGTTGCCCGTTTAATGGAACGTTTGGGAAATGGAATTCAGGCAACTCCACGCGACGCGATGGTTGCCGATGTTGCTCATCGCAAACGGATTGGCGCCTCGTATGGATTAAAACGAAGCCTTGGGACTGCCGGGTCTTTTTTTGGGGCTGTGTGCGGTATCCTTGCGATGATATGGACCCATAATAACTATCAGCAAGTTTTTTGGCTTGCAACAATTCCTGCTTTTATCGCTTTTTTTATTCTTCTCTTTTTTGTCAAAGAATCAAAAAACTTTGATCACCCTGCAGTTTCTGCAGAAATTCCTTTGCCTGCCCCAAAAAGACGCCAACCTATTCATTGGTCTAACCTTCGCTTGCTCGGGCAGAGTTTTTGGTTGTTGATGATTGTGAATGCAATTTTTATGCTTTCTCGCATGAGTGAGACTTTTTTAATCCTTCATGCTCATAGTAACTTTGGTCTTGAGAACACCTATGCACCTGCCATTATGATGCTTTTTAATGCAGGTTGGTGCGTTGCTTCTTATCCAGTAGGAGTTTTGGCAGATCGTATGAACCGTTATTGGTTTTTAGCTATCGGCATTATTTTCATTGTTTTGGCGGATTTAATTTTGGCAAGTGCAATGTCTCTTACCGTTGTATTCGTTGGGGTGTTATTCTGGGGAATTCAATATGGTGTAACCCAAAATATTTTTATTTCATTAATTGCAGAAAAAGTTCCTGAGAATTTAAGAGGAACAGGGTTTGGATGCTATTATATTATTAATGCAATTTTTGCCCTATTAGCGGATGTGGGCGCTGGAAATATCGCCCACCACTACGGTGAAGCTTACGCGTTTCTTGGTAGCGGTATTATTGCCCTTATTTCTCTTTTAACTTTAATGATTATTATGGGATATAAGAGAAAAAAATAGATAAACGCTATTGACGATTCAATTTTCCTGGATTATTCATTAACTAAGCTTAGTTCCAAACTAGGTCATGTACTAATAATTTATTTGATTATAGGAGTTTATCGATGAAAAAATTTGCGTTTGCAGTTGTTGCAACTCTCGCTTTTGGTGCTGCACAAGCATCAACTACACCAGCTGCGCCAGATGCGGCTAAAAAGACCCCTGACGTTGCTTTAAAGGCCGCTGAGACAGCTGCTAAAGATGTAGCAAGTTCAGCAGCAAATGTAGCTAATTCAGCAACGACAGCCCCAGCAACGACAGCCCCAGCAACGGCAACAGCTCCAGCTAAAACTAATTAAGTTTTTGCCTTTGAGAAATCAGGCGGGATTTATCCCGCCTTTTTTATTGCCCAATTTCTTTTATTTATTCTATCTTGAAGGAAATTCTTATCATTAAAAGGGCACTTTTCAAGAATGGCCAAAATTCAACAGCAATTCGTTTGTCAAGAATGTGGCGGCTGGCACAGTAAGTGGAGTGGCCGCTGCGATACCTGTGGCGCTTGGAACACTATTGTTGAAGAGTCGATAGCGCCAAAGCAAACGGCACGTCACAAACGAATTGATTCAGGGAATTTTTTCTCAACTCTTGAAACTTCAGAAACAGATGTGCCTCTTGATCGCTCTAGAATCCTAACGGGCATTGCTGAATTCGATCGTGTTTGCGGAGGAGGGCTTGTTCCAGGATCTGTGATTCTTGTTGGTGGAGATCCTGGTATTGGGAAATCCACTCTTCTTTTGCAAGTTGTTGCTTCCTTGTCCCAGTCGGCTGCTTGCGCTTATATCTCAGGCGAAGAGGCTTTGAGCCAGCTAAGGCTCCGAGCCGAACGGCTTAAAGTTAATAAGGCTGCTGTTCACATGGCCTCGTCAACTCAGCTTCAAGACATTCTGGTTGCTGTCGACAAGCTTTCTAACTTGAAACTCGCTATTATTGATTCCATTCAAACCATGATATCAGAAGAGATCACCTCTGCTGCGGGAACTGTTTCACAGGTTCGTGCTTGCACTCAAGATCTTATCGCTTCTGCAAAAAAACAGGGGTACGTGGTTATCCTTGTAGGTCATGTAACGAAAGAAGGTATACTTGCTGGCCCCAGAGTTCTAGAACATATGGTTGATACTGTCCTTTATTTTGAAGGAGAGCGGAATTATGACTATCGGATTTTACGATCTGTTAAGAATCGCTTTGGTGCTACCGATGAAATCGGTGTCTTTGCAATGGGAGATCAGGGCTTAACCGAAGTTCGTAATCCCTCAGAGCTCTTTTTAGCCAATCACCAAAATGAGGTCAGCGGCACAGCCATTTTTGCTGGCATGGAGGGAACAAGACCCATTCTTTTGGAAATTCAAGCACTTGTTGCCCCTTCATACTTAGCGTCGCCAAGGCGTACCGCTGTGGGTTGGGATTCCAACCGCCTTTCCATGATATTGGCGGTTTTAGAGGCGCGTTGCGGCCTTAGCTTTGGCAATAAGGATATTTATCTGAATGTGGCAGGTGGTCTTAAAATCACAGAACCTGCAGTCGATTTAGCTGTTGCAGCGGCACTTATTTCGGCAATAAAAAATCAACCTGTTCCCTCTTCAAGTATTTATTTTGGTGAAATTGGCTTAACCGGAGAAGTCAGGCCTGTCAGTCACAGCGAGCTTAGGTTCAAGGAAGCAGAAAAGCTGGGCTTTACGGAGGCCTTTTGTGCTTCTTCCCCTAGTAAAAAGACTTCTTATAAAAGCACCATTAATATTCATCCCTTAAAGTATCTTTTGGAGCTGGTGAGGTGAATAAGATCTTTCTACCTACCAATACATCTTTTCCATAACATAGGTAGGTTCTGCATTAAACTGCTCTCCTAGCTCTTTTAAAGAAGTAGAAAAACCCTCAGAATCTGAAAGCAGTGGCAACAGTTCACCGCCATGAATACCGCTTAAAACCATCAGAGAATCAATACCATAAGCATTAGCACCTGCGATATCTGTTGCAAGTGAATCGCCTATCATTAAGATTCGATCTTTGGGGATTTGTTTGTTTAAAGATTCCTGGGCTCTGGAGTGCAAAATCTGATAAATTTCTGCATCAGGTTTCCCGTGTTGACGCGTTTTCCCGCCCATTGATTGGTAATGAGCAGCGATTGCACCCGAGCAAAGAACGATTTGATCACCATACATAACGCGTTTATCAGGATTAGCGCACACGAGAGGCAAATTATGCTGCAATGCTTGATCGAGTTCTTTCTGATAAGATTCAAGAGTTCTATCCCAAGCATCTGTTCCGGTTACCAAGACAAAATCGGCCTCTTCAATGCTCTCTACGTCTTTATATTCGTCCAAGGACGTAAAAAGATTACGGTCGCGCTCTGGACCAACGTGATAGAGACGGGTTCCTAAGTCTTGATAAAATGCATCAGAACGGTCCCGCAAATTCTTATGACATTCATAACCTGAAGTCTGAAGGTCATGATATAGATCGCGTGAGAGGCCCATTTCAGAAAGTCTTTTAATAGCTGATTCGGGCATGCGCGGAGCATTCGAAAGAATGAAGACAGGCTTATTTTCCCTTTTTAGATTTTGATAACAGTCCAGCGCTTCAGGAAATGGTGCTTTTCCATTATGAGTTACACCCCATAAATCTATAAAAAAAAGATCATATTGGTTAACGAGTGAAGAAAGGCCGTCCATAAGCTGAGTCATCCTGATAATGTGTTAAGAACTCTTAAATTATGATGTTTTAAGGATCATTGCTAAAATATTTTTTAAAACCGTTCAATGAATTTTTATCATAGTTGGATCGGGAAATGTTAAGAAATAGGTAAATAATTGTATTAAATTATTGACAGACCAAACAAAAATCTCCTAAATCATAGAGGAATGTTGGAAGGATGGCCGAGTGGTTAAAGGCAGCAGACTGTAAATCTGCCGACGGATGTCTACGCAGGTTCGAATCCTGCTCCTTCCACCAAATATGCGGGTGTAGCTTAGTGGTAAAGCTCCAGCCTTCCAAGCTGGCTATGTGGGTTCGATTCCCATCACCCGCTCCAATATAATATTTTATGAACTACTTAAGCATAGCTGATAGGAACAGAGGACATGTCGAAAGCGAAGTATGAGCGGAATAAGCCGCATTGTAACATAGGAACGATCGGTCACGTAGATCACGGAAAGACATCATTGACAGCGGCGATTACGAAAGTATTAGCGGAGCAAGGTGGTGCGAATTTCATGGCGTATGATCAGATTGATAAGGCGCCGGAAGAGAAGGCTCGCGGGATTACAATTTCGACAGCCCACGTAGAATATGAGACGAAGAATCGTCACTATGCGCACGTTGATTGTCCTGGTCACGCAGACTATGTAAAAAATATGATCACGGGTGCGGCGCAGATGGATGGCGGCATATTGGTTGTGTCAGCAGCGGATGGTCCGATGCCGCAGACACGTGAACATATATTGCTTGCCCGTCAGGTTGGTGTTCCGGCGCTTGTTGTTTTCATGAATAAGATAGACATGGTAGATGATGAAGAATTAGCGGACTTGGTTGAGTTAGAAGTTCGTGAATTATTAACATCCTATGGATTTCCCGGAGACAAGATTCCGGTGATTCGTGGATCGGCGTTATGTGCGTTAGAAGATAGAGATCCGGCAAAAGGTAAGGAAGCGATTTTAAAGTTGATGGAAGCGGTAGACGCTTATATTCCTCAACCGGAGCGTGCAAAGGATCGCCCATTTTTGATGCCGATAGAAGATGTGTTTTCGATTTCAGGTCGTGGAACCGTTGTAACGGGCCGTGTTGAAAGAGGAATTATTAGAGTTGGTGAAGAAGCAGAGATTGTTGGGATTCGTCCGACAGTGAAGACAGTAGTTACGGGTGTAGAGATGTTCCGTAAGTTATTGGATTCAGGTGAGGCCGGAGATAACATCGGAGCTCTTCTGAGAGGAACGAAGAGAGAAGATGTTGAGCGTGGTCAGGTATTGGCGGCTCCTGGAAGCATTACCCCGCATACAAACTTTAAGGCAGAAGCATATATCTTGACAAAGGAAGAGGGCGGGCGCCATACTCCATTTTTCACGAACTATCGTCCGCAGTTTTATTTCCGTACGACGGACGTGACTGGTATGGTTGCATTGCCGGAAGGTGTAGAGATGGTGATGCCTGGTGATAATATAGCGATGACGGTTGAGTTGATTGCTCCGATTGCGATGGACGAAGGATTACGCTTCGCGATTCGTGAAGGTGGTCGTACCGTCGGTGCTGGTGTCGTCTCCTCTATTGTTAAATAAATTCTAGATCGTTTCTAAATTCAGTTAAAGGCAGGGCGTTTACCCCTGCCTTTTTTTTAGGCATAAAGTTCTTTTTATTATTATTTTATAAAAATTAGCTATATGTGTCCTTTAGGCATCACCAATTACCATGCAGATACTGGTGCTCATTTGCATTGAGGGTTGGTGCAGTCTATTAGAGGTGGTTAATTGTGATCTTGAAGCTAGCGAGTGCAAAAAATAGAGAAGATTGCACATAATTGCTTTGAAAGTTGTAAAGGTTATTATTTCAAGCTAGACAAAGGTATGGCAATTAAGATACAACTAACAACAGTGTTTCTTGGATTTGCCGCGAATTATTCTAGGAGTGTAGCTCAATTGGCTAGAGCGTCGGTCTCCAAAACCGAAGGCTGTGGGTTCGAGACCCTCCACTCCTGCCAAAGCATAATGAGTGGTTACACTTAAAATATTATAGAGGCGTGATGAAAGTAGAAACAAATACAAATGGCATAAGCCGCATTCCTTCTTTTGTTGGGGAAGTTCGTCAAGAAGTCAAAAAAGTTTCTTGGCCCAGTCGTCGAGAGACGATGTTAACAACCGCGGTTGTTTTTGTTTTCGCGCTAATAGCTGCTATTTACTTTATGATTGTTGATCAAATCATTTATCGTAGTTTGCATTGGATTATTGGTTGAGAGTAGTTAGAGGATGAATGCAATGGCAGGCGGCGCAAAGTGGTATGTTGTAAACGTATACTCAGGATTTGAGAAAAAAGTTGTACAAACCATACACGAACAAGCTGAAAAAAAAGGTTTAGCTGATCGTTTTGAAGAGATTTTAGTTCCTTCAGAAGAGGTCTTAGAAGTTCGTCGTGGGGCAAAAGTTAGTGTAGAAAAAAATTATTTTCCCGGTTATGTCCTTGTTAAGATGGATTTAACCGATGAGACCTGGCACTTTGTTAGAAATATACCTCGTGTTTCTGGCTTTTTGGGAGCAAAGGGAGTGCCCTGCCCAATAAGCGAGGCAGAAGTCGGACGTATTTTAAAACAAGTTCAGGATTCTATTGAAAAGCCACGACATTCAGTTCGTTTCGAGGTTGGAGAGCAGGTTCGCGTTTGCGAAGGGCCGTTCTCATCATTCAATGGATTGGTGGAAGAAGTGGATAATGAAAAGGGACGTTTAAAAGTTTCTGTTATGATTTTTGGTCGCCCAACTCCGGTTGAGTTGGAATTTGGTCAGGTCGAAAAACAATAACAGTAAAAAGGGCAATAGCCCGTTGAGCAAGACGTGGGAGATTTACCATGATCGTACCACGGACTCAAGATGAACAAATTATCTGGGGATAAAAATGGCAAAAAAAATTGTAGGTTATATAAAATTGCAAGTGGCTGCCGGTAAGGCAAACCCTTCGCCACCTATTGGTCCAGCTTTGGGACAACGTGGTTTAAACATTATGGAGTTTTGTAAAGCGTTCAATGCGCAAACTCAAAGTATCGAGCCGGGAACTCCGATTCCTGTGGTAATTTCAGTTTTCGCTGATCGTACTTTTTCGTTTGTTACAAAAACACCACCGAACACTCACTTCTTGAAAAAAGCAGCCGGTATTCAAAAAGGTACACAAACGCCCGGACGTGGAACTGTCGGTAAGGTGACAATGGATCAAATCCGAGAGATTGCAAAAACAAAGATGGTTGATCTGAACGCGCATGATATCGATGCGGCATGCCAAATGGTTATCGGGTCAGCTCGTTCTATGGGCTTGGAAGTGGTGGAGTAAGATTATGGCAAAGCTAGGAAAAAGACTAAAAAAAGCCTACGAAAGTGTTGATCGCAATAAGGTTTACACTCTTGCTGAAGCAGTGAATGTAATTAAAAAAGCATCAAAAGCAAAATTTGATGAGACAATTGAAGTTTCGATGAACCTCAATGTTGATGCAAAAAAAGCTGAACAAAACATTCGAGGGGTTATTCAGCTTCCGCATGGAACAGGAAAAACTTACAGAGTTGCTGTTTTTGCAAAAGGCCCAAAGGCTGCGGAAGCAGAGCAAGCTGGTGCTGACATTGTTGGTGCTGAAGACTTGATGGAGCGTATTCAAGCGGGCGATATGCCTTTTGATCGTTGTATTGCAACGCCTGATATGATGGGTCTTGTTGGTCGTGTGGGTAAAATTTTAGGTCCGCGCGGATTGATGCCAAACCCAAAATTAGGAACAGTTACAATGGATGTAGCGGCTGCTGTTAAAGCAGTTAAGGGTGGTCAGGTTGAGTACCGAACAGAGAAATCTGGAATTGTTCATTCAGGTGTTGGAAAAGTAAGTTTTGCTGAAGAGTCGCTTGTTGAAAACATCACAGCTTTAGTTGATATCGTTACAAAGGCCCGTCCTGCTGGTGTTAAGGGTACATATATTAAAAAAATGTCCTTAAGTTCCACAATGGGGCCTGGTGTAACTTTTACACTTGAGAGCTAAAAGAAGAGATTCGGCAAGGTGGAAGCCTTGTCGTTTTAACTCTCTTATATTTATTAAGAGAGTTATTTGTCAGAGACTGTAGGTTCCGTTGCGTTTGCAACGGTTTAATAGTTGAAAGACTGCCTGCACAGACAGAAGGGGAAGAAATGTTTTTAAGTTCTGTGAATCTAAATAGATATTTAAACTCTAGAGACTCCTTCTGTGACAATGAGAGGATAAATCCTCATCGGCGCGATAGAGATATCGTGATTGATTTGTTAAAGGAGTAGAAAATGGACCGATCACAAAAAGAAGATCTGGTTTCCGAGATGCGTGAATGTTTAGAGCGTGCATCAGTTGTTGTTGTCACCCGTCAGGTGGGATTAACAGTTGCTGAAGTTACGGATCTTCGTCGTCGCATGCGCGAATCCCAGGCAGAGTTCAAGGTTTTAAAAAATACTCTCGCTCAAATCGCTGTAAAAGGAACGCAGTTGGAAGGTATTAGTTCAATGTTGCAAGGCCCAACCGCTCTTGCTTATTCAACTGATCCGGTCGGCGCGGCAAAAGCTGCTGTAAAGTATGCAAATGATAATGAGAAGTTTGTTGTTGTCGGAGGTTACATGGATGGGCAAGTCCTATCTGCGGCTTCTGTTAAAGCACTTGCCTCTCTACCATCACTTGATGCGCTTCGTAGTACGCTTATTGCCTTGATCCAAGCACCAGCTACCAAATTGGCGATTTTGTTGAAAGAGCCTGGCACACGTGTTGCTCGGGTTATGTCAGCAAAAGGGGCGATGTAATTTTTAGAAAATTAAAGTAAATAGAATTAGGAGTATTAAATGTCTAAGTTAGCAAAAATAGTAGAAGAACTATCATCATTAACAGTATTAGAAGCTGCCGAGCTTTCCAAGTTATTGGAAGAGTCTTGGGGTGTAAGCGCTGCAGCTGCAGTAGCTGTTGCTGCTCCAGGAGCGGCTGCAAATAGCGATGCGGCAGCAGAAGTGCAAACAGAGTTTGATGTTCAATTAGAAGATGCTGGTGCGAACAAAATTAACGTGATTAAAGAAGTTCGTGCAATCACAGGTTTGGGCCTCAAAGAAGCAAAAGACCTAGTAGAGGCAGCTCCAAAAGTTGTTAAAGCTGCTGTTTCAAAAGATGAAGCTGATAAAATTAAAAAGCAGCTCGAAGAAGCAGGGGCAAAAGTTTCTGTTAAATAATATGTAAAAGACAGATGGCAACTGAGGAGCATACTTTTCGGTTGCCGTCTTCTTTTAATGCAGATAAGTTAAGTATTTAATCAGTTGTATCTATAGTAGATACATTTAAAATTTGATAATGCGCGATTGAAACAGATGCAATTAAGAACATTCATGCCTATAAAAAAACATCATTTGATTCAATTTGTGCTAGATGTGAGCCATTTTCGTTCACATATATTTCATATCAATATTAAGAATTTTTATTAAGCGCGCTGGGGGACAGTATCGATATGGTTAGGTCATACACAGGACGTAAGAGATTTCGCAAATCATTTAGCCGCATTGAGGAGGTTGCTCCTCTGCCTAATTTAATTGCTTTGCAGAGGTCATCTTATGAGAGTTTCTTGCAAATTAATATACCGCATGGGCAGCGCGAGAATATAGGTTTAAACGAAGTTTTTAAATCAATATTTCCAATAAAGGATTACGCAGGAAAGTCTCAACTTGAATTTTTCCGTTATGATTTTGATGAGCCAAAGTATGATGAAGATGAGTGCCGTCAAAGAGGTTTAACTTTTGCAGCTCCATTGAAGGTTACTTTCCGTCTCGTTGTATGGGATGTGGACGTTGATACGGCCTCAAAATCGATTCGTGACATAAAAGAGCAGGACGTTTATATGGGGGATATTCCCTTAATGACTGACCGTGGAACTTTTATCATCAACGGCATTGAGCGCGTGATTGTTTCGCAAATGCATAGAAGCCCGGGCGTTTTCTTTGATCATGACCGCGGAAAGACTCATTCATCAGGAAAATATCTTTTTGCAGCAAGAATTGTTCCTTATCGTGGGTCATGGCTTGATTTTGAATTTGATCCAAAAGATACACTTTTTGTAAGGGTAGACAGAAGAAGAAAATTACCGGTAACAACATTCTTGATGGCTCTACCTAGCGCAGAGACGTACAAACTCCGCTTGGAGCAAGCAGAAAAAGGTGGAACATTATCCCCGGCTCAGATTACCGGGATGTCTCGCGAAGAAATTTTAAATACATTTTATGATAAAATTACCTATACAAAAAATAAAAAAGGATGGGTAACCGATTTCCTGCCTGAGCGGTGGAAGGGCGTAAAGCTTGTTAGGGATTTAATTGACGCTAAATCCGGTGAGGTCGTTGTGCCGGCTGGTACGAAATTGACTCCTCGTGTGACAAAAAAGCTTGCAACAGAAGGCTTGGAAAAGATCCAGGTACTTCCTGAAGATCTTATCGGTTTGCATATTGCCAATGAATATATTGATGAAAAGACTGGTGAGATTTTCTTAGAAGCTGGCGATGAAATAACGAAAGAGACGCTCGAAACACTCGATAAAATTAATGTTACAGAGCTCCCTACCCTTTATATTGATCATGTGAATGTTGGGCCTTATTTACTTCAGACTCTTTTAGCAGATAAGAATCATAGCCGCGAAGAAGCACTAATGGACTTATATCGTGCGCTGCGTCCAGGTGAACCGCCAACCGTAGAAGGTGGAGAAGCTTTGTTTAAAGGATTGTTTTTTGATCCAGAGAGATATGATCTTTCTGCTGTAGGCCGTGTTAAGATGAATACGCGCTTAGGTTTGAAAACTGAAGATTCTGTAAGAGTTCTTCGAAAAGAAGACATCGTTCAGATTATAAAACTTCTTCTTGAATTAAAAGACGGTAGAGGTGAGATTGACGATATTGATAACCTTGGAAACCGCCGAGTTCGTTCGGTTGGAGAATTGCTAGAGAATCAATATCGTGTTGGCGTTGTTCGTATGGAAAGAGCCATTCGCGAACGTATGGGGACAGTTGATATTGACACAGTGATGCCACATGACTTGATCAATGCTAAACCGGCAGCCGCAGCTATTCGCGAATTCTTTGGTTCTTCTCAACTATCACAATTTATGGACCAAACAAATCCACTTTCGGAAATCACACATAAAAGACGTTTGTCAGCTTTGGGGCCGGGTGGTTTATCACGTGATCGAGCCAGTTTTGAGGTTCGAGACGTTCATCCAACTCACTATGGCCGTATTTGTCCGATTGAAACTCCGGAAGGTCCGAATATCGGTCTTATTAACTCGCTTGCGACTTTTGCGCGCGTTAATCCGTACGGCTTTATTGAAAGTCCATATCGAAAAGTTGAAAACGGTAAGGTTTCAAAGGAAGTTGTTTATCTAACTGCTATGGAAGAGGGGCGCCATACCATTGCGCAGGCCAGTATTGCCATGGATAAGGATGGTAGCATTGTTGAAGACTTTGTGACTTGCCGTCGTTCTGGTGAGTTTGGTATTTTCCCTAAATTAGACGTTGATCTTGTTGACGTTTCACCAAAGCAGCTTGTTTCTGTAGCTGCTTCTTTGATTCCATTTCTGGAAAACGACGATGCAAGCCGTGCTTTGATGGGATCAAACATGCAACGTCAGGCAGTTCCTTTGATTAAAACTGAAGCTCCTTTGATAGGCACGGGTATGGAACACGTCGTTGCTCTTGATTCGGGCGCAGCTATAAAAGCTAAGCGTGACGGTGTTGTTGATCAGGTTGACGGTAAGAGAATCGTTATTCAGGTTACAGATGAAAACGAAGTCCAAAAGAGTAATGCGGGTGTGGATATTTATAACCTCATGAAATTCCAGGGATCCAACATGAATACCTGTATTAACCAAAAGCCTTTGGTTAAAAAGGGTGATGTCATTAGAAAAGGTGATCTTATTGCTGACGGTCCTGCAACGGATCTGGGTGAGTTGGCGCTTGGTCGAAATGTTCTTGTGGGCTTTATGTCTTGGCAGGGTTACAACTTTGAAGACTCGATTGTGATTTCTGAACGTATCGCCAGAGATGATGTGTTCACTTCAGTACATATTGAAGGTTTTGAGATTATGAGCCGAGATACAAAGCTCGGCAATGAAGAAATCACTCGTGATATTCCCAATGTGGGAGAAGAAGCTCTTAAGAATCTAGACGAAGCTGGAATTGTTTATATTGGAGCAGAGGTTAACCCAGGCGATATTTTGGTTGGAAAAGTAACGCCAAAAGGCGAGGTCCCAATGACACCAGAAGAAAAGCTTTTGAGGGCTATTTTTGGTGAGAAGGCTTCTGATGTACGTGATAGTTCTCTAAAGGTTCCCCCAGGGGTTTCCGGGACTGTTGTGGAAGTGCGCGTATTCTCACGTCGTGGCGTTGAGAAAGATGAGCGTTCTATAGCAATTGAGCGCCAAGAGATTGACCGTCTTGCAAAAGACCGAGATGCTGAGCGTGCAATTTTAGAAAAGAGCTTCTATCAACGTTTGCAAGAAAAACTTATGGGCCAAAAGATTGTTAGTGGTCCAAAAGGGATCTCTGTGGGTAAAGTGGTTGACGCTTCTATTCTTAGCGAGTTCACTCATGGTCAATGGCGTCAGATAGTCGTCGATAATGAGAAGAGCATGACTGAAATTGAGGCCATGAAAAAACAAATTGATGATGGCGTTGAAAGACTACAGGCGATTTTTGAAAACAAAGTTGATAAGCTCCGTCGTGGTGATGAATTGTCTCCCGGTGTTCTTAAGATGGTTAAGGTCTTTGTTGCTGTTAAGCGCAAGCTTCAACCCGGCGATAAGATGGCAGGTCGTCATGGAAACAAGGGTGTGGTTTCAAAGATTGTGCCTTTGGAGGATATGCCATATTTAGAAGATGGAACTCCGGTAGACATTATTTTAAACCCATTGGGTGTGCCGTCTCGTATGAACGTGGGGCAGATTCTAGAGACCCATTTGGGTGCGGCATCCGCAGGGTTAGGTCGTCAAATTGAAGATATGTTAGCGCAATACAAGGCTCAGCAAGTAGGTATTGATAGTCTAAGAAATACGCTTCTAAGTGTGTATGATAGTAAAATCGATCAGAAAGATATCAAAGATCTTGATAATGATCAGCTGATTGAGCTTGCAGAAAATCTTAGAAAAGGTGTTCCTATGGCAACACCGGTATTCGATGGTGCGAGCCTAGAAGAAATTGAAGAACACCTTGAGAGAGCCAAGATGGATAAAGGTGGACAAGTTTTCTTGCGAGATGGGAGAACAGGTGAAACCTTTGATAGAAAAACAACAGTTGGTTATATTTACATGCTAAAGCTTCATCACTTAGTTGATGATAAGATTCATGCTCGTTCAATAGGACCATACAGTCTTGTTACTCAGCAGCCATTGGGTGGAAAAGCACAATTTGGTGGCCAACGTTTCGGTGAAATGGAAGTTTGGGCACTGGAAGCATACGGTGCTGCTTATACTCTTCAAGAAATGCTCACAGTGAAATCGGATGATGTGTCCGGCCGTATGAAAGTTTATGAAGCCATTGTCCGTGGTGACGATAATATGGAAGCCGGTATTCCAGAATCCTTTAATGTGTTAGTCAAAGAATTGCGTTCACTTGGTTTGAATGTAACCTTTGAACAACGTGCTTAATCAAGTCCCGAAGGAGAGAAGTTAATGAATCGCGAGATACAAAAAAGATTTGCAAATATTGAGATAACTCCAGGGTTTGATTCTATTCGGATTTCTATAGCAAGTCCTGATCAAATTCGGTCTTGGTCTTATGGTGAGGTGAAAAAGCCTGAAACGATTAATTATCGTACTTTTAAACCGGAACGAGATGGCTTATTTTGTGCAAGAATTTTTGGTCCTATCAAAGACTATGAATGTTTGTGCGGAAAATATAAGCGCATGAAGTATCGCGGCGTTGTCTGTGAAAAGTGCGGCGTCGAGGTAACTCTTAGCAAAGTGAGACGTGACCGTATGGGGCACATTGAGCTTGCTTCGCCAGTTGCTCATATTTGGTTCACTAAGTCACTTCCTAGCCGTGTTGGTATGCTTCTTGACATGTCTCTCAAGGACATAGAAAAAGTTCTCTACTTTGAAAGCTATGTAGTAACCGATCCTGGTATGACACCTTTCAAACTTCATGAACTAATAAGTGAAGAAGAGTTCATGCGAGCTCAAGATGAGTACGGCGAAGAAGCATTTAAGGCTGGTATCGGTGCTGAAGCTTTAAAAGAAATTCTGATGCGCATCAAGCCAGAAGAAGAGAGTATACGGTTAAGAGAAGAGCTCATTGAGACAAATTCTGAGATTAGGCGTAAAAAGCTTGTGAAGCGCCTAAAACTTATTGAGGCTTTTTTAGAATCGAAAACAAAGCCGGAGTTTTTAATTTTAGACGTTATCCCGGTTATTCCACCTGAATTGCGTCCTTTAGTACCTTTGGATGGTGGCAGGTTTGCAACTAGTGATTTAAACGATTTATATCGCCGCGTTATCAATCGTAACAACCGTTTGAAAAGGCTGATTGAATTAAGAGCGCCTGATATTATCGTGCGTAACGAAAAGCGTATGTTGCAAGAATCAGTGGACGCACTTTTTGATAATGGTAGGCGTGGTCGCGCCATAACCGGCGCTAATAAGAGACCACTGAAGTCATTGGCCGATATGTTGAAGGGAAAGCAAGGGCGTTTCCGTCAAAACCTTTTGGGTAAGCGCGTGGATTATTCAGGACGATCCGTGATTGTTGTTGGACCTGAGCTAAAATTGCATCAGTGTGGTTTGCCCAAAAAAATGGCTTTGGAACTTTTCCGTCCGTTTATTTATTCAAGATTAGAGCGATATGGCCTTGCCAGTACATTAAAAGCAGCAAAACGGATGGTTGAAAAAGAAAGACCGGAGGTTTGGGATGTTTTAGAGGATGTGATTCGTGAACATCCTGTAATGTTGAACCGAGCGCCAACGCTTCACCGTTTAGGTATCCAAGCTTTTGAACCTGTACTGATTGAAGGAAAAGCAATCCAGTTGCATCCCCTTGTATGCGCGGCATTTAACGCCGACTTTGACGGGGATCAAATGGCAGTGCACGTTCCTCTTTCATTGGAATCTCAATTGGAATGCCGTGTTTTAATGATGTCTACGAACAACATTCTAAGCCCATCAAACGGACGTCCAATTATTGTTCCTTCCAAAGACATTGTTCTTGGCCTGTATTATTTAACAATAGAGAGAGAAGGCCTGCCTGGAGAGGGTATGGCTTTTGGAACAATTGCTGAGGTTGAGCATGCACTTCAAGAAAAACAAGTTGAATTGCATACTAAGGTTATTGGGCGTATCCCTTTCTATAATGAAGCGGGAGACGTAGAGTATAAAAAGGTTGAAACAACCCCTGGCCGTATAATTTTGGGCCAAATTTTACCTAAGCACTTTAAGATAGGTTTTGATCTTATCAACCAAGTTTTAACATCGAATGAAATTAGTAATTTAGTTGATACCGTATACCGTCACTGTGGTCAAAAAGAGACTGTTCTTTTTGTTGATAGAATTATGGCACTTGGCTTCACCTATATGAGCAAGGGTGCAATTTCCTTTGGTAAGGATGATTTGGTTATCCCAACTGAAAAAGATGCTCTCATTACTCAAACCAAAACCATGGTTTCCGAATATGAACAACAATATCTGGATGGTTTAATTACTCAAGGTGAGAAATATAACAAGGTTGTTGATGCTTGGGATCGTTGTACAGACAAGGTTGCGGAAGCAATGATGAAGGTTATGTCTGAAACAAAACCGGGTGAACCTATTAACTCAGTTTATATGATGACTCACTCTAAGGCACGTGGATCTGTAGCACAGATGAAGCAGCTTTCCGGTATGCGTGGTTTGATGGCTAAACCATCGGGTGATATTATCGAAACGCCTATTATCTCAAACTTTAAAGAAGGCCTTGTTGTTCACGAGTATTTTATTTCTACGCATGGAACAAGAAAAGGCTTGGCAGATACGGCATTAAAGACGGCCAACTCTGGATATTTGACAAGGCGCTTGGTTGACGTTGCGCAGGACTGCATAATTACCGAAGCAGATTGTGGTAGCAACAGAGGGCTTCGCATGAGATCGGTCGTTGAGGGTGCGAATACAATCGTTAGCTTGAGTGATCGTATCTTGGGTCGCTGCGTGGCAAGTGATGTGATTCATCCTCAGACAGGTGAGGTTATTGTTAAAAAAGCGGAGCTCATTGACGAAGATGTTTTAGACGTTATTACAGATGCAGGAATTGATGAAGTTCATATTCGTTCTGTTTTGACGTGTGAAAGCCCGGTAGGAATTTGCGGAAAATGTTATGGCCGTGATTTGGCTAGAGGAACTATGGTGAGCATGGGTGAGGCTGTTGGTGTTATCGCAGCCCAATCAATCGGTGAACCTGGAACTCAGCTAACTATGCGTACATTCCACATTGGTGGCGCGGCACAAAGAGGTGCAGAAAAGTCCAGCATAGAATCTTCATATAATGCAAAGGTTGTCTTTAAAAGTTTGAATGCAGTGACGAACAGTTCGGGCCATAGTGTTGTCATTTCTAGAAATGGAGAGATTATACTTGTCGATGAGCAAGACCGTGAACGTGCTCGTCACCGTATCCCATACGGAGCTAAAATGCTTGTTTCTGAAGGTGGGCATGTTATTCCAGGGCAACGGCTTGTCGAGTGGGATCCTTATACGATTCCTGTTCTTACTGAAAAAGGTGGTATCGTCCATTATGTTGATTTGGTTGAAGGTCACTCGATGCGTGAGGTGGTTGATGAAGCTACCGGCATTTCAAACCGCGTTGTTGTCGATTGGAAACAGCAAACAAGAGGCGCGGATCTAAGGCCAATGTTAAGCGTACGCGATAAGAAGGGAAATCCAATATTGCTACCTAATGGCGTCGAGGCCCGTTATTTCCTTCCAGTTGATACAATTGTAAGTATTGAAAATGGAGCAGAGATTTCAGCGGGAGATATTATCGCACGTATTCCAAGAGAAACCATGAAGACTCGTGACATTACTGGTGGTTTACCTCGTGTTTCTGAGCTTTTTGAAGCACGTCATCCAAAAGATGCGGCAATTATTGCTGAATTTGATGGTCAAGTGGAGTTCGGTAAGGATTATAAAACGAAAAGAAGAATCGTTATTAATCCTGATATTGAAGGTATGCAGCCGATGGAATATTTAATTCCAAAAGGCCGACATATTACAGTCCACGAAGGCGATTATATTAAGCGTGGCGAATTGCTTGTTGATGGAAACCCTGTTCCTCATGATATTTTGCGTATTTTGGGAGTCGAGGCATTGGCAACTTACCTTGTTAGTGAGATTCAACAGGTCTATCGTTTGCAAGGTGTTCCTATTAACGATAAACACATTGAAGTTATCGTTCGTCAGATGCTACAAAAGTATGAGGTGCAAAATGCAGGGGAAACTCCGTTAATAGTTGGAGAGCAAGTCGATCGTACAGAATTTGAATCTATTAATCGTGCAACTGAAGCAGCCGGAAAAACACCTGCCTTTGGAGTGCCGGTTTTACAGGGAATCACAAAGGCATCTTTGCATACAAAGTCCTTTATTTCTGCGGCTTCTTTCCAAGAAACAACACGTGTTCTTACGGAGGCAGCAGTTTCTGGAAAAATGGATGAACTAGTCGGATTAAAGGAAAACGTGATTGTGGGGCGTTTAATTCCTGCAGGTACCGGAAGTGTTGTAAATAAACTACGTGCTTTTGCTGCTCAAAAAGATAAAGAAAGTTTGAAAGTAAGAGAAGATGCTGAGGATGGCGCTGCTTCTTATAAGCAAATTCATGTAGCTTAGATAGATCATCCGGTTAAGGAAAAGCTTGACTTATGTTGGGTTGGATAGTAGGATTCAACCTAATGTTGTCAAAATTAGGCAAATAAAAGTTTTTTATGGTTAGAGAGATATTGAATGCCAACAGTTAGCCAGCTCATACGCAACCCAAGGACACCGAAGGTTGCTCGAAATAAAGTTCCAGCTTTGGAAAGTTGTCCGCAAAAACGGGGTGTTTGTACTCGCGTTTTTACAACAACTCCAAAAAAGCCAAACTCAGCGCTTCGTAAGGTTGCGCGTATTCGTTTAACGAATGGTTTTGAGGTCACAGGGTATATCCCTGGTGAAGGTCACAACCTGCAAGAGCACTCTGTTGTGCTAATTCGTGGCGGACGCGTAAAGGACTTACCTGGTGTTCGTTATCATATTGTTCGTGGTGCACTTGATACTCAGGGTGTTAAGAACCGTAAACAAGCTCGCTCTAAATATGGGGCGAAGAAACCTAAGTAATAGTAGTTTGTATTTGTGATCTTTTTGCAAAGTAAAAAAGGAAGTTAGAGGATGTCACGTCGTCGCGCAGCAGTGAAGAGAGAAGTATTGCCAGATGCCAAATTTGGCGATATGGTTTTGACCAAGTTTATCAATAGTCTTATGCTTGAGGGGAAGAAGTCCGTCGCAGAGCGGATTATTTATGGGGCTATGGATAAGATACAGGGCCGTGGTGGAAAAGACTCGTTAGAGTTGTTCCATGAGGCTTTGGATAATGTGAGGCCAGCTTTAGAGGTGCGTTCAAGGCGTATTGGTGGGGCAACTTACCAGGTGCCGACGGAAGTTAGATCTGATAGATCTCAAGCACTCGCTATTCGTTGGTTAATTACAGCCGCAAGAAAGCGTTCTGAAAAAACAATGGTAGATAGAATGTCTGCTGAATTATCCGATGCGGCGAATAATCGCGGATCTGCGGTAAAGAAGCGCGAAGATACTCATAAAATGGCAGAAGCAAACCGTGCGTTTGCACACTATCGTTGGTAGGTAATTATTATGGCTAGGACGACTCCCCTTACTCATTATCGCAATATTGGAATTATGGCCCACATTGATGCGGGTAAAACGACAACAACAGAGCGTGTGCTGTATTACACAGGAAAATCGTATAAAATTGGAGAGGTTCATGAAGGTACTGCCGTCATGGACTGGATGGAGCAAGAGCAAGAGCGTGGAATAACCATTACATCTGCGGCTACGACTTGTTTTTGGCAAGATCACCGTATTAACATTATTGATACTCCGGGACACGTTGATTTTACGATTGAGGTTGAGAGAAGCTTACGTGTGTTGGATGGTGCTGTAGCCGTTTTTGACGGTGTTGCTGGTGTCGAGCCCCAATCAGAGACAGTTTGGCGTCAAGCTGATAAGTACAAAGTTCCTAGAATTTGCTTTGTAAATAAGCTGGATCGTACAGGTGCTGATTTTTTCCGTTGTGTTGACATGATCGTGGATCGTCTGGGTGCTCGTCCTTTGGTATTGCAGCTTCCAATTGGTGCTGAAAGTGACTTTGTCGGACTCGTTGATCTTGTTACGATGAAAGCAATCATTTGGCGCGATGAAAGTCTTGGTGCTAAATTTGATATCGTTGAGATTCCTGCAGATTTAAAAGCGAAAGCAGATGAATATAGGGCAAGGCTTTTGGAGACTGCAGTTGAGGCTGACGATGTGGTTATGGAAGCCTACCTTGATGGGAAAGAGCCGACAGTTGAAGAACTGCAGAGATGCATTCGAAAAGGTGTTTTACATAGCTTATTTGTTCCTGTTATCTGTGGAAGTGCTTTTAAAAATAAAGGTGTTCAGCCACTACTTGATGCAGTTGTTGCTTATTTGCCATCTCCTGCAGATATTGGAAGTGTTAAGGGAACTGAAGTTGATAGCGACAAAGAGATAATTAGGCAAGCAAATGATAGCGAGCCATTGTCTGCTCTTGCTTTCAAAATTATGACTGATCCATTTGTAGGATCAATAACATTCGTGAGAATTTATTCAGGTAAGTTAGAGACGGGAACCACAATTTTAAACTCGATCAAAGATAAGAACGAGCGCATTGGACGCATGCTTTTGATGCATGCAAACAATCGTGAAGATATCAAAGAAGCTGGTGCTGGAGATATTGTTGCGCTTTGTGGTCTGAAGAGTACGACGACTGGTGACACGCTTTGTGCATCGAATAAACCCATTATTCTTGAAAAAATGGAATTCCCAGAGCCGGTTATTGAGATTGCGATTGAGCCAAAAACGAAGGCAGACCAAGAAAAGATGGGTATTGCTTTGTCTCGTCTAGCATCAGAGGATCCTTCTTTTAGAATCAGTAGTGACCCTGAAACAGGTCAAACAGTGATTAAAGGAATGGGTGAGTTGCATCTTGAAATCAAGGTTGATATTTTAAGACGAGAATACAAAGTTGAGGCTAATATTGGCGCCCCACAAGTTGCATATCGTGAGACGATTACTAAAAAAAGTGAGATTGATTATACTCACAAAAAGCAATCTGGTGGTGCTGGACAATTTGCGCGTGTCAAAATTACTTTTGAGCCATTAGAAGCTGGTTCAGGTTTTGTGTTTGAAAATAAGGTTGTGGGTGGTTCAGTTCCAAAGGAATACATTCCTGGTGTAACGAAAGGTTTACAATCCGCTCTAGAAACAGGCGTAGTTGCTGGGTTTCCAATGATTGATTTTAAAGCGACTCTAACGGATGGTGCTTATCATGATGTTGACTCAAGTACACTTGCATTTGAAATTGCTGCTCGTGCAGCATACCGCGAAGGTATTACAAAGTGCGGACCAAAATTATTAGAACCAATCATGAAGGTTGAAGTTGTCACTCCCGAGGATTATATGGGAGATGTAATCGGAGATCTGAATAGCCGCAGGGGGCAAATTACAGGAATGGATCAACGAGCAAATGCTCGCGTTATTAATGCGATGGTTCCATTGGCGTCAATGTTTGGGTATGTGAATACTCTACGGTCTATGAGCCAAGGACGTGCACAATTCACAATGGTTTTTGATCATTATGAGCAAGTGCCGCAAAACGTAGCAGATGAAGTTAAAGCAAAAGTTGCATAACAGTTAAAGGGGAACAGAGGACATGTCGAAAGCGAAGTATGAGCGGAATAAGCCGCATTGTAACATAGGAACGATCGGTCACGTAGATCACGGAAAGACATCATTGACAGCGGCGATTACGAAAGTATTAGCGGAGCAAGGTGGTGCGAATTTCATGGCGTATGATCAGATTGATAAGGCGCCGGAAGAGAAGGCTCGCGGGATTACAATTTCGACAGCCCACGTAGAATATGAGACGAAGAATCGTCACTATGCGCACGTTGATTGTCCTGGTCACGCAGACTATGTAAAAAATATGATCACGGGTGCGGCGCAGATGGATGGCGGCATATTGGTTGTGTCAGCAGCGGATGGTCCGATGCCGCAGACACGTGAACATATATTGCTTGCCCGTCAGGTTGGTGTTCCGGCGCTTGTTGTTTTCATGAATAAGATAGACATGGTAGATGATGAAGAATTAGCGGACTTGGTTGAGTTAGAAGTTCGTGAATTATTAACATCCTATGGATTTCCCGGAGACAAGATTCCGGTGATTCGTGGATCGGCGTTATGTGCGTTAGAAGATAGAGATCCGGCAAAAGGTAAGGAAGCGATTTTAAAGTTGATGGAAGCGGTAGACGCTTATATTCCTCAACCGGAGCGTGCAAAGGATCGCCCATTTTTGATGCCGATAGAAGATGTGTTTTCGATTTCAGGTCGTGGAACCGTTGTAACGGGCCGTGTTGAAAGAGGAATTATTAGAGTTGGTGAAGAAGCAGAGATTGTTGGGATTCGTCCGACAGTGAAGACAGTAGTTACGGGTGTAGAGATGTTCCGTAAGTTATTGGATTCAGGTGAGGCCGGAGATAACATCGGAGCTCTTCTGAGAGGAACGAAGAGAGAAGATGTTGAGCGTGGTCAGGTATTGGCGGCTCCTGGAAGCATTACCCCGCATACAAACTTTAAGGCAGAAGCATATATCTTGACAAAGGAAGAGGGCGGGCGCCATACTCCATTTTTCACGAACTATCGTCCGCAGTTTTATTTCCGTACGACGGACGTGACTGGTATGGTTGCATTGCCGGAAGGTGTAGAGATGGTGATGCCTGGTGATAATATAGCGATGACGGTTGAGTTGATTGCTCCGATTGCGATGGACGAAGGATTACGCTTCGCGATTCGTGAAGGTGGTCGTACCGTCGGTGCTGGTGTCGTCTCCTCTATTGTTAAATAATTGTTGTTGAGTTAAAATAATGGATAGTCAGAACATTCGAATTAAGCTCCAAGCATACGATCATCGTTTGTTGGATCAGTCCGTAAAAGAAATAGTGAATACCGCAAAAAGAACAGGGGCGCAGGTTCGTGGCCCTATTCCGATGCCGACGCGTATTCAAAGGTATACAGTTAACAGGTCGCCTCACATTGACAAAAAGTCTCGAGAACAATTTGAGATTCGTACTCATAAAAGGTTGATTGATATAATTGACTGGTTACCGCAGACAGTTGATGCTCTTATGAAGCTGGATCTTGCTTCAGGGGTAGATGTAGAAATTAAATTATAGGTTAATGCAAAAATGAGAACAGGTATAATTGCAGAAAAAATCGGTATGACTCAGATATTCACAGAGAATGGGAGTCAGATTCCGGTTACCGTGTTGAAAGTAGAGACTTGCACGGTCGTTGCTCAAAAAAATAAGGAAAGCGATGGATATGATGCAGTTCAGGTTGGAACCAAAACTGTAGCTGCTAGTAAAGTAAGTAAACCTTTAAGAGGATACTTTGCTAAAAAACAACAAGAACCCTGCAAGCTTTTAAAAGAATTTCGCGTGAGTGAATCAGACCTTTTGGCTGAGGGTCAAAAGTTGGATGTAAGTCATTTTACAGCAGGACAATTTGTTGACGTAACAGGGACAAGCATAGGTAAAGGGTTTGCCGGAAGCATGAAGAGACATAACTTCGGAGGTCTTAGGGCAACTCACGGTGTTTCTGTTTCTCATAGAAGCCATGGCTCAACAGGAAACCGTCAAGATCCAGGAAAAGTCTTTAAGAATAAAAAAATGGCTGGACATATGGGTGCAAGACGTGTAACAAAATTAAATCTAAGCATCCAGTCGATTGATAGCGAAAGAGGACTGCTTTACATCAAAGGAAGCGTGCCTGGAGCCAAAAATAGTGTGGTTTACGTACGTGATGCCATTAAAAAAACACACGCGAATTAGGTATAGTTAGGTACAAAGAATGAAAATCAGTATTTTAAACACGCAAAATAAAGCTTCTGGAGATCTTGATCTGGATGATAAGGTTTTTGGTCTGACGCCACGTGAAGACATACTATCTCGGGTCGTTACATGGCAACTTGCTAAGAAACAAGCGGGAACTCATCAGACAAAAGAAATTGGCGCTGTAAGCGGCACAACCAAAAAGATGTACAAGCAAAAAGGTACAGGAGGTGCTCGTCATGGAAGTAAACGTGGTGCTCAATTCCGTGGTGGTGGTATCATTTTTGGACCCGTCACACGTGATCATAGTTATGATTTACCCAAAAAGGTGCGTAAGTTGGGTCTAAGGATGGCGCTTTCAGAAAAAATGAAGCAAGGTAATTTAATTGTAGTTGACGAGCTTGCTCTTGATGCTGCAAAAACTAAGTTAGCCCTCAAGAGGTTTGATAACCTAAAAGGTGCTTCGCTCCTTTTGATTGATGATGCAAATGTTAACGAAAATATGAAGAATGCGGTGGCAAACTTAAATACAATTGATATTTTGCCACAAATAGGCGCGAATGTTTATGACATCCTGAAAAAGGAAAAATTAGTTATGACTGTAGCAGCTGTTAAGACTTTAGAGGCTAGACTCAAATGAAGAATGCAATCAAACTAAACTACAGAGATTACGACGTTATTCTCCATCCTTTATTGACTGAGAAATCAAATTTGATGACAACCAGTGCTCAATATTTCTTCGCAGTGAGCAGAGATGCAAGCAAACCAGAAATTAAGAAGGCGATCGAAGGTCTTTTTAAAGTTAAAGTGAAGTCAGTTAACACGCTTGTAAAGAAAGGGAAAAATAAAGTTTTCCGTGGCAAACGTGGCAGGTTAAGCGATACCAAGAGAGCAATGGTTTGTCTTGAATCTGGTCAAAAAATTGACTTTAGCACTGGAGTATAAGAATGGCTTTAAAACAATATAAGGCAACAAGTGCTGGCCAACGCCAACTTGTAAATATTGATAGATCTACTCTTTGGAAAGGAAAGCCGCATAAGGCTTTAACCGCAGGTATAAGCGAGAAAAGTGGTCGCAATAATCTTGGAAGAATTACGTCTTTTAATAGGGGCGGTGGTCATAAAAGACGTTATCGAATTGTTGACTTTGTGAGGGGCAAGGCAGACATTTCTGCGGTTGTAGAAAGAATTGAATACGATCCAAATCGTTCTGCTTTTATTGCATTGATAAAGTATGAAGATGGCGAGTTCGGCTATATATTGGCCCCTCAAAAGTTGCAAATTGGGGATTCGGTTGTATCTTCTGATAAAGCAGATATTAAACCAGGTAATGCAATGGCGCTTAAAAACATACCTTTAGGTTCTATCGTTCATAACGTAGAACTAAAAATTGGAAAAGGTGGTCAAGTTGCAAGATCAGCAGGATCTTATGTGCAAATTGTCGGTAGAGATTCAGGATATGTTATTGTAAAGCTTTCCTCGGGTGAAGTAAGGTTGATAAAAGGTGAATGTAGAGCTACAATTGGTGCTGTTTCAAACTCAGATCACCAAAATAGATCTTATGGGAAAGCGGGGCGCATGCGCTGGTTAGGGTATAGACCAACAGTACGTGGTGTCGCAATGAACCCAATCGACCACCCACATGGTGGTGGTGAAGGACGGACTTCTGGTGGTCGTCACCCGGTTACGCCTTGGGGTATTGCTACAAAAGGTAAGAAAACCCGTAAGAATAAGCGAACAACAAATATGATTATTAGAAGACGTAAGTAACGGAGTTAGCCTTGACAAGATCAGTATGGAAAGGTCCATTTTTTGACCGATATTTAATTAAGAAAGCTGAAACCATTTTAGCGTCTGGCCGTAAGGAAGTCGTTAAAACATGGTCTAGGCGCTCCACAATTATTCCTCAATTTATAGGGGTAACTTTCGGCGTTTATAATGGACATAAATTTATTCCTGTTTATGTGACAGAGAATATGGTAGGACATAAGCTTGGTGAATTCGCACCCACACGCACATATTATGGGCATGGTGCTGATAAAAAGTCCAAAAAGTAAGTAGTGAGAGATTAAGATGAAGCAAAAAACAGCACAAGCCGTTTTAAAAACTCTTCGAGTTAGCCCTCGAAAGTTAAATTTGGTTGCTGCGAAAATTCGTGGAATGAAGGTAGAAAGTGCTTTAAACTTTCTGACTTTTTCCCAGAAAAGAACAGCGCATGACGTTAAAAAGACAGTTTTGTCGGCAATTGCGAATGCAGAGAATAACCATGGGATGGATATAGACCGTCTTTATATTCATGAGGCTTATGTTGGGCACGCGCTCAAGCTTAAGAGATTTCATGCAAGAGCAAAGGGGCGTGCTTCATCAATACAGAAAGTATTTAGTCATCTAAGTATTAAAGTTGCAGAGAAAGAGGTTTAAACGGCTATGGGTCAAAAAGTAAACCCAATCGGATTAAGATTAGGAATTAACAAAACCTGGGATTCTCGTTGGTTTTCCGGAAAAGATTATGGAAAACTATTACACGAGGATTTGGCGATCCGTAATTATGTGCATGCAACGTTAGTGCAAGCAGGTATTTCCAAAGTTGTAATTGAACGACCTGCAAAAAAGGCACGTTTAAATATTTATACAGCAAGACCTGGAGTCCTTATTGGGAAAAAGGGTGCTGATATCGAGAAGTTAAAGCAAAGATTGGCACAGATTGCAAAAGTCGAAGTAGCCATTAATATTGTAGAAATTCGGAAGCCTGAATTAGATGCAAAATTAATAGCAGATGGCATTGCTCAGCAAATTGAAAGACGAGTTTCATTTCGTAGGGCTATGAAGAGAGCAATGCAAGCTGCAATGAAGTTAGGTGCTTTAGGTATCAGAGTAAACTGTTCAGGTCGTTTGGGCGGTGCTGAGATTGCTCGTATGGAATGGTACAGAGAAGGACGTGTTCCTCTTCATACATTGCGTTCCGATATTGACTACGGAACAGGTACAGCAAAAACAACTTATGGTACTTGTGGTGTTAAAGTTTGGGTCTATAAGGGTGAGATTAAAGATCATGATCCTATGGCTCAAGATAAAAAAACAAACGAATACGTTTTAAATCGCTAGATTTTTAGAGGCTATTATGTTATTACCTAAAAAGACAAAATATAGGAAAGCCTTTAAGGGGCGAATCCATGGAGTCGCTAAAGCTGGAGTTTCTGTCAGTTTTGGCAGCTATGGATTGAAAGCTTTAGAACCCGCTCGAATTACGGCGCGTCAGATAGAGGCGGCTCGCAGGGCGATTACCCGTCATATACGTCGTGTAGGAAGAGTGTGGATTCGTATATTTCCAGATGTCCCGGTCTCAAGAAAACCCGCCGAAGTCCGTATGGGGAGCGGTAAGGGGGCTCCTGAGTTTTGGGTGTGCAGGGTTAAACCTGGAAGAGTTATGTTTGAGTTGGATGGGGTTGCTCCTGAGGTTGCTGAAAAGGCCTTTTCATTGGCTGCAGCAAAGTTACCTATCCAAACAAAGTTTATTAAACGAATAGCTTAGAAGAATGGTAGTGCTATGAAGTTTGAAGAGTTAACTGGTAAGACAGTGTCAGAGCTACATCAAGTATGTGGAGATTTGAAAAAAGAGATGCTCAATTTACGAGTGCAGGCAAAAGTAAATCAGACAGTTAATGTGTCTCGTTTTCGCCAGTGCCGCAGAGATATTGCTCGCATCAAAACGAAACTAAAACAGCTAAAGTCAGCATAAGTAGGAGATAAGCAATGCCACGCCGAGTGTTGCAAGGTATAGTTGTCAGTGATAAGGGTGATAAAACCGTAATCGTTCGTGTAGAAAAGAACATTATGCACCCTGTATATAAAAAATATATAAAAAAGCACTGTAAATATGCCGCGCATGATAATAATAATGTATACAAAATTGGTGATGCTGTTAGCATTATTGAATCAAAGCCTATATCAAAAACAAAAAAGTGGGTTGTGGCAGAAAAGCCAGCGTAGTCTTGTGAGAAGAGAGTTTAATTATGATACAAGTGGAATCCCGTTTAGATGTTGCTGACAACTCTGGTGCCAAGGAAGTTTTGTGCATTAAAGTATTGGGCGGATCAAAGCGTAAATATGCATCAGTAGGTGATGTTATTGTTGTCTCTATTAAAGACGCTATGCCAAAGGGTAAAGTGAAGAAGGGCGACGTACATAGAGCTGTTATTGTTAGAACAAAACAAGCTGTAAAAAGAATAGATGGTTCTCTAATAGCTTTTGATCAGAATGCAGCAGTTTTAATTAACAAGCAGGGTGAGCCTATTGGAAGCCGTATATTCGGTCCGGTAACGCGTGAGCTACGCTCTGCCGGATATATGAAAATTATTTCCTTAGCGCCAGAGGTTCTATAATGACTCAACCTAAATTTAAAATTAAAAAAGGTGATACTGTTCAGGTTACAACCGGTAAAGAACGTGGAAAGCGTGGAATTGTGACAAAGGTACTTTTAAGTGAAGGTAAAGCTTTAGTTGAAGGTGTAAATGTTGTGACAAGAAACAAAAAACCAACGCAAATGAATCCAAACGGCCCTGTGACTAAAAATTTACCGATTCATGTTTCGAATCTAAGCCATATTGATCCTTCAAGTGATCAGCCGGCAAAGATTGGATATAAAACTGATAAAGATGGTAATAAGGTCCGATTTTTTAAAAAATCAGGTGCTTTGCTTTAAGAAATTTTGAGGAGACCCAGTTGGGGTTTAAAGTGTAATGACAGGCTTAAAAGAAAAATTTGAAAAAGAGTTGCATGCCACGGTTATGAAAAACCTTGGAATTAAGAACAAACTTCAGGTGCCTAGAGTAACGAAGATTGTTGTGAATATGAGCGTAGGTGAAGCAACTCAAGATAGTAAGAAATTACAATTTGCAGTGGATGACCTAACGGCAATTGCTGGTCAGAAGCCTGTAATTACGAAGGCAAAGAAATCAATAGCTGGTTTCAAGTTGCGTGAAGGTATGAACATTGGTGCAAAGGTTACGTTGCGTAAAGAAAAGATGTATGAGTTTTTAGATAGACTTATTAACATAGCTTTACCCAGAGTCCGTGACTTTAGAGGTCTTTCTAAGAGAAGTTTTGATGGAAAAGGGAATTACTCTTTGGGTTTAAAAGAGCAAATTATATTTCCAGAAATTAACTACGATAAGGTTGATAAAATTCGTGGTATGGATGTGACTGTGTGTACAACTGCAAAAACAGACAAAGAAGCTTTAGAGTTATTGACGGCTCTAAACTTTCCTTTTAGCAAATAATGTGAGTTTGACGAATGGCTAAAAAAAGTGCAATCGAGAATAATAATAGAAAACGAAGAATCGTTGAGGCTCATAAAAAGACGAGAGAATCAGTGAAAGATCGTTTAAAAGATAAAACACTACCTTTTGAGGATCGTTTAACATTGACGCATAAATTAGCTGAAATGACTCGTTCTGCCTCAGCAACACGTATACGCAATCGCTGTGAGGTCACAGGACGTCCACGTGGTTATTATAGGAAATTCAAGATGTCACGTATTGCGCTTAGAGAGCTTGGCTCTCATGGTCTAATACCAGGTATTATTAAGGCGAGTTGGTAAAAACTATGACAATATCAGATCCAATTGGGGACTTACTCACAAGAATCCGTAACGCTCAAAGAGTTGGGAAAAAGGATTTAATGAGTCCATATTCTAATGCGAGAGCAAACGTATTGAATGTGCTTGCAGCTGAAGGTTATATTAGAGGATTTTCAGTGGTTAAAAATGAAAGTGGCAGGGATGAGCTTAAGGTTGAGCTGAAGTATTTAGAGGGGCAGCCTGTAATCCGAACCATTGAAAGAGTTTCAAAGCCAGGCCGTCGTGTATACTCATCCATAAAAGACTTAAAGCTCGTGAGCAATGGTCTCGGTATTAATATTCTCTCTACATCCGAAGGTGTGATGTCTGATGTTCAGGCACGCAAAAAGGCGGTTGGCGGAGAAGTAATTTGCACAGTATTCTAGGATTTAATTATGTCTCGTGTCGGTAAAAATGAAATTGTGATTCCGTCCTCTGTAACATTTACGCAGAACGGAAATTTGCTTAGCTTTAAAGGAAAACTAGGTGCAGATGTGTACCAAGTTCCTGAGTGTGTTACTATTGAAAAAACAAGCTCTGGCATAAAACTTATGCCAATAAATGATACATTGCCAGTTAGAATGTTTTGGGGGACCACCCAAAGAAATGTTGCTAATATGGTGCAGGGATTAGACCAGGGTTTTACAGTTAATCTTGATCTCAATGGTGTTGGTTATAGAGCTTCTGTGGCAGGTAATAAACTAACAATGCAGCTGGGCTTTAGCCATGACATTGTTTACGAGATTCCTCAGGGTATTTCGATCAAATGCGAAAAGCCTACGTCAATTGCAATTAGTGGTGCGTCCAAGCAAAAAGTTGGACAAATTGCGGCAGTTTTAAGAAATTATCGTAAACCTGAACCATATAAAGGTAAGGGTGTCATACGTCAAAATGAATATGTAGTTAGAAAAGAAGGAAAGAAGAAGTAAAATGTTGTCATCTTCTGAATTACGCCAACGGAGAAAATTACGTCAAAGGACGAAGATTAGCCAGGTTTCCCCAGGTAAACTTCGTTTGAGTGTGCACCGAACAAATACTCATATGTATGCACAAATTATTGATGATGTAAAATCACAAACAATTGCAGCAGCTTCGACTCTTTCTTCTGATGGAAAAAAATTAAAAAATGGTGGCAATAAAGATGCTGCGATTTTTGTAGGAAAAAAAATAGCCGAAGAGGCTGCCAAAAAAGGTATTACTTCTGTTGTTTTTGATAGGTCAGGTTTTTTGTATCATGGTCGCATAAAGGCTCTTGCTGATAGTGCGCGTGAAAATGGTTTGAAATTTTAGGATTGTAAGATATGGCAAGACCCAATGTAAATGAAAGCTCTTCAAAAGAGGAACAACTTATCGAGAAATTGGTAAGTGTACGAAGAGTTACAAAAGTTGTAAAAGGCGGTAAGACCCTTCGTTTTTCAGCTCTTGTTGTGATCGGTGATGGAAAAGGTCGTGTAGGATACGCCACGGGTAAGGCTCGTGAAGTTCCTGAGGCTGTTAGAAAAGCATCTGATAAGGCAAAAAAGTCCATGATTCGAGTGCCTTTAAGAGAGGGTAGAACGCTCCATCATGATGTTCATGCCAGAATAGGCGCCGGAAATGTGTTTTTGCGTAGTGCGTCTCCAGGAACCGGTGTTATTGCCGGTGGTGCGATGCGTGCGGTTTTTGAGGCACTTGGTCTGCACGATGTGGTAAGTAAATCGGTAGGATCTACCAACTATCACAATACAGTTCGTGCAACAATCGAAGCTTTGAAATCAGTTTCTTCTCCTCGTCATGTCGCAAACAAGCTTGGAAAGAAGTTAAGTGAAATCGTAGCTAGACGTGATACTCACGGATCATCAGAAAAAGAACAAGTGACAGAGAAAAACTAAGCCTCGGAAAATTTAGTTACTAAAGAGTGTGAATAATGTCGACAAAAGCAAAAAAGAAAACCATAACGATACAGCAATATGCAAGTCCGATCAGACGTAATGCAATTCAACGGGAATACTTGAAATCTCTAGGTCTTGGCAGAATAAATGCGGTGAGAGAGCTAGAAGATTCTCCCTCGATTCAAGGATTACTTATAAAGGTTGCTCATATGGTTCGTGTAATTTCAGAGTAACTGGAACGCAAAGGTTTAAGGATTTTCAAAATGACTTTAAAAATTAATACAATAAAAGACAACAAAGGCGCTCGAACAGTTAAAAAATTGCTTGGGAGAGGTATTGGTTCTGGTTTGGGTAAGACATCAGGTCGAGGTGGCAAAGGTCAAACGGCTAGATCAGGTGTGGCAATCAATGGATTTGAAGGTGGTCAAACACCGATATATCGTCGTTTGCCGAAACGTGGTTTCGTTAATATTCATAGAGTTCCTTTATATGAACTCGATTTCTATAAAGTGAATCAAATTTTAGAAAAAGGTTTGGTTGAAAAGGATGATCAAATAGATCGTGAACTCTTGATTAAGCATGGTTATATGCCTGCACATCTTAAGGGTGTGTCTTTGCTTGCAAATGGAACGCCTAAGAAGGGTATGAAGATTGCAGTAACACGTGCAACAAAAAAAGCTCAATCAGAACTTGAAAAAGTTGGTGGTTTTCTTATCATAGAATAATGTCCTCATTACAAAAGCTAGGGGTAGTATGTCGTCTGCAATTGAACAACTTGCGAATAGTGTAAGTTTTTCGTCTTTTGGCAAAGCTGAAGACCTAAAAAAGAGAATATGGTTCACACTTGCGGCTCTTGTAATTTATAGGCTTGGGACCTATGTGCCTTTGCCTGGAATTAATCCACTTATTATAGCTGAGTTTACAAGAACAAATGGAAGTGGAATTTTAGGCATACTGGATATGTTTTCTGGTGGTGCGATTGGTCGTATGACCATTTTCTCACTCAACATAATGCCGTACATTTCAGCCAGCATTATTGTTCAACTTTTAACTTCAATATCTCCACATCTAGAAGCCCTTAAAAAAGAAGGAGAGATGGGGAGACGTAAATTAAATCAATATACCAGATATGGTACAGTTCTTTTGGCATGCCTGCAATCTTATGGGATAGCCGTTGGTCTTGAGAAGATAGTTGGGCATTCAGGTTCAGCCGTATTGGACCCTGGGCTATTTTTTAAGCTGACGACTGTTGTTACCCTTACAGGGGGAACTCTCTTTATTATGTGGATTGGTGAGCAGATAACGTCTCGGGGAATTGGTAATGGAATATCTATTGTTATTTATGCAGGTATCGTTGCAAACTTGCCTCAGGCCGTGTTCAATACTTTTGAATTAGGACGACAGGGCGCATTATCTGCGCTAGTTATTGTTGGTGTTCTTGCAATGATTGCATTGGTTATTGGGTACATCGTATTTATGGAAAAAGCTCAAAGGAAAATACCAATTCAATATCCTAAGCGTCAAATGACAGCGAACATGCCTGCTGTTTCACAGAATACTCATTTACCCTTAAAGCTTAATAGTGCGGGTGTGATTCCTCCAATTTTTGCATCGTCATTGCTTTTATTGCCGGCAACGATCGTTGGATTTTCTTCACCTTCTCCTGATTCATGGGTTGCCTTTATAGCTCGCTTTTTTAGTCATGGGCATCCTATATATATTATGTTGTTCGTAGGATTGATAATCTTCTTTGCTTTTTTCTACACAGCTCTCATGTTTAATCCGAATGAAACTGCTGAAAACTTAAGAAAAATGGGGACGTACATACCCGGAATTAGGCCAGGCCAACAAACCGCAGAGTATTTGGATTATGTTCTTACAAGACTTACTGCAGTCGGGGCTTTGTATCTTGCATCGATTTGTGTGTTACCTGAACTTATTTTATCAAGGGTATCTCTGCCGTTCTATTTTGGCGGTACAAGTTTGTTGATCGTAGTCAGTGTGACAATTGACACCATTGGTCAGATACAATCACATTTAGTTGCTCACCAGTATGGGGGACTTATTAAAAAAGCGAAACTCAAGGGTAAGCTTTAAATGTTTTTGGTTTTTTTTGGTCCTCCTGGTTGCGGAAAAGGGACTCAAGCGCAGTATTTGCAGCAAGAGAATGGTTTCACTGTAATTTCTTCTGGTGATTTAATAAGAGCTGAAATTAAGGCGCAGACTGAATTTGGTAAGCAAATTGAAGAGTCTTATAAGACCGGAAAGTTAATGCCGGGGGATACAGTTTTATCTCTTGTGCAGAAAGTCGTTGCAACAGAGGGGGCAAAGAGTATATTATTTGATGGTTTTCCGAGAACGGTTAGCCAGGCAACAGCATTTGAAAACTATTTAAGGTCAATTCACCGGCAAATAGACGCGGTCATAAGCTTCTCGATTGCAGATAATGTTATCATAGATAGAATCTTGGGACGAATTACATGTGCTGACTGTAAACATGTATTTCATGTAAGTTCAAATCCGCCTTCAATTGAGGGTGTATGTGATAATTGCGGAGGAACAAGGCTTGAACGTAGATCGGATGATACAAGTGAAAGTGTAAGGCAACGTCTTAATGAGTACCATCTTAAGACAGAGCCGTTAAAAGAGTTTTACAAAAGTAAAGGTATAATGGTAGAAATTGATGCTAATCAGCCAATTAATTTGGTCAGAAGGCAAGTGCAACAAGAAATAGACGCCATATCAGGAAAGAGCAAGAAGGAGAAGAATATTGGCACGTATAGCAGGTGTTAACATCCCAACACAAAAAAAAGTGTTTGTGGCGCTAACTTACATTTATGGAATCGGCGAAAATCGCGCTCAGCAAATAATGGAATCCACAGGGATTGATATGGCAAAGAGAGTGCATGAACTAACCGATCAAGAAATTTTAAAAATACGCGAAGTCATCGACAAAAATTATAACGTTGAAGGTGATTTAAGACGTGAAGTGTCTATGAATATTAAACGAGTCATGGATTTGGGTTGCTATAGAGGGCTTCGTCATAGAAAGGGACTTCCAGTTCGCGGTCAGAGAACACACACAAATGCAAGAACTCGTAAGGGTAAAGCAGTTCCAATTGCTGGTAAAAAAATGGTTGGAAAATAATAGTTAGAGTTAGGTGAAAAATGGCACAGAAAACAGCTGGACGCATTAAGCGTCGCGAAAGAAAAAACGTTATCAATGCGGTTGCGCATATAAATGCAACTTTTAATAATACGTTGATTACAATTAGTGACGAGCAAGGAAACACAATTTCTTGGGCAACTGCAGGAATGGCAGGGTTCAAGGGGTCAAGAAAATCAACGCCATATGCGGCTCAGATTGCAGCAGAAGATGCTGGAAAAAGAGCAGCAGAACATGGGGTTAAAAATGTAAGCGTTATTGTAAAGGGGCCTGGTTCTGGCCGTGAGACTGCGCTTAGGGCTCTACAATCCGTTGGATTCAACGTAACTTCGGTAAGAGATGTAACTCCTGTTCCTCATAATGGATGCCGTCCACCAAAGCGTAGGCGCGTTTAATTCTATTATTATTTTTTCTAGATTCTGAAATATGAGGTAAGGTTGTGATTGAGAAAAACTGGCAATCTCTGATAAAAACATACAAACTCAATGTCCAATATTTGGACCCTGAGTTAAGAGAAGCGGATATTGTGGCTGAGCCTTTGGAGCGCGGCTTTGGTATGACGTTAGGAAACGCTCTTCGTCGTGTTTTATTGTCGTCTTTGCAAGGAGCGGCGATAACGTCAGTAAAAATTGATGGTGTGTTGCATGAATTTTCTGCAATACCAGGTGTTATGGAAGATGTAACAGATATAATTTTGAACCTAAAAACAATTGGGGTAAGACTCAATTCTGATATTCCTAAAAGAGTTAGAATATCGGTTGTTGGGCCAAGAGTTGTAAAGGCAAAAGATATACAAGCAACATCTGAGGTTGATATTTTGGACCCAGAGGTTGTTATTTGTACTTTGGACGAAGGGTCAACTCTTAACATGGAAATGACAATCCAAAGTGGCAAAGGGTATGTTCCTGCTAACCAGCATGTATATGAAGACAAACCAATCGGTGTTATTCCAATTGACTCGATCTTCAGTCCTGTAAAAAGAGTTGTTTACAAAGTTGAGCAAACACGTGTTGGGCAAAGAACGGACTATGACAAATTAACGATGCGCGTGGTAACTGATGGTTCAATGAAGCCGGATGATGCGGTTGCGTATGCAGCAAGAATTTTGCAAGATCAGCTTCAGCAGTTCATTAATTTTGATGAGCCAAGAGCAGCTGAGAAGCGCGATGCTAAGGATGAATTACCTTTCAATCGTAATCTATTAAAGAAAGTTGATGAACTTGAACTTTCTGTAAGATCGGCAAACTGCTTGAAAAATGAAAATATCTTCTACATTGGCGATTTGGTTCAAAAATCAGAGAGCGATATGTTGAAGACGCCAAATTTTGGCCGTAAGTCTTTGAATGAGATTAAGGAAGTCTTGGCTCAAATGGGCCTTGGGTTCGGTATGGCTATACAGAATTGGCCGCCGGAGAACATAGACGAATTGGCCAGAAGTTTAGAAGATCCATATAGCTGATAAAATTAGGGTAAAGAACAATGAGACATAAAATAGCAGGGCGTAAGCTGAATAGAACAAGTGCACACAGAAAAGCACTTTTTATGAACATGGCGCAGGCATTGATAAAGAGCGAACAAATTAAGACAACTCTGCCAAAAGCAAAGGACTTAAGGCCGATCGTCGAAAAATTGGTTACATTAGGAAAAAGAGGAGGACTTCACGCAAGACGTCAAGCGATTTCTCAACTTCAAGACCAAGAAGTCGTTTCAAAGCTAATGGGAACCTTAGCAAGTCGATTTGCAGGCCGTGAAGGTGGTTATCTTCGTATTATGAAGGCTGGGTTCCGTTATGGGGACAATGCTCCTATGGCGGTTATCGAGTTTGTTGATTTCAATCCGAATTCAGCAACGGTAGAAACTGAGGCAGAGCCGTCTGCTTAACACTTATTTAACTATTTTATTAAATACTCTATCTTAGATTCTCCCTCATCTGAATATAATATTTAGATGAGGGATTAAAATCAAAAAAACTAAAAACTATAATGAATTTAAAAACCATGGCTTAATGGGTAAATAAATCATGTATAAGAGTAGAGTGCAGACAAAGTCAGCCAACTTTTTTAGAAATTTTCTTATCAAATGGGCTTTGTCATTTTTCTTGCTGATATCTCCTGTCTTTGCGGACATGGATGCTCTTCACACTCTTCATCAGTTTCTTCTTCATCTATTCGATAAATCTCCCAACCAACCTAAATCCTCTGAGCAGAGTCTACCAAAAGATTCTAACAAAATTAATTTCCAGCAAGTTCCTTCAGAGCTGGGTAATCTTTTGAATGATGCACGAGTAAAAGCCTCAGCATTTGGCAGTTTCTCATCGATTGTAAAAAAAACCGCACCTGCGGTTGTTGATCTTTATGCCACGCAGGTGACTGAAAATAGAATCATGAATCCTTTTATTGGTGATCCATTTTTTGATTTTTTCTTTGGCGGACTTGGTGAAATTCCACGTAAACGCGTAAGTCAATCCAGTGGCTCTGGCGTTATAATTAGCTCTGAGGGAATATTGGTGACGTGTGCTCATGTTGTGCAAAATGCATCTACGATCGTTGCTCGTTTAACAGATGGACGTGAGTTCACAGCCGAAGTTCTAAAAATTGATTCTCAGCAAGACGTTGCCATTTTAAAACTTAGAGACACCCAAAAAGCCCAGATTCCTTATTTGCCAATTGGTGATTCGGATAGTATTGAGGTTGGAGATGTGGTTTTAGCCATTGGCAATTCTTTTGGTCTTGGTCAAACAGTGACATCTGGCATTATCTCTGCATTATCACGGGCATTTAGTGGTAAGTTATTGATTCAAACGGATGCTGCTGTGAATCCTGGTAATTCAGGTGGGGCGCTTGTCAATATTCAAGGGGAATTGATTGGTATACCCAATGCGATCCTTTCAAAGACGGGGGCTTCACATGGTATTGGTTTTGCAATCCCCTCGATTCTTATAAAGGCAATTTTAAGAGGAATAAAAGACGGTACTTCTCTCGCTTGGTTTGGAGTTTATGGGCAAACTTTGACTCATGATATGGTAAGCGCTTTAGAGGATAATGCTGCGTATCCTTTAACAAGAGGGGCGATTATTAATGAAGTGCATCCGTCAAGCCCAGCTAAGGCAGCTGGCTTGCAGCAAAGCGATGTTATAGTGGCCATTAACAAAAAACCAGTTTTTCAAATCGAAGACATAGGATTTAGAGAATTATTAAGTGAGACTGGAAAAGATGTTTCCTTTAGAGTATGGCGCAAAGGAGAACTCTTAGATATAACTTTTAAGCCGATCTCTCCTCCGGAAATGCCAGCAGCTGAAGAAACAGATCTTAAGGGAAATAAGGTTTTTGACGGGATAACAGTTGCCAATATGTCTCCGGCGCTTGCTATGCGTTATTCTCTTGATGAAAGAAGATCAGGTGTGGTGATTGTTAAATCTTTGCAACCTCAAAGGCCTTCCTTAATGACATTTGATTTTGCGGTTGGTGATATGATCCTTTTGATTAATGATATCAGAATTAAAACAGTTGCTGATTTAAAGTCAGCCCTAGAAAGTTTGGCGCCAGGTCACTTAAGAACTTTGGTAATTGATAGGGGTGGGCAACAGATTGCTTTGCGGATCCGCTAATAACCTGATATTTTCTGTATATTTTTACAATATTTAAAGGAAACCCCGTGCAACTGCGTAAAGTGCTAGTTCTAACTTTGTTTATTTTCAGCTTTGGCTTCTTTTCTTTATTTGCATCAGAGGATAGGCTTCCTGTGTCAGCTGGTGCATTTCGGCTTATACGGCGTTTTGAGGGTTTTAGGCCTTCCGTTTACAATGATTGCGCTGGGCATCCAACCATAGGCTATGGGCATTTGATCACAAGCAGTGACCGAGATTTGGCAAGTAGGGTGCTTAGTGAAAGCGATGGGCAAGCTCTCTTGATGGCAGATATACAAACAAAAGCAAATATTTTACCCTATGTCAGGGTCGAGTTACTCCCAAGCCAATCTAATGCACTGACCTCTCTTTGTTTCAATATTGGGACAGGAAATTTCTCAAAATCAACAGTTTTGCAAAAAGTGAACGCTGGTGAAATTATTGAAGCATACGAATATTTCGGCCATTGGAGAAGGGCTGGAGGTCAAATAATCCAGGGTTTAGTGAAACGCCGGTTTGCGGAATTATTTATTTTCGCAGATAATGCCCTTGATCCAACTGACGATAGGGCGCCCAGTATTCAGTGGGGAACGGTCCCTATGAAGGTTACAGATGAAAATTGGGCTTTATTGCGTTCTGACCTTCGAAATGAGGCGGTTAAAATCTATGAAAATTATACTACTGATTAAAATCAATGCCTGAATTTCGGCGGCAAGGTTTTATGATAGTCTCTATAATCACCTCGTATTTAATATAGTATGAGGTAGAAAATGATAAAGCCAGAACTCCGGCAGGAATACTTTGATGCACTGCTTCAAAAGAAAACAGAGTATGAAGGTATTTTTTATGTGGGCGTAAAAAACCACAGGGGTTTTTTGCCGTCCGACATGTCCTGCTCGAAAGCCAAAGTTTGAAAATTGTGAATTTTTTGAAACGGCCAAAGAGGCTCTTCTTGCTTCCTTTAGGCCATGTCTTCGCTGCCATCCCCTTTCACATCCCGGCCAGCTTTCAGAGCTGAGCACCTCGAAAAACCCTAATTTATTGCTTTAAAAAATGTTTTTTGAGATTTTGTCATAAAAGTGTGAGAAATAATGGGGTTTTTGGCCCTTTCCTAAAGGAAAATATGGAACTTAAAAGACTAATTCTCAAGATTTAGACGCAGTTATCCTGTGGTTAATTTTCTTTTTTCAAAAAATATAAGACGTTTAATG